>Ga0100396_1002976_pt1 | contig 11076 bp, 10 predicted proteins | sample CryGeymeta201520_FD_81551 | JGI IMG/M metagenome (GOLD analysis project Ga0100396, IMG submission 81551) | Groundwater microbial communities from Crystal Geyser aquifers in Utah, USA - Crystal Geyser metaG 2015-20 | ecosystem: Environmental > Aquatic > Deep subsurface > Groundwater | place: USA... | reverse complement strand
TTTGACCCTACCACTATGACTGATCTCTTCTCCATTACCTTGGCCATTACAAAGGCACGCTGCGCTCCGGCCGGATAACCCCTTACCCTGAGTTCCGCAAGGAGGGAAGCCATATCCCCTGCGCCCTTCATGGTATCTAGGAAACGCCTCTCTCCTAAGCCTTCCCCGGCGCCTTCGGGTGCCGGCGCAGGCAGTATATAGACTCCGCCTTCCTTTACAACGGGAACCGGGGCAAAATGGAGGTAGCTTACCGCGCGCGATGCCTGATAGAGGTTTACGTCCTTGGGATGGCCCACGCCAGCTATTGCCGCGTCAAACTGCCTTGGTATGGGAACCTCAAATATTTTTCTCGCCGAATCCACAAGCGAAAAGAAGCATCTTTCCGGGTGACCCGCGGCGAGCTTTACAACTCTTTTTTCTGAATCTAAGACCACGTTTACTATGAAGGAAAGCCCTGCGCGTCGTGCGGCCTCCTGGAGCGCATCCTGGAAGGGATTTGCGTTGATAACTCCGAGACGGGTCCCGGGATGGTCAACCATGGAAGGGCCGTGGGTGTGAGCAATAAAGTCCTCTCCTCCAGCGCCGACGGCAAGCGTCTTTCCTCCGCCTGAATATCCCGCGTACTGGTGAGGCTCAACTATGCCTGTAGCGATTATGAGATCGGATTCAAAGGCGGTACGGTTAACCGCGATCGGGATACCCGCCTGGGTATTGCCGAGGAAGACCAATTGCGCAGGATTGCGCGCGTCATGATCCACTATATTATATTTGCGGCAGATATCTTCTCCGAGTTTTTCGGTCTTTTCTTGGGAGGTGCTGGGCCTGTGCATCCCGACGCCGCAAAGAAGAGTTATGGCATCACCATGGATTCCAGCCTCCAGAAGCTCTCCTAGTATCCCTGAAACCAGAAGTCGGTCGGGGCAGGCCCTGGTGCTGTCTGTAAATACTATGCAGACCCTTTTGGCCTTTCTTGCGGATTCCGCCAAAGGCGGGGCGCCTATGGGCCTTCTCAGGGCATCGGAAAGGACCGAGGCAGGGTTGGGAAGAGGGACTTTGCCTCCTGCCTCTGCAACCGAGAAGCTAATTCCTGGTTGAGGGCCGAATTCCATTGTGGCTTTGCCGAATGGCACTTTGTAAAATGCTTGAGTCTTCATTTGTCCATACACTCGCTGTCATATTATCAGACCGGTCGGATGAATTATTTTTCCGGATCCGATCACCGGGCCTGTCAAATTATGTTGGCATTTATTGAAGCCAGGCTGTAAGATATCCTTGTCATTGCTGTAGGAGCACCAGGCATATCCTGATGGGCTCATGACCCTCCGTGCAAGAAAAAAGTCTACAACAACAAACGGATCATATCAAATGAAGTGTTTGGGAAAGCTGTTGTCGCAATCGGCGCTTTTGATCTTCTTCCTGATTGGGTTATACTGCCCCGCCGGGGCTCAGGGTGAAGTCAAGATCGGTGTGATACTCCCCCTTTCGGGAAGGCTTGAGAGTACCGGAAGGGAAATGCGGCAAGCCTTTGAACTGGCCGCGGAGACGGCAAACAGGGAGATACCCGGCCTCTCTATGACGATCGCCCGCTGGCAAGGCATCCCCGGTCTTGGCGGGGCAAAGGTGAAGCTCCTTTTCGGCGACCACAGGTCTGATCCGGCGAGGGGTGCCGACGTGGCGGCCAGGTTTATCAGGGAAGATGAGGTTGCAGGCATACTGGGATGCTACAATTCAACGGTGACAAAGAGCGTGAGCGAGGTGTGTGAAAAGGCCAAGGTGCCTATGTTCACGGCTACATCCAAGGCCCTGAACCTGACCACTCAGGGAAACAGATGGTTTTGGCGAACAACCCCTAACAATCTTTCGATTGACAGGTATTTCTTTTATTTCTTGAAGGCGCTGACAGAAGGTAAGGCTGGGATGCCCTACCGGATCCCTCTGGAGGAGATAAGAGAAATCGTGCTGTTGGGAGAGGACTCTGATATGGGCGATCAGTTCCTCAGCCGAATTTCAAGGCTTGGCTCCGGATACGGATTCAAGATTCCTCTGTCTGTGAGATATCCCAGAAACTCAGAAGGGTTTTCCATTCAGGCAAGGGCTGCTGCGCGAGCTAAACCGGGCGTCCTGGCCCTTATATCACAAACAGCGGATGCGGTGAAGTATATAAAGACATTCAAGGAATTGGGCCTTTCTCCCCGTGTCATCTGGGGCCGCAGCATGGCTTTCAGAGATGTCTCATTCGGAGAGAGCCTTAAGGAGGATGCACTGGGAGTGCTTACCGGTGCCGAGTTTATTCCGGCCCTCTTCAAATCCCTTCCGCTTGCGCGGGGCATAAATAATCTTTACCGGAAAAAGACCGGAAAAGACATGGACGGAGTTGCCGCCAGGGCCTTTACAGGGCTTCAGGCCTTCATGCATGTGCTGGACAAGGCAGGCTCTAAGGATGTAAAGGCGATCCAATCGGCTGCAAATGGACTTGAGATGCCTGCCTCAGAACTTATATTGCCGTGGAGGGGCATAAGATTTGGGGGTGAACAGCAAAAGGAGAGGGGACAAAATGTCCTTGGCGCAGGGCTGGTAGCGCAGTGGCAGTCGGCCATGGAAAGCGGAGTTCCGGCTCTCGAGATTGTTTATCCACCTCAGTTTGCAACTGCTGATTTGATCTATCCATTTCCCGGATGGGAATGAAAAGGGCGGTGTTGAATTGAGCAATACGGAAGATAAAGTACCGGAGAAAACCTCGGGGCCTGTTAAGGGCAAAAAGGTCTTCGAGCACATCATATTCAAGGATTGGTGCAAGTCGTGCGGTATATGTGCCGCCTTTTGCCCCAGAAATGTCATAGGCAGAGACGAGCAGGGCGCGCCTGTTTTTGAGCGTCCTCATGACTGCATCGGATGCAGGTTCTGCGAACTCCACTGCCCGGATTTTGCCATAACCATCAAAGAAAAATCCGGGGAAGGCTGATATGAGGAAAAAATCACCGGGCAAGGTAAGGTTGCTTCAGGGAAACGAAGCGGTTGTGGAAGGAGCTTTGGCGGCCGGATGCAGATTCTTTGCAGGCTACCCGATAACGCCTGCATCTGAGATAAGCGAGATACTGTCTATAAGGCTCCCCCGAATCGGGGGGACTTTCATCCAGATGGAAGATGAGATAGCGAGCATGGGCGCTGTTATCGGAGCATCCCTGGCGGGAGTGAAATCCATGACCGCCACAAGCGGGCCTGGATTTTCTCTTATGCAGGAAAACCTTGGCTACGCCTGCATCGCCGAGGTTCCCTGCGTGGTGGTAAACGTGATGCGAGGGGGCCCTAGCACGGGGCTCCCCACCCACCCTTCGCAGGGGGATGTAATGCAGGCAAGGTGGGGGACACACGGGGATCATCCTGTGATAGTCCTTGCGGTCTCCTCGGTTAAGGACTGCTTCGACATCACGGTAAAGGCCTTCAACCTGTCAGAGGCCTTTCGCGTGCCTGTAATCATCCTTTCCGACGAAGTCGTGGCCCATACTAGGGAGTCCTTTGCCTTGCCTGAGGCTCTTCCGGTGATTGACAGGCCGAAACCCAATATGCCGCCCGAATGGTATATTCCTTACGCAGACAACAGCCGCGGGGTTCCTCCGATGGCGGCATTCGGTGAGGGATACCGCTATCACGTAACCGGCCTTATCCACGATGTCAGAGGATTTCCCACAGAACGCGCCGACGAGATAGATCCTTTCATGAAAAGGCTTTTCCGAAAGATTACACAGGGCTTTGAAGAGATAATTCTGAGTGATTCTTACATGACAGAGGACGTGGATGTCTGTGTGATAGCCTACGGCTCTGTTGCCAGATCCGCCAGAAGGGCAGTTGTGGAGGCAAGGGCGAAGGGGCTGAAGGCGGGGATGCTCCAGCTTATTACACTATTTCCCTTTCCAAGACATGTGGTCGAAGAGGTGCTCGCCGGATGCAGGGCGGTGATAGTGCCTGAGATGAATATGGGGCAGATAAGCCGGGAGGTCAAAAGGGTAAACAGTACGGATTGCCGCGTCGTGAAGCACAATCGCATTGACGGCGGATTGATAACCCCCGGGGAGATACTTGGACGTATCCTTGAGATTAAGTAGTGTCCATCCGTAAATGGCTATTTTGTGCCGATTTCGGCGTTGGGCTCAAATTTTAATCCTCAAAATGCCTCCATGTATTCCTGCGGTTAAAATTATCGCCCGCCTTGAACTCGATAAAACTATCTCATTTACGGATAAACACTAAGTAGCGGGAGGGCTCTATGCCTGAGGAGATAACTAAACTTATTCACAAATATCTTCGACACGACAAGAAGTTTCCCCATGTATGGTGCCCGGGGTGCGGTAATGGCATAGTGTTGGGCTCCCTCATAAGGGCCATAGATAAGATAGGTCTTAGCAAGGACGATATAGTAATGGCGTCAGGCATAGGATGTTCAGGCAGGATGCCGGTATATGTGGATTTTAACACCCTCCACACTACTCATGGGAGGGCCTTGACCTTTGCGACAGGCATCAAGCTGGCAAAACCTTCTCTGAACGTCATAACGGTTATGGGTGACGGCGATGCCACGGCCATAGGAGGAAACCATTTTATCCATGCGGCCAGAAGAAACCTGGACTTGACGGCCATTATTATAAACAATCAGATCTATGGTATGACAGGAGGCCAGTTCTCCCCCACAACTCCCTATGGGAGCGTTGCCACCACCTCCACGTGGGGGCACATAGAGCACGCCTTCTCTATCGCCGATTTAGCGGTGACGGCCGGGGCGGCGTTTGTGGCCAGGGGAACGGTTTACCATGTGCAGATGCTCGATGAGGTGATTGAAAAGGCGATAAGGAAGAGGGGCTTTGCGGTCGTTGAGGTCATGAGCAATTGTCACGTGCAGTTTGGAAGACGCAATCAGATGGGGGATCCCGTGACCATGCTCAAGTGGTTTAAGGAAAGCGCGGTACCCGCGGAGAAGGCTGCCGGCATGGGGCATGACGAAATGAAGGGAAGATTTACGATAGGGATACTTGCAGATGAGGAAAAGCCTGTCTATACCGAGCAGTACGGAAAGATAAGGGAAAGGGCAGTGGCGGCGGCGGAGGAACTTAAAAAGTGAGCGGAAGGCGATATGAGGTGAGGCTTAGCGGTTCGGGAGGTCAGGGGATTATTATGGCCGCCATTCTCCTTGCGGAAGGAGCTGCGGTTTATGGGGGAAAACAGGTCGCCCAGACCCAGAGTTACGGCCCTGAGGCGCGGGGGGGAGCGAGCAAGGCGGAGGTCGTAATCAGCAATGAACCTATTGACTATCCCAAGGCCCTTGTTCCAGATCTCCTGCTCGCGATGAACCAGGCATCCTGCGATCTTTATTCAAAGGATATCAAGCGCGAGGGCATCATAATCATTGATTCGACCAATGTCGGTCAGCCTCCGCCGGGGAGGACCATTGCCATTCCCTTTACCGGCATAGCCAGAAGGGAGATCGGCAAGGAGTTTGCGGCCAATATGGTGGCACTCGGTGCCGTCTCCTGCCTGTGCCCGGAGGTGACGGAGGGTGCCGTAGAGGCCGCTTTGATGGCGCGGGTTCCGCCCGGAACCCGAACTCTGAACCTGAAGGCCTTCAAGACAGGAGTAAAGGAGGCCCGCAAGATTGATACTGCAAAGCTGAGGCATCGTTATCACGGCGAGGAAGCGGAGGTATGAGCAGTCGCAAGGCCGGGGAGGTTTTGCTTCTATAAGCTCCTCGAGTTTAATGTGGCGCCCCATTTCGCCATAGGGGACAGGGGTGTTTGGCGGATTAAGAGGACTAAAATTATGAGTAATTTAAGTACATTTCTTAAAGCCGGGCTTCTAGGGGTCTTTGCGGTGATCCTTGTGGGGATCGGCTCTTTGGCCTGGGTTCAGGTAAAGCAGGGTAGCCTTATAAAGGAAATTCAGAATACTGATGCCATCGCTATTGCCGCATCAAATCTCCTTGGTCAAGGCCTTCAGATGGGACAGGCCACGCGTAACATATTGCTTGAGCCCAAGAATCCTACTGCCTACAAAAATCATGAAGTGGCTGAGAAATCGTTCAGAGAGCTTCTGGACCGAATCGCTTCTCTGGCTGAGGGCAGTTTGTCGGCCGATAATATCCGTTCTTCATTGGAAACCATCATAAAGCATTTCGATCAGGATATTGTTCTCCAAAAGAAGATTCACCTGCTGTCACAGACAGAAACCGCCGAGGCAATAAAAGCATTGAACGACCTCCAGACACCTCTTTGGAGGCAATACCGAGCTGTCATGATGGGACTAAGAAAACAGGCAGAGGAGGATGCCGTTACCATACGCGCCTGGGCTGATGAAATGGCCGGCTTTATGAGAATGATAATGACGGCTCTGGCTCTGCTGGTTCTTACAACTGTTTTATTTGTCCTTGTTAAGACAATGAGGTTTTTGTCAAAAATTCGCTTGCATGGGGAAGGCGTGCTTGATGCCTCGGAGCAAAGCGCCCTGAGTGCCGGCCGGGTATCTGAGATCAGCTCTTCGCTGGCACAGGGAGCATCAGAGCAGGCGGCAGCACTGGAGGAGACCTCTTCTTCAATCGAACAGATGGCTTCAGTGACGCGTAAAAGCGCAGGCAACGCCTCGGAGGCAAACCGCCTCATGGGAGAAGTAAATGAAGTGGTCGGCAGGGCGAACCGGTCAATGGTTGAAGTGACTGAATCAATGCACGAGATATTCAGCGCATCTGAGGAGACTCAGAAGATAGTTAAGACTATTGATGAAATAGCTTTTCAGACCAATTTGCTTGCACTCAATGCCGCCGTGGAAGCGGCTAGGGCGGGGGAAGCCGGCTCCGGGTTTGCGGTGGTTGCTGATGAAGTGAGAAATCTTGCCCTGAGAGCTGCAAACGCCGCAAAGAATACTGCCACACTGATAGAAGGTACGGTTGTCAAGGTCAAGCAGGGATCTCAGCTGGTGGAAAGGGTCAATAACGAGTTTCAGATGGTAGCCCAGAGTGCCTCCAAGTCGGGCATTCTTGTAGCCGATATAGCCGGGGCGACCGAGGAACAGGCCAATGAGATAGGCCAAATAAATAAAGCCCTATCTGGGATTGATCAGGTGACTCAGCGAAATGCCGCCGATGCGGAGGAAGCGGCCTCCGCGTCCAGACAAATGAATGCTCAGGCGGGACAGACCAAGTTATACATTACAGATCTGATGGCGCTTGTAAGCAACATGACTGTCTCATCTGACGGACCCTCCGATATGGCGCTTTCAAAACTGCAGCCGGCTGATTAAGGTTCCATGATCAGAGTTTTAATGGGTCTTTATGACTACAGCACTTATCATCATAGACATTCAGAATGACTACTTTCCAGGCGGAGCAATGGAGGTTGCAGGCGCTGAGGCCGCCTCCGCTAAAGCAGCGGAGTTGATTGAAAGCTTCCGCCTGAACGGCAAACCTGTCATTCATATACGGCACATCGCTGCTCGTCCCGGAGCAACGTTTTTCCTGCCCGGCACCCCCGGTTCGGAGATCCACGCCTCGGTTCGTCCCCATCCGGGTGAGCCTATTTTCCAAAAGAACTTTCCGAACAGCTTTCGCGAAACGGAATTGCTTGCTCATTTGCGTGGTGCGGGGATTACCGGACTTGTGATCGCAGGAATGATGACCCATATATGCATTGATACAACTATCCGTGCCGCGGCTGACCTTGGTTTTGAGTGTTTTCTTGCGCAGGATGCTTGCGCAGCAAGGTCTCTGTCTTTCAACGGTATTTGTGTTCCGGCAGAAAGTGTTCAAGCCGCTTACCTTGCCGCTCTTAACGGTTTGTTTGCAAAGGTAATGCCTGCATTTGAACTGTGCTCTCAAGCGTGCCGGACGCTTGTATGCTGAGTGTTTTATTCTTCGTTGTGCGCTATTCGGGCATGAGGGTCGGGGGGCTAACGGATGGTTTCTTCTACGGGCCATGCTCAAATGGGGCACAACGAAAATGAAAATGCCGCATGTTATTCCGGCCTCGATCCGGAATCCAGGTCGTCATTCCGGCGAAGGCCGGAAAAAGGACTGGATACCGGCCTGCGCCGGTATGAGACGATGGATTTTCCTATAAAAGCCCGGGAAGCGTATCGCGATAGCTTGAAGAGGCCAACGGGCCTGCGAAAAGAGAGGAACAGATGACCAGTGATTTCAAAATCCATCCTATAGTGATGGGAACGAAGGTATTCGACAAGGGCATGATGACTTATCAGCACGGTTACGGCCGTGAGTATGCAATCCCCATCTACTGCTGGTATCTGGAGGGTGGCGATAGGAAGATCATTGTTGATACCGGCGAGATGAGCCCGATCAAGTCCAAGGACAGGGAAGAGAAGATCGGCGGTAAGATATATACCTTTGAGGATGGACTGGGGCGATGGGGCCTATCGCCTAAGGATATTGATGTCGTCATCCACACCCATCTTCATAACGATCACTGCGAGAATGATTTTAAATGCGTAAATGCCGAGATATTCGTTCATGAAAAGGAGTTGGAGCGTATCCACAACCCACATCCCCTGGATTTTCGGTATCTTGCCGATTATGTGGAGGATGTTGAGGAAAACGGGCAGATAAGGATCGTCTCCAGGGACGGTGAAATCATTTCCGGTATAGAGGTCATGCATACTCCAGCCCACTCGCCTGGAGGACTTACTGTTTTTGTAAATACCTCCGGGGGCAGGGCTGCCATAACAGGCTTCTGCGTAATCATGGAAAACTTCCATCCGCCTAAGGAAGTCCGAGCAATGGAGATGGAGGTTATTCCTCCCGGAACCCATGTCAATGCCTATGAGGCCTATGACATAATGCTTAAGGTAAAGGAGGCGGCCGATATACTCATACCGCTCCATGAACCTGGATTTGCCTCTGTGGAGAGCATACCTTGATGCGCGAAAGGCGGTATAAATGAATCGGGAGCTGCTGAGGGAAGAGGCCTTGCGTTACGGCGCGACCGCCGCTGTCTTTATCAAGGCGCCTTCCATATCCGTTGAAGATGAGCTGGTTGAGATGTGCAGGGCGCCTGGGTGTGCAGGCTACGGCAAGAGCGCCAATTGCCCGCCCCATGTCATGGGGCCTAGGGAGGCAAAGTCTTTTATAGCCGGCTTTGAAGAGGCCCTTTTCTTTAAACTTGATGTGGAGCCTGTGCTTCTTTTCTCAGATGAGAGGTTCAGGATATTTGAACTGATATTTCGTATAGCGGCAGGGCTTGAAATAAAAGCCCGCTCCTCCGGATTCAAAAAGGCAAGGGCCCTTGCTGCGGGCTCCTGTAAACCGGTCTTCTGCAATGACGAGCCCTGCGATGTTCTTTCCGGCAGCGGCGAATGCAGGCATCCCTCGCTTGCCAGACCCTCCATGGAGGCCCTTGGCATAAACGTATTCAAGCTCGCTCACGGGGTCGGTTGGCCTATCCACCGAATGACAAAGGTTAGCAATCCCGGGGAGATTTCTTCGGCAATGGTGGCTGGAATCCTGCTTTTCAGCATTTAAATAGCTGGTTTTTCGCGCCGCTTGCGGCGATGCGGTTTTTGTCCTCAAACATTGACCGCAGTGTTTGTATTGATTTGCAGTGGGAATATTCCGTGCCTGTTGAGCAGGAGCCGCATTCCTATTCCGACACATAGGGAAGGGGCCATATTCTGAAATAGTCCCGGATGCGTATCCAGACTCCAACAAGCCCCTCCGGCTCGAAGATGATGAAAAGTATGATGAGGCCTCCGAAGACAAGATCTTTTACCGGGCCTAGTATGATAGTGATGTTGGGATCATAGACCTGCGCCAGGAAACTCACGCTCTGGTCAAGCAGTACGGGCACAAGGGTTATAAAGATAACTCCAAACACAGTTCCCACAAGCCTTCCCAGACCTCCCACAAGAACCATCGCAAGTATTATTATGGAATGCAGAAAGCTATAGTCTCCCGGTATGGCTGTCCTAAGGAGTCCGGCAAAGAGTGCACCGGCGACGCCGGCATAAAATGAGGCCAGCCCGAAGGAAAGCAGCTTGTATCTGAAGATGGATATACCGATTATCTCAGCGGATACGTCGTTATCCCGGATGGCGATAAAGGCCCTGCCTATCTTCGAGCGTGTAATATTCTTAGCCCCCCATATAAGGAGAAGCGTCAGACAAAAGAGGAAGATGAAGTAGGAGAGGTTTTTCTCAAGGGATATGCCCAGAAAAAAAGGAGTGGGGAGTTCAAGACCCCTTGTGCCCTTTGTTACGCCCTCCCAGTGAATGATTACGTAGTCAATTACGAACTGGAAGGCAAGAGTTGCTACCATCAGGTAAAACCCCTTGATCCTGAGGGACGGTGTGCCCACTATAATACCCAGGGCCGCGGCTGAAAGCCCGGCTGCAGCCACAGAGACAGCAAATGGGATACCGAAACGCGTTATAAGAAGGGCCGAAGTATATGCCCCGGCGCACATGAAGGCAGCGTGCCCAAGCGATAGAAGGCCGGTGAATCCTACTAGCAGATTAAGCCCGACAGCGGCGATCAAGTTGATCAGGATGAGGTTCATGATGAAATAATGATACTCGTTTGCCCCTATACCGGCCAGCGATCCGGCCACCATAAGACCAGCAAGAACCATAAACGCGGCAAAGCAGAACCTCTTGAACCTGGTCCTGAATATCCTCTCATCCTGCCTGTAGCCGAATACGGCGTTGGAGGAAAAAAGATCATTATAAGTCTCCGACACAGATTTCAATGTCATACCTCCTCTATCTTAACAAGGCCCTTGAAGGCGGATGCCCTTCCGTCTTCATAACGTATCTCGATATCCAGATTATGGCTTTTCTTAGTGCTGTAAAGGTCTTCAATAAGCGCCTTGTACCTTTCGCTTACAAATGCCCTTCTTACCTTTTTTGTCCTTGTAAGTTCCCCGTCATCCGGATGAAGCGTCTTTATGAGTATCGCAAAACGCCTTATCCTTATGTTTGTGGGGAATCTCCTGCAGATGGCTTCTATCTCCTGCCGGATGAGGGCATAGACCTCCGGCCTCTGGGAAAGATCCTGTATGGTGGTGAAGGACATTCCTCTCTTTTTCGCCC
>Ga0100396_1002965_pt1 | contig 11093 bp, 3 predicted proteins | sample CryGeymeta201520_FD_81551 | JGI IMG/M metagenome (GOLD analysis project Ga0100396, IMG submission 81551) | Groundwater microbial communities from Crystal Geyser aquifers in Utah, USA - Crystal Geyser metaG 2015-20 | ecosystem: Environmental > Aquatic > Deep subsurface > Groundwater | place: USA... | reverse complement strand
GTTGAAGTCGACGCGCACGAGCACCCGCTTGCCCTTGACGTCGATATCGCGGACGGTTTTCTTGTTCATGTTGGTACTCCGCACATGGGTACATTGGTAGATTGGTGGTTGGTAGATTGGTGGTTGGTAGATTGGTGGTTGGTAGATTGGTAGATTGGGAGATTGGGAGATTGGTGGTTGGTAGATTGGTAGATTGGGAGATTGGGAGATTGGTAGATTGGTACATCGTCACCAATTTCCCCATTCCCAAGTTACCAATTTCCCAAGTTACCAATTTCCCAATTTCCCAAGTTACCAAGTACCCATCTACAACTTGCTCGCCATCAACGCCGCCAGGTCCGCCGTCCGTACGCTGTAGCCCCACTCGTTGTCGTACCAGGTGACGACCTTGATGAAGTCGCCTTCGCCGCCCAGCACGGAGGTGAATTCCAGATCCACGGACGAGGAGTACGGGCTGCCCTTGTAGTCCATGGAGACTAGCGGCTCATCCACGGCCGCCAGGATGCCCTTCAGCGGGCCGGCCGCCGCGTCGCGGAACATCTGGCGCAACGCCTCGGTGGTGGTCGGCTTCTCGACCTGAGCGGTGAAGTCCACGATCGACACGGTCGGCGTCGGCACTCGCAGCGCATAGCCGTCGAACTTGCCCTTCAGGTCCGGGATGACCAGGGCAACCGCCTTCGCCGCGCCAGTGGTCGTCGGGATGATGTTCAGAGCCGCCGCGCGGGCGCGACGCAGGTCGCTATGCGGCAGGTCCAGGATCTTCTGGTCGTTGGTGTAGGAATGGATCGTGACCATCAAGCCGCGCACGATGCGCAGGTTGTCGTGAACGACCTTGGCGGCCGGCGCCAGGCAGTTGGTGGTGCAGGAAGCATTGGACACCACGTGGTGCACCGCCGAGTCGTACTTGTCCTCGTTCACACCCAACACGATGGTCAGGTCCTCGCCCTTGGCCGGCGCGGAGATGATCACCTTCTTGGCGCCGCCTCGAGTGATATGGTTCTCGGCGCCCTGAACGATCTTGCCCTTCTTGTTGACCCCGTCCTGCTTGAGGGTGAAGATGCCCGTCGATTCCACGACGATTTCGACCCCCAGGTCGGCCCAGGGCAGCTTGCCCGGATCGGTTTCTCTTAGCGCCTTGATCGCCTTGCCATCGACGACTAACGCATCCGCACCGACCTCGACCGTGGCGTTGAGCGTACCGTAGTTAGAATCGTACTTGAGCAAATGCGCCATCGTTGCCAGATCGCCGATGTCATTGAACGCCACAACCTCAAGTGTCTCCGGATAGTATTCCCGGATTGCTTTCAAGACCTGCCGGCCGATGCGGCCGAAGCCATTGATACCAACACGAACTGTCATGGAACAACCCTCCTTTGAAAACAATAACGGGTAGATTGGTAGATTGGTAGATTGGGAATTGGGAAATTGGGAATGGGTAAATTGGGAGATTGGGAACGGGTGAATTGGGAAATTGGGGACGGGTAGATTGGGAAATTGGGAATGGGTAAATTGGGAACGGGTAAATTGGGAAATTGGTGACGATGTACCAATCTACCAGTGTACCAGTGTACCAACCACCAATCTACCAATCTACCAATCTACCAATCTACCAACCACCAATCTACCAATCTACCAACCACCAATCTACCAGTGTACCAGCGCTTGTAGTCACGGTTGCACAAACTCCATGAGGGCCTGGGCCAGCTTCCTGGGATCGTGCCGCCAAGGATACTGGCGATCCACCAGGTCCCTCGTAATCAATTGATAGTTCACGGTCTCGGGCCGCGGCAGGCGCACCCAGTCTGCACCGGCGCCGGGCGGCCTGTCACCGAGAAACGCGTGGTTGGCCAGCACGACGTCGAACAAGTTCGGACCAACGTGCCGGTGCAGCGCGTCCACATGCGCGCCGACGTCGTAACCTTGCGTCTCGCCGGCCTGCGTCGCGACATTGCAGATATATACGCGCGCCGCGTGCGCCGCAACCACAGCGCGCGCCAGATCCGCCACCAGCAGATTCGGCAGGACGCTGGTGTACAGGCTGCCGGGCCCGGCCACAATCAGATCCGCATCCAGGATCGCTTTGATTGCCTGGGGGTATGCCGGCGCGCCCTCGGGCTCCAGATAAACCCGGTGGACCCGGCCCTGCGCCCCAGTGATGTTCGACTCGCCGCGAATCCGCCGCCACTCGTCGGCCTCCTGATCGATCCCCTTCACGTCGGCGCACAAGGTCACCTGCGCCAGGGTCGAGGGGATCACCTTGCCGCGCACCGCCAGCACCCGGCTGGTTTCCTCCAGGGCTGCCTCAAAACTCCCGGTGATGGCCGTCATCGCGGTCAGGTACAGGTTGCCAAAACTGTGTCCATCCAGATCGGTGTCCGCGCCGAAGCGGTACTGCATGAGCTGGCTCATCACCCCTTCGGCGTCGGACAGCGCGGCGATGCAGTTGCGAAAATCCCCAGGAGGTAACATCCCCAGATCACGTCGCAAGCGGCCGGAACTACCGCCGTCATCCGCCACAGTGACGATAGCCGTGATATTGTCGGTGTACTCTTTGAGACCGCGTAGGAGGGTGTTCAAGCCGTGACCACCGCCGATAGCCACGACCTTGGGGCCTCGCTGGCGCTGGTGGTGACGATACACCACCTCCACGACCTCTTCCTGGTCGGTACGCCGAAAAGCGGAAAGCAATGAGCGGTTGAGCCGGAGGATCGCGATTGTCACCAGGATGCCGCCCACAGCGAGAAAGAACAGCATCTGCGGCGTGGGTTGCATGAAACCCGGACGGAGGTGTTGGCGATAGTACATCCACGCCGCCAACCCTACTACACCTGGTACTTCGGCAGCCCCCAGGCCGATCAAGAACACGCCAACCACAAGCAGCAACAGCCAACGCTTGACATGCATTCCAGGCCGTAGCCACTTAAGATAGGACTCTCGCCCGGCCAATCGCTTCATAGCCACCTCGCGCAAATCGGAGCTATTATAGCGTATGTCAGCCCGAAAGTCAAAGAACGGGCCAATTTCCTTGATACGCCCGGCTTCTAGCCTTGCACAACTTGTGCACAAAGCATCTTGCGCCGGGAAGGCATAGGAGTACCGCGACGCGCCGAGGCCGGGAGAGCGCTAGGCGCTCTCCCGGCCTCGTGAACTGCTATCTATGCGACTCTCGGGGGTTGTGGTCGCTCTTCGGCGGACCACCCTCAATTGCCTCCCGGAGTACCGGCCGATGTGCGTTACTTGCCCGTTGCGATCGGCATGAACGCCCGGACTTGCAGCGCCGGCTCAGCCGGCGCCGTCACCGTCTGCGGACCGAAACGCTGCCCGTCGGCCACGTCCTCCAGCCAGTACCAGTAGCTCTGGCCCGGCGTCACATCCCCGTCCGCGAACTGGTACAGGCCACTCACTCCGACCACCGGATCAGAGGTCAACTGCACCGCGTCGATGCCCTTGATGTTGTCCGCCCGCCAGACGTGGAAGCCCTGCGCCGCGAACCCTTCGATCTGCCAGCTCAGGATCACCTGGCCAACCTCAGCCACGGCATCGAAGCGCTGGACCGTCACTGTGGTCGGGTAGACGTAACCGAAGTCCAGCGTATTGTTCGTCTCACCGCTCACCAGCGTCACCGTGTGCTTCGCTGGCGCCGGCGGCGCGGGATAGGTCCGATAGTAGCCGGCGGGTGGGATCGTTACTTCGGCCGTGTACGTGCCGGGTTTCAACCCGGTCACGTTGTACAGCCCGTTGACGGTCGTCACCTGGGCCACCTGCACGCCGTTGCTGTCCTTCACCGTGATCTGCACGTTGCTCAACCCCTGCAGCGGTGACTCGTCCTGCACGCCATTGGCGTTCGAGTCCTGCCACACGAAGTCGCCCAACGCAGCCGGCCGCCAGTAGCCAAAGTCCGCAGTCAGGTTGCTGCCGTTCACCGCCGACCCCGGGAACCCCACGATGCAGTACGGCTGCGTCTGGCTGTTGTTGTCGCTCCCAGGGCTGGTCCCGATCGCCTGCGTGTACCCCACCAGCACCCCGTTCGCATCCGTCACCTGCGCCACGTAGTTCCCCGCCGGCAGATCGTTCCGACTGAACAGGTAGTTCCCGCCTACCACCACTGTTCCACTGCTCGTCTGCGTCTCCACCAGGAAGTCGGCCACACAGTCCGTGCCCGCATACCACAACTGCACCGTCACGTTGCCGATGCCGGGTTCGCCCGCCTGGTACGTCCCGTCCGCATTCATATCTTCCCAGATCAGGTTGCCGATCGTCCCGGTTCCCTGGCCGCCACCGCCGCCCGTGTAGCCGAAGTCCGCAGTCAGGTCGTACCCTCCCGCCGCCAAGGCCACCGTGTACGGCTGCGCCTTGTTCGTGCTGTCCGCCCCAGGCGCCGGCACGATCGAGGGGTTGTAGCCCGCCAGTACGCTGTACGCATCGCTCACCCGCACCTTGTACGTGCCGCCGGCCAGATGCACGAACGCATAGTCGCCACTGGCGCCCGTCGTCGTGGTCGCGATCACCGCACCCGCGGCATCCAACAGCTCCACGGTCACGCCCGGTTGCCCGAAATCCCCTTCCAGCACGTCGAACAGACCGTTGTCGCTCGGCTCCACCCACACCTGGTTCCCGATCACCCCCACGTCGGGCCGGTCCACCGGGTAGTACCCGAAGTCCGCAGTCCGGTTGCTGTCCCCGGGGTTGACCAGATACACCGCGTACGGGTCCGCCTGGTTGTTATTGTTCACGCCCGTCGCACCTAACGGCGACTTGACGTAGTCGGTCAGCACCGCATTCGTGTCGCTCACGTGCACCAGGTAGCGCCCGGCCGGCACCCCCGTGAACAGGTAATTCCCGCCCTGCGCATCCAGGCTCCCCACCGTCGTCACCGTCGCAATGATCGGCTCACCCGCATCCCAGACACCGTAGTTCCCGGTCTCCCGGATCAGGTCCACGCTCACGCCCGCCAACGCCGTGTTGGCCCCGTCGAAGATCCCGTTCTTGTCCCCATCCAGGAACACCAGGTCCCCCACTACCCCCAACACCGGCTGCTGATCGTCGTCGTTGTACCCGAAGTCCGCGTCCAGATATTGGTCACCCGCCAGCACGATCACCGGCCCGTGCGGCGCCACCGTCGTCGCCGTCAACCCTGCCGGCGGGTTCGTCGGCGCCACCAGGTAGCTGCCCGCCGGCGCCTCCACCAGGTAGCGCCCGTTGCTGTCGGTCGTCGCACACGCCTGCTGGACGCCGCCCGCATCGGTCGCACACACCTGCACCCCTGGGATCCCCGGCTCGCTCGGCTGTTGGATGCCATCCCCATTGTCGTCGTACCACACCGTGTCCCCGATGATCGCCTTGCCCGTGTCCGGCGCCTTCACATAGCCGAAGTCCGCATCCTTGTACACCTGCCCCGCACTCAGCACGATCGTCCCCGTTGGGTCGGGCTGGCTCTGCGGACCCAGAGTGTGGGCCATGCCGTTCAGCGGTCCGTTCGGGTCGGCCGCATCGGTCACGTTCACGACGTAGTTGCCGGGCTGCAACCCGCTGAACAGGTAGCCGCCATCCGCATCGGTCACGGTCGAAGCCACCAGCGCGGCATCCCGGTACAGATCCAGCTTCACGTTCGGGATCCCCGGCTCGCCCACGTCCTGGATGCCGTCCCCATCGGCGTCGTACCACACGAAGTCACCGATCGCACCCAGCAACGGCTTGATCCTGCTGCACGCGTCATCCCGAACCTCCGGCATACTCCCCAGCTCATCGATGGCGCCCTTCACGACTGCGAGATCGGCGGTCCCGCCCTCGCATGCCGACCGATAGCCGAAATCCGCGTCGTTGTAGACCGACTGATCGGTCGGCAGGGTCACATCAAGCGGCTCGGTCGTCGTCTTGGCGTAGCCCGCGGGCAGGGTGGTATCGTCCACATCCACGCAGTAGGCGCCGGCCGGCAGATTGTCGAAGTGGTAGCCGCCATTTCCCGAGGTCACCGCTACGCCGAACAGGTTGCCCGGCGCCGCGCAGGTGCCCTGATACAGCTTGACGGTCACGCCGTCGATGCCGGGATCGTTGACATCGTTGTCGGGCAGGCCGTCGCCGTTTAGATCATAGAAGACCCGATCGCCGATGAAACCTGTTCCCAGCGGGAAGTCGCTCAGTGGTGTGTTGTCATCCTCATACACGTTCTGCGTCGGCCAATACGTCCACGTTTGATAGGCATCACCTGCCTGGCTGTTGGTATACTTGTCGTGGTGGTGGAAATTCGCGTTATCTTGCAGGCCCTTTTCGGCCCAAGCGCGCCACTTGATGTCAGTGGGATTACCGAGCATCGACTTCTTCACCGCCAGGTACACCCACGTATCGTCGGCGCTGGGGCTCATGGCCCACAAGCCGTCCGGCACTGGCCCGCCGCCTTGATCGCTGACCAGGCTTTCATAGCCGCTACCGCTCCAGCCAGCGTCCGGCTGCAGGCAGGTCGCACCACCCACATCGCTGTCGGTGTCGTAGTAAGCTATCACGCCATCCTGCCCCCAGGTGTTGTAGCCGACCTTGTCGCGGATATTGACGGTCGGTGACGTGGTCGCCAGCAACCAGTCTGTACAACCAGCACCGTCCGTCTGCAACTCGATGGCGTACATGGCGTCCAGGGTGTTGTTTGAGCTGGCACGCAGCCCGAACAGATCGATCTTGAAGTAATACCACGTGCTATCTTCCCCGGCCTCAGCCTGGACGATGTCCACATCCGGGAAGAAGTGGTTGTGATCCGAATTGTTGTACGGTCGCTCGTATAGATCCTGGAACCAACTGTCGCAACCAGCATCTGGCTCGTTGCCGTACACCCCCTCCTGGAAGTGATCCCCGGTCACGCAATCACCGATCACTTGCGAAAACACAGGGGTTCCCGGTACTGCGCTCGGCAAGAAACCCGCGGGCTCCGCTTGCGACCCTGCGGCCGCGGCCAGGAGCGTGGTGCCCGTGGTCGCCTGGTCAGCCCGGAAACGGACTTCGACATCGAAGACCTGGCCCGGCGCCAGGCTATGGCCGAAGCTGGTCACCAGGTCGCCCCACTCGACGACGCCGTCGTCAACCGTGTTGTCTGAAGCCGGTGTCGCGCCCAGATAGTCGAGCACGCCCTGATCGTAGTAGTCCTTCAGGGGCAGGTAGTTGACCGTGGTCGTGCCGGTGTTGGTGATGCGGATGGTGTAGCGGATCTCCTGACCGACGTATGCCGGATCGTCGCTGGTCACCACCTTGCTGATCGCCAACTCGGAGAACGCCTCCGTGTAGCCGAAGTCGGCGTCCAGGTAACGTTCGCCCTCGCCCAGGTTGATGATGGGCGTGGGATCGTTGTAGGTGGTGATCACATACCCGGCCGGCACGGTGGCGTCCACCACATCCACGAAGTAGTCGTTGGGGGTCAGGTCCTGGAACAGGTACTTGCCGCCAGCGCTGGTGGTTCGCGTGCCGACCACCGTGTCCGTACCAGCATCGAAGACGCCGTCGCCGTTGTCCTGATACAGCTTCACCTGGACACCGTCGATGCCCGGCTCACCCGCGTCCTGCACACCGTCATGATCCAGGTCATGCCAGACGAAGTCGCCGATCTCGCCAGGGCACACGCCGGGTTCGGCGTAGATGGTGTTCGTGCCGAGCTTGCTGGGCGAGGCGTGGATATAGGGAATCTCGATAGACCCAAGACCGCTGGCGCCAAAGGCCGCCTTGTCGATCTTGACCTCGTAGATAGTATCGAAGATCCAGTCGGGATAGGTTGGATTAGATGTGTAGAACTCATCAGTGGCCGGCGAGTCCACCACCAGGTTGGTGCCTCCGGCGGAACAATTGCCACCGGAGCAGTAGCCCAGGTTGTTCAGGCTGTAATCCAACGACGTGCCCCATTGCTGGATGTTGGTCGCGCTGCCCAGGTTCATGCCCCCATCACCGCCACCGACGCCGAGCGACGCATAGCCGGAAGGTGTACCGGATTTGGCCGTGATATAGTCCAAATCGAAATCCAGCACCTTAGTCCCGTTGCCATCATAGCCCCAGAACTGGGCCCGATCGGAGCCGGTCAGATTACCGAAGGTATGACCGCTCGGCCAGCCGACAGCATTGACGCCGTAGGTGTTATCCACGAAATCCTTGTCGATGGCCAGCACTACGTAAACCGCACTCCCCGTGGACTGATAGAACGTCGCCAGCTTGCCGAACAGTACGCCGCCCGAAGTGTAGCACACCTCCTGAGAGTCAGGCGAGATCCGGTAGACGTCATCGTACTTGCCGTCGATCACCGGCGGGTCATTGACGAAAACTGTCGTTGTGTCGGTGGCCGTATCGGACTTGCTGGGCTCGTTGCCCGAGGTGGCTGTGATCACGGTCTGATCCACCGTGCCGGCTGTCGCGCCGCCCGGCACGCTCACCTGGGCCACCAGGTAGTAGCTGCCGCCCGGGGCGACGCAGACCGGATTGGCCAAAGCTGGCTCGTTGGGGTTGCTGGTCTCGTGGACGCCGTTCTGGTTGGTGTCCTCCCAAAGGAGCACAGTCCAACCCTGGCTGGAGGTGGCCGCGACCGTCACACAGTCCTGCGTTTGGCCGTTGTTGGTGATCGTATGCCCGTAGAAGAGGACCGAGCCGGCGGTCGCGTGGGAGGAGTTGTCAGGTTGAACGTTGAGCAGCCGGCCCATAGTGGTCCGATCGATCGCCGAATCGGTGGCGCCGCTAGTCTGGGCCGTGGCGGTCACAGTAGTCACGTCCAGCGTCCCCAACGGCGCGGCGAGCGGGACGGTCACCTGCACCAAGATCGGATAGTCGGTGTTCGGGCTGGCGCTGATCTGGCTGATGGGATTGTCTTCCGGGTCCTTGACACCGTTGCCGTTCTCGTCCTCGTAGATGCCGGTGGTCCAGCCGTGGTTGGAGGTGGCTGCCAGGTTTACGACGTCGGTGATGTTGCTCACAACCACCGTGTGCGCGTAAGTCTTGGTCTGGCCCGCCAGGGTCTCGGCCGCATTGTCCGGGCCGATCGACACGGCTGCACTGTAACAGACCTCCAGCTTCGGACGCTGGCTGGCCGTGCCGTCGTCGCTGCTCTTGAACTTCGTCTCGTTCTTGGGGCTGGTGACCGGGGATTCCAGGATCAGGCCGTAGTTGCTGGCCGGAGTGGCCGCCCAGGCGACCGCGGCTGTGGTGACATCCCAGGTTGCCCAGTAGTTCTTGACATCTTTGACAAAAGCTTCAGTATCCAGGGTGGCAGGATCATAGTCCCCTCCCTGAGCCGCCCATAACAACCCGGCCGCCTTGTCCCGCGCCTTCCAGGTGACCTCGGCCTCATTCCAGCCGGCCGTCACCTGGTGCGCAGCGATGGTGGCGTTGCCATCCCTGACTTCCTTGACCCAGAGGGAGAACGAGGCGCTGTCGATCACCACACCGGTCGGCAGGCTGGTGAGATCAAACTGGAGGAGGGATCGGTTTAGCTTGCCGCTCTCTGTCTTGACCCGCAGCTCCGAATCGCCGCCGCGGCGCTCGTCGGGCTTGTCCTGTGTGATGTAGGCGTCTTTGCCGGCCGTCGGGCCTGGCTGGAAGACTTCACAGGTCTGGCCGCCCTGCGGTTTCGCTGAGACATTGGCAGTGGCGCCGGCAGCCGCCGAAACGCCCGCGCCAGCCTGGGGCACGAGCAGCAATGCCGCGACGATCACCAGTGCGCTGAATCCGTTGCGGATTTGGTGTTTTGTTCTCATGGTTATCCTCCTGACGTCTCCCTGGACGTCGTATACCTGGCAGAGCGGAAGAGCTACGGAAGGTCTGAGCGTCTCTCCAAACAGCCGAGAAGTACATACAATCCTGGTTTGAACGTTCACATCTCTCACTTCAACATAGTAGCAGGTTTAGCGTGGCGGTTCAATAGGGGTAGCTTACAGTTTACTTACGTTTGCGCAACTGTCACTTTGGCAGTGGGCAGTGATCTGAACATTCCCATTACAGTGAAGACGCCCCAGCCGGTCGGAGGATACCCTGATTTCTGATTGAATTTGGTATGAAAGTCAGTTCAGGACAACTCTCATCAGCAAACGAGGAAAAGAAAACCCTCCCAAGATTTCGGCTTCTCGGGAGGATGTGGATTGGGACGATTGAGTGGACTTCGTGCCAAAGACGGCCTGCCGTCGTTCGGCTGTCTCATGAGCCGTCTACGATGCAGTCTGTGTCCGGGCTCCTTCGGACTATTTCCGCTCCTGCAACGCCCGCCACACCCGCTCGGGCGTCAACGGGATGCGCGGGACCTGCACACCGATCGCGTCGTAGACCGCGTTGGCCACGGCCGGCGCAACGCCGTTGAGCGGAATCTCGGCGACGGCCTTGACCCCGAACGGGTGCGTGGGTTCGTAGGTCTGCACGAAACGCACCTGCATCTCCGGCATCTCGTCCGTGGCGAAGATGCGGTAGTCACCGAACCGCGGGTTGACCAGCCGGCCGGCCGCGTCGAAGCACATCTCCTCGCAGACCGCGTAGCCCAATGCCTGGCTCATGCCCCCCTCCACCTGGCCGGAGGCCGTGGCCGGGTTGACAATCATGCCGCAGTCGAGCGCCATCACCAGCTTCTCCACAGTGACCTGCCCCGTCTCGGTGTCCACGGCCACCTGGGCGAACTGAGCCGCAAACGGCGGCGGGCTGTCTGGGCTCACATAGGAGCCCATGGCCATGATCTGGTGCTGTTGGCTGTGATGCAGGCTTTCGAGCGCCACCTCGGCCAGGGTGACGCTGCGGCCGTCCGGCGCCCAGGCCCGGCGTTCGGCCAGCATGATCTCCTCCGCGGGCGCGCCGAGCATCCGGCCGGCCACCTGTTTGATCTGCTCTGCGACCTTGCGCGCGGCCTCCACCACGGCCGCGCCCGAGATGTAGGTAGTACTGGACGCGTACGCGCCCTTGTCGAACGGCGTGAAGTCGGTGTCGGACGAGTAGGTGATGAAGTCCTCGGGCGGGCAGCCCAACACCTCCGCGGCCATCTGGGTCAGCACCGTGTCGGAGCCTGTGCCCAAGTCGGTGGCGCCCACCAGCAGGTTGAAGCTGCCGTCGTCGTTCATCTTGATGCTGGCCGCGCCCATGTCCAGGTTGGGGATGGC
>Ga0100396_1002964_pt1 | contig 11093 bp, 8 predicted proteins | sample CryGeymeta201520_FD_81551 | JGI IMG/M metagenome (GOLD analysis project Ga0100396, IMG submission 81551) | Groundwater microbial communities from Crystal Geyser aquifers in Utah, USA - Crystal Geyser metaG 2015-20 | ecosystem: Environmental > Aquatic > Deep subsurface > Groundwater | place: USA... | reverse complement strand
CCCCTTTTTTATCTGAATGTCATTTTCTTGAATAACTTTATTTTTTGATAATTCTTTCCAATGAAAATTATTTTGATTGCTATAATTTTCAATTGTAAAATTTGAATTTGTTTCTTTCGGTACAGAAAAATAAAGCGACCACCAATCATTTTGTTTAGCAGGATCGGTTTTTTTTTCTGAAGAATAAAAAAGCCAAAAAGAACTGAAAAATAATAATAAAGAAATAAATAGAATTATTTTTTTTTGCATAATTATTTTCTATAAAAAATTGCTACTTCGCCATTGGTATAAATTTGATCAAAATTTTTCAGCTTGGCAAACTGGGAAGAATCATAATGAGGATTAACCACAATGAAATTGGTGGCGGTTTTTTTAAAACATTCCAAAGCTTGCTCTTCTGCGGGATTGGATATCATATACAAGGTGCACATTTCTCTGGGCTTGGTGGGATCTTCATAACGTTTAAAATATCCTCGTGACATAGGATAATCATATCCTCGCATAAAAAACAATTTCATCCAAGTGTCACCGGACAAATAATTGTGATCTTTCAATAAAATGTCCGATTTCTCGGTTTTTTCTTTCAAATATTGAGAAGCAAAAAATGTTTTCAGCACCGGTGAAAAATCGAAAGATTCTTTGAAAATTTGAGTGCTATTTCCCAAGCCTTCCGTAAACGCAAAAGTTGTCAGAAGAAAAAAAATAAAAAAAGTCGTTTTTGCGGGAAGAGCCTCAAAGATATTTTTTGAAAAAAATTTTTGTGTGCCGAAAAAAGTGAAAAAAGAAAAAAAAGTTATGGCGGAAAGAATAGAAAGGGGATAGGATAAATATGTTCCGATGCGATTACTGGGAATGTTGATAAAAATCCATCCTGGTTTTGCCGACATTATAAAAATCATTATTGACCAAGCACAAATCAAAGTTATCCCAACTTTTTTTCTGTCTTTCAGGCAAAATAAAATCAGTATTCCCAAGACTCCCAAAAACAAACGAAATTCTCCCAAAGAACTTTGCAAGTTATCCAAAGATAATCCTTCTCGGGTAGCTTTAGAAGGAGTGCCTAATGTTTCTTCCACTGCGTTTGTTTTTATATAATTGGGAGTGAGGATAAAAAAGAAAAAAAATATTCCTAAAAAAAGAAAAATCAAAACTGATTTGGAAAAAAATAATAAAATTAATTTTTTGAATATATTTTTAATTTGTTTAATGTTTAACGCCAAAAAAATCGCCGTCCATAAAACAAAAACAAAAAGAAAAACAAAGGCGGACAGATGATGTGTATAAAACAAACCAAAAGTTGAAAAAAATGCCAGCCCCAAAAATTTTTGAAAAATTTTAAGTGTTTCTCCATTTTCAATTTTTGTTTTTTCATCCAAAAATTCAAAAGCTCTAAAATAAAAATAAAGAGTCATTGGCAACAGATAATTTCCTAAAATGTTTCCCATCACTCCTCCGCTGACAAATTTGGCTTGCGGAGAAGAAACAGCAAAAAAAACTCCCAAAAATAAAAGAGAGAGAATCGCCACATTTTTATTTTTGAATATTCTTAAAGTTAAAACAAAAATCGCAAGAATTCCCAAGATATTGTTTATCAAAAGAAAAACTACTGGACTGGCACTAAAAAGACTCAGATTTCCAATCATTGTTATTTCCGCCAAAGCAATATGCTCTCCAATAATAAAATCCGGCATTCCGTCATAATTGGGAAGTTGACCCGTTTCAACGATGGAGTTTATCCAGTAGGCGTGGTGTCCCATATCAGTGGCGGTCGGAACAACTGTTTTTTCAAGATAAGCGGTTCTTATAAAAAAAAGAAAAAAAATCAAAATGAATATCAATTTAATTTGGTTTTTGTCAAAAGAGAAAATATTTTTGAAATCATTTTGAAAATATTCCCCTTTTTTCTTTTCTTTGAATTTATAAATTCCCCAGCAAGACAGAGCAAAAATTATTACTCCTAAAACGGAAGAAAATTTGCTGAGAGGAGTGTTTATTTTGGCGTAAAAAAAAGCGATAAAATCGGTTACGATTATTCCAATTCCAAAAGAAAAAATAAAACGTTCTATTTTTTCCAAAAAATTTTCATTTTTTCCAAAAATCGCTAAAATCAAAAAATATCCCGGTAAAAATGAGACTATGATAAAAGAAACAAAAAATATAATTTGCAAGAAAAAAATGTGAAACATTTTTTAAAAATCGGATTTTTATTTTTAGGACTTACGTGTTTGACAAGAAATTAATAATGATAATCTTTTTCAAGTGCTTCAATCTTAATTAAACTGGCAGGAATTAACCTAATTTAACAAATTATGCTTTAGTAATTTTGAGGCAAGCGCGTAAGTCCTAATTTTATTTGTTGAATGTTTTTTTCATTTCTTCAAGATATCTTTTGGCAATTTCTTCCCAACTAAAATTTTTTTCCACATATTCTCTTGCCATTTCTCCGAATTTTTGGGAAAATTCCGGTCCGGCGGAAAAAATAGCTTTTATTTCTTTGATCCACTGTTCGGTATTTTCCGCTTCAACCAAAAATCCGCTCTTTCCATTTTTTATCGCGTCTTTTAAGCCTTGCAAATCAGAAGCGATCACAATTCTTTCGCAAGCGGCCGCTTCAATAACATTTATTCCAAAGCCTTCCGATGATCCAGGATAATTGATATTGGGAGAAACAACTAAATCAACGGTATTAAGCAAAATTTCCAACTTGTCTTGTGAAAGATTAGGTAAAATTTTTACTCTTTTTTCCAGATTATTTTTTTGGATAGCTTCTTGACAAGCGGAAAAATTATCTGGATCCCCGGCAGTTTTTTTCTTAACTCTGTAACCGGTGGCAACTAAAAAAGTGTCCGAAGACAGTTTTGGCATTATATTGGCGATAAACCAATCAGTCCCTTTATGAGGAACAAATCTGCCCAATCTTAATATAATTTTTTTGTTTTTTGTATCTATTCCTAAAAATTCGCTTAATTCTTCGCGAGAATGTTCTTTTTTAAGATTTTTCGCGTCTACGCCATTGGGGATAAAAAAACTTTTTTTGCGACAAACATCAACTTTGACGGCTTCTTCAAGAGTAAAATTTCCCACCATAAAAAGTTTATCCATTTTTCGGATGGAAGGAATATTAATTTTTTTGTAAATTTTTGCCAAAATTCCTTTTTTATAAATGAAAGTTATGTCCAATCCATGAATGACGGAAAAAAACTTTTTCTTTGGATGAAAAAATTTTAATGTTCGTGCCAGTGGTGTTAAAACTCCATTGCCTACGAGACAAGCGTCATAAAAAGACATTAAGAAAAAAGATTCCAGAAAAGTCATTGGAATGAAAAAAGGAAGCCATTTTTTTCCTTTTCCATTAGCGATGATTTTCACTCGCGCAATTTTGGCCAAATTATTGGCTAAATTGAAATTTTGATTTTCCACTCCGCCTAAAATTGGAGGATAAGAGTGAGAAATAAAAAGAATTTTTAGTTTCATTTAGGATTTATTAGACATGTTGCTTAATAAATTGCATAACGAAATTTTGGAAAATTTAACCAAAATGTGGAAATTGCAGTAGTGAGTTATTAAGCAACAAGTCTATTATTTGAGAAAAATTATTTTTTTATTCTAGCGAGATTTGTTTTTGGCGGAGGAATACTTTTCTTTTTTCCACTGGTAAAAAAGTTCTTCCGTCAATTGACGGCTGGATTTTATCATATCGGCGATAAGTGCGAAAATGATGAGTTGAATTCCCAAAAGAAGAGTGATGGACGAAAATATAATATAGTTGAGATAAGGAGTTACTTTGAAATTTTGCAAATAATTGAAAAAGAAAATTGCAAATCCCAAAAAACCAACCAAAAGCAGAAAAATTCCTGGCCAGCCGAAAAATTTTAACGGTCTGACATCTCTAATCGCTTTCAAAATTATTTTTCCGGAATTATTGATGAATTGAAAAAGGGATTTAGTTATTTTTCCTTGTCTATTTTCAAAATAAGTTACCGGCACTGAAATCCATTTTAACTTCAAATTTTTTCCGATAGCGTCAATAATAGTTTCTTGGGTATAAGTGAAATGGATATTAGTAAGATTTAATCTTAAAAGTGTTTCGCGGTTGTGAGCGCGAAAACCGCAAGTTAAATCATCTGTTTTTTGTCCCAAAAAAAATCCAATAATATGTGCGGCCAATTTATTCAAAAATTCTCGTATCCAAGGGATATTTTTTGCTCTATATTTTCCAAAACGATTGGCAATGACCATATCCGCTTTTTTTTCCAAAATTGGCGTTAAAAGTTTGGGAATATCATCCGGATTGAACTGACCGTCCGCGTCAATATTGACCATAATGTCAGCATCGTTAACAAGACAATTTTCCACCGCCATTTTGAAAGAATAAGCCAAACGACGGTTAGGATAATAAGATATTATCAAGTCAACTCCGTTTTCACGGGCTATTGCAACAGTTTTGTCTGCCGATCCATCATCTATTACTTGGACCAATTTTTCACCAATAGAGCGACCGTCCCCAATTGAATAAAAGTCTTGTTGAAAACTTTTTTTTATTCGTTCAATTGTTTTTCCAATTTCTTTTTCTTCATTGTATGCCGGGATATTGACAATCAATTTCAATTTTTTTTCTTCGGCTATCATTTTTGATAATTTATGAAATTATTTATTCTCAAGACTCGCGTGTTTTTTTGAAAAATTAATGGATATTAAAATTTCACAAAATAAACTGAATTTTTCAAATCTGATGAATTATAAAAAATTTGTATTTTGGCAATTAATTTGATTCTGAAACATTTTTTTTCTTGACTATCAGTTTTGGTTCTAAACACTTGAAATTACAATGTTCATTTATTTCTTTTTTTTCTAAAATCTTTTGAGCACATTTTTTCAAATCTTCTTCGCATTTTTTCTTGCTGTAAGAAAAATATTGTTCATTAATTTCATAGCCTAAAAAACTCATCGCTCCAAAAAATATTGCGACCAAAATTGAAACAAAAAGAATTGACTTTAATGCGTCAAAAATCATTTTTTTCAAAAAATTCCACAAAAAATTGACTAAAATAAGAATTAATGCAAGATTTTGCTTTTAAAATCTATTTTAGTATAATCTTTTTTTTAATTTAAGTAAAGGCAATTTTTTGTGTGTGAAGAGGGATTGAAAAAAATAAAGTTCCTAACAAAAGTGATCACTAGTTAAATAACAAGAAAACACTTTTGCGTTTATTTTGAGGATATAAAAAAATTCAAATAATTTACCCAGTTTCTAAAAAAGGATTATATTTCTTGGAATTTTTTTATCAGTTAAAAGTCAAAAACGCTTCAAACTATTTTAAAAATCAATTATGGATGATTTTTTTTACTTGATCAACTATTTGTTCCATTTTCCATTCCGCTTTAAGCATATATGCTTGAATTCCAATTTTTCGCGCCTCTTCAATTTTGTTTGTATCGCTGATATTGGTAAGCAAAACAACTGAAGCATCTTTTCCCCAGTTGTCATTTCTCAGTTTTTCTAGCATTTGAAGCCCATCCATATTGGGATTGCGATGTCTAGCAGAATAGCCGAAGGATGATTTTCAAAAGCTAACGTTAGACCTTCTTTGCCATCGCCGGCAAGAAGGACGGGAAATCCTTCAGCACTGAATCTGTCGCCCAAAATTTCTCGCATATCTTTTTCATCGTCAACGATGAGAATTTTTCTTTGATTGTCATTTTTTGACATAATGTTTTTTAAAAATAAAAAATTAAATCAATTTTTTTGCGCTTTCTTTTTCAAGTGTTCCATTTTTTGGAAGAATCACTGAGAAAGTTGTTCCTTTTTTTTCTTTTGAATCAAAAGTGATTTTTCCGCCAAGCTTTTCAACAGTTGTTTTGATTATATAAAGTCCCAATCCGGTTCCTTCTGCGTCTTTTTCTTTGGCGTTATTTGCTCGAAAAAATCGAGTGAATATTTCTTTTTTCTGTTTTTCCGGAATGCCAATTCCTTGATCAATTACATCGATTATAATGTCTGTTTTTTGTTCAAAAATTTCCAAAATAATTTTTCCGTCTCGCTTGGAATATTTAATGGCGTTGGTTAGAAGATTGTGTAAAATTATTGTTAATAATTGCGGATCGCCTTTTAGCCTGATTGTTTCGGAAGAAAATTTTTCTTCAATGGAGATATTTTGAACGGAACAAAGTTCCGCAACCTCTTCCAGGGTGTTTCTTGCTATTTTTACCAAATCAATCTCTTTATTTTTAATGGAAAAAGTGTTCATTTCCAGTCGGGAAGTATTGAGAAGCGATTTGACCAAATTAATCATTCTTTGATTGGCGTTGCATATTTTTTTCATGTAGTTCTTTTGTTCTTTGGAAAAATTGTTTTGATTTTGTGTTAATGCTTCGCTATACCAATTAATAATTGAGAGCGGTGTTCGCAATTGATGAGAAGCCAAAGAAACAAATTCTGTTTTGGCTCGATCAATCTCATTTTCACGAGAAATATCCCTGAATAACAAAATCGCGCCTATTATTTCACTTTCACAAATTACCGGTGTAGCGTTAACAAAAACGGGAATTTTTCTATCGTTATGCAAACAATAATATTTTCCGGATATTTTTTTTCCGGCAAGCAATGTTTTTTGTAACGGTTTTTCGGAATTTTCCAATTTTTTTTCAAATTCATCTTCAACATCATATATCTCATCAGTTCTTTTGCCTAGAAGTTCTTCGCTTTTTTTGTTCAAAAAAATCTCAGTTTGTTTATTAATCATAATAATATTGTTATTTTTATCTGTAACAATCACGCCTTCGCCCACACTATCAATAATGCTTCATAGCGGGTTTTTTCTTCTAAAGCTTTTCTGGCAATTTCTATGAGTGTTTTTGTTTTTTCTCTAACTTTTTCTCCCATTTGGGTATAAAGAATTTCCAAGTCCAAAGCCATTTGATTGAAATTTTTGGCGATAAGACCAAATTCATTGTTTTCGTTGATTTCTATTCTGTTTTTCAAATTTTTTTTAAAACCGTTTATGCCATTGATAATTTTTGAAATTGGTTTGAGCAGGTATTGCAAAAAGAAGAAAAGGAAAACGGGAAAAATGAGAAAAATTATTCCCAATGTCAAAAAAAGTTCTTTTCTTATTTGAAACTCATAATCAAGAATTTGTTTTGCTGAGATATCTACGCCGACAATGGCAATTGTTTCATCGTTATTATTTTTAATTGGAGCGTAGCCAGAAAGCCAACAACCCCATTTATCGCAATTGATTTCTTTGTCAGTGGTTGGATTCTCAAAAGATTTTTTAATTTCCGGAAGAGAAGAGATTTCGTATTCTTCTTCAAATTTAACTTCTTCTTCATCTTCTTCAATGATTCCGTTGCCATTTTTATCTTCCGTCTCGCTTGCATTAAGGATGAAATTCAAAATATTTTCATAAGCGGATTTTTTCATCAGATAAATATCATCAACGGCAGGATTAGCATTTTTGATTTTTTGCAAATTTTTTCTGATTTCCAAATAATTTTCGCTCATTGTATCTTTCTCTTCTTGAATAAGAACCAATTTTTCTGGATCAATAACAGAAGCCGTTGAAGAAGCGACAGAAATAAGTTTAGTCTCTGATGCTTGGCGGATCAAAGATTTGTAACTGGTATAAGATAAAAAACCAAGAGTTATCGCAATGCTAAAAACAAAAAACTCAACCACAACGATTATTTTCGTTTTGAAACTGATGTCTTTGATTTTTTTCATTTTATTTTAATGATTCATAATTAAAATCTTCAAGCGTAAGCCCTAAATATATTTTTCTTTTTTACAAATGAACTATACTATATTTTTCCAAAATTGTCAGTTTAAAAAAAATTATTTTAGGACTTGCGCGCTTGCGTTAAAATAAAGCATAATTTATGAAATTAAGTTCTTGCCAGTTTAATTAAGATTGAAGCTCTTGAGAGGGAATATCATTATTAATTTCTCGTCAAACGCATAAGTCCTATAATAAATCAAATGATTTTTTTTGGTGTTTTTTTTGATCTAATTTTTTTGAAAAATCTTTAAATTTTAAAAATAAATTAGAGTCTGTATTTTTTCAAGAGAGGACAAGCGAAAAAAAAGATGACATAAATCAAAAAATGGTTTATGATAGCATTATGGGAAAAGAAAAAATCACGCTTGGAATCAATGTTTCTTTTTTGCGAAAACCGGAAACGGGAATTGGTCAAGTAACTGCCAATTTTTTGAAAAAATTGGCAGTTTCCGAAAGCGAAAATATAAATTTTATTTTATACGCCGAAGAAGATTTTTCTTTTGGTTTGAATTTGTCGGAAAATTTTCAAAAGCGATTTTTTTTGCCGCGTTTTTACAAACGAGACGATCTTTTGCGAAGAATAATTTGGGAAAAATTTATGCTTCCCAAAATGGTCAAAAAAGATAAGTGCGATATTTTTTTGAGTCTTTACCAATCTGCTACCATTCTTGACGGAAAAATTTTTCATACGATGTTAGTTCATGATATTATTCCCAAAATTTTTCCTGTTTATCTCAATAATTTCAGAAAAATAATTTACCAAAAATTGGTGGAAAAATCCATAAAAAGCACGGACAAAATTGTGGTGATTTCCAAAAGAACAGAAAAAGATCTTATTCAGTTTTTGAATATCAATCCTGCAAAAATAACTGTCAATTATATTGGCGCGAGTGAAATTTATTTTAAGCCGATTTCAAAAGAAAAAAATCGTCAAATTCTGGAAAAATATTTTTTGTCTTCGGGATATATCTTTGCTGGCGGGGGATATGAAAAAAGAAAAAACATTGAAAAACTTCTTTACGCTTATCGTTTTCTTTTGGATAAAAATAAAAAAATTCGTTTCAGCGCGGAAATTCCCCCACTGGTTATTTACGGAAAACTTCTTCCGGAAATTTTTCCTTTGGCAACGGATGCGGAAAAAATAATCAAAGAATTGAATTTAACTCAAGAAGTTAAATTGATTGGAAAAATCCCGGAAGAAGATTTGCCGGCACTTTATGTGTCTGCCAAAATGTTTGTTTATCCTTCGCTTTATGAAGGATTCGGTTTGCCGGTTTTGGAAGCGATGATTTTGGGCGTTCCGGTTATCGTGTCAAAAAAATCTTCTTTGCCGGAAGTGGGTGGAGACAGTGTTATCTATTGCGATCCTGACGACACGCAAGATATCGCCATGGTTATGAAAAATTGTTTGCGAAACAAAGATTTGCGTCAAGAAATGTCTCGCCGAAGTGCAAAAAGAGCCAAAATGTTTTCTATGGAAAAATTTTGCCAAAAAATGTTGCATGTTCTTTTGGAAAATACTAGAGAACAAAAAAAGAATAAAAATTAGGCATATTGCTTAATAAATTGCGTAACGAAATTTTGGAAAATTTAACCAAAATGTGGAAATTGTAGTAGTGAGTTATTAAGCAATATGTCCATTGTTTAAAATTTTTTAAAGCGGATTGTGTTTATAAAGTTATTGCTAAAATTTTTTTAAAATGAGTATATTTGACGGTTTTTCTAAAATTTTTAATCAAAAAAATCAACTGAAAATCTCCCTTTTTGTTCTGAATTTTTTTCTAGCACTAACTCTGATTTTTTTGGGAAACGCAAAAATTCTTCCGCTTGATGCGGGAAATTTTGTCTTTTTCTTTTCTTTATTTTTAGCATTTTCATTATTTCGTCCCGGCTGGTTTTTTCTTCTTTTCTCCGGAATGATTATGTTTGAAAATGTCAGTTTGTCTCCGGCAGAGTTCGGTTTTTTCTTGCGACCGTATCAATTTTTGGGTTTTTTGATAATTTTAGCTTTAACGATCAGATCATTTTCTGGCAGATTGAATTTTAAATTTCCCAAAATTAGCTGGGTGGATCGTTTGGTTGTCGCTATTTCTTTTTTTGGATTTTTTGCCATTTTAAACGCTCCTGACAAGATGCTCAGTTTGAAGCTAGCGATTGTTTTTGTTAGTTTTTCCGTTTTATATTTTTTGACTAGATATTATCTTCAAACTTTTTCCGACATAAAAAAAATCATCCCTTTTTTCCTTGCTTCTTCTTTGATTGACGCTTTTTACGGGATTTGGCAAAGTTTTCGTTTTCAAAACGGAATGGAAGGATTTGAAGTTATGGAAGAAAGAATCAATTTGACTTTTATGGAACCGGATTGGGCGGGAATTTTTTTGGTTGTTTTAGCGACAGTTTTTCTTGCTTTGCAATATCTTTATTTCAATTTTGCGCGCGCCGATTTTTTTCCAAAATTTCAAGAGGAAGAAAAATGGAAAATGTTTTCTTTTAAGAATAATTTTTTTTTTGTTTTTTGGGGATTGGTTTTTTCTTTTATGGCGATTTTTTTAACGGTTAGCCGAAGCGCTTGGTTGGCAATCTTTGTTGTCATTTTCTTTTTTCTTTTTATTCTTTTGACAAATCTTAATTTTCGCGCTTGGCATTGGAAATTTTTTTCAAAAAATTTCTTTTTTACCCTGAGTGCCGGTTTTTTGGCTCTGGGGCTGATTTATATTTTTAATCTTACCGATTTTGAATTGAAAGACAGATTGCAGAGTGTTGGAACCGGAAAACAAAAAATAACAGTTTCCTGCCGTTCAAAAATAGAAACCGATTTGACTATTGGCGATGTTTCCGATTTGGAAAAGATGAATTGCCGTCATATTGATTTAGAAGATATTTCAGCTCAAAAATCTACCGGTTTTTTTGTGACGGAAGTTTATCGGGATGATCCTAACGTGAAGACACGAAACGAAATTTATCAGAAATCATGGAAAGAGATAAAAAAACATTATTTGCTGGGGATTGGATGGGGAAGTATCGGGAAAATTTTGGGGAAAGATTTGCAGGGAAATTTTTTCAATTCCTCCAATATCTTTTTGGAAGTTTGGTTGTCCGCCGGAATAGTGGGTTTTTTGTCTTTGGTATTTTTGTTTTTTTATATTTTTTGGAAAGCGCTAAAAAAATATTATTTTTCTCAAAATTTTTCCGAGAAAGCGTTTTTTTTGTTTTGTATCCTTTCTTGGTTTGCCATTTTTGTTTTTAATTTTTTCAATGCCGGAATTTTTTTGGGATTTTTTTGGTTTTGGTTGGCAATTGTTCAGATTAAAGATT
>Ga0100396_1002956_pt1 | contig 11116 bp, 12 predicted proteins | sample CryGeymeta201520_FD_81551 | JGI IMG/M metagenome (GOLD analysis project Ga0100396, IMG submission 81551) | Groundwater microbial communities from Crystal Geyser aquifers in Utah, USA - Crystal Geyser metaG 2015-20 | ecosystem: Environmental > Aquatic > Deep subsurface > Groundwater | place: USA... | reverse complement strand
CCCCGAGACCGAACGGCTGGATTACGATGCGATCGAGGCGCTGGCCCGCGAACATAAAGCCGACGGACGTCCCGTCCGCATGATCATCGCCGGCTACACCTCCTACCCCTGGATGCCCGACTGGGCGCGCTTCCGCCAGATCGCGGACGCGGCCGGCGCCTACCTGCTGGCCGACATCTCGCACATCGCGGGCATGGTGGCCGCGGGCGTGGTACCCAGCCCGATCGGCCACGCCCACGTGATCAGCTTCACTACGCACAAGACCCTCTACGGCCCGCGCGGGGCAGCGATCCTGACCACAGACAAGAAGCTGGCGCGCAAGATCGACGCGGCCGTGTTCCCCGGCGAACAGGGCGGCCCGCACGTCAACGCCATGGCCGGCATGGCCGTCACTTTCAAGCTGGCCCGCACCGCCGACTTCGCCCAGCTCCAGCGCCGGGTGGTGGCCAACGCCGCGCATCTGGCCGCGGAACTGGCCCGCCACGGCCTCCGCATCCCCTACGGCGGCACCGACACCCACATGCTGCTGGTCGACTGCAAGAGCGTCCGCGCCGAGACCGGCATCAGCCCGGACGGCAAGCGGGGCACGCCGTTGATGGGCGACTTCGCCGCCCGCATCCTGGACCTGGCCGGGATCGTGCTCAACCGCAACACCATCCCGGGCGACAAAAGCCCGCGCAACCCCAGCGGCATTCGCATGGGCACGCCGTGGGTCACCCAGCGCGGCTTCGACCTCCCGCAGATCGAGCGCCTGGCGGAGATCATCGCCCGGGTGCTCAAAGCAACGCAGCCGCACGCGACCATGGGCCGCTTCGGCCCGGTCTACCGCGCCAGGGTCGATTTCGACGTGCTGGAACAGGCCAAGTGGGACGTGGTGGACCTGGCCTGCTGCGTCGATTTGGGGTCGGACTACGTGCCCAGCGGCTATCCCCATCACTACTTCATGCACAAGCCCACCACCGACCCCAGCCCCGACTGGGACCTGATCGAGATCGAGGGAGTACACGCGCGCGGCTTCTGCAACGTGGCGATGACCAATGACGTTTATGCGCTGGGGCCGGGCGAAAGCCAGCTCACCTGGATCCTGGAATCGGCCGGCCGGCCGATGAGCGGGGGGGTGCTCAAGCGGCCGGGGCCGGAGACCACGCGCTTCCAGCTCCTCATCCCGAAGACGAAGGAATCCCGCGTGGCCCATTGGCTGCGCGCGCTTTCCGACGGCTACGTGGACATCGATCGCGACGACGTGTTCGCCAAAGCGCCTGGCCCGGTGATCGTCCGCCGCCTGCGCCACGAGTTGGCCGACGCGTGGGTCGCGCGGCCGCCGGCCATCGAGACGTTCGAGGACGAAGAGGTCGGCTGGGCGTTCCACAAGCCGTACTGGATCGGGCAGGTCGCCCGGGCCAACGCGCCCGGCGCCACGGCCGCGGCGCCCGCGTTCACCTGGGCGCCCCCGGCCGACGCTCCCCTGCGCCAGACCGTGCTTTACGACATCCACCGTCAGGCCGGCGCCAAGCTCGTCCCCTTCGCCGGCTGGGAGATGCCGGTCCAATACACCGCGGTCCAGGAGGAACATCTGGCAGTGCGCCAGGCGGCCGGGCTGTTCGACGTGAGCCACATGGGGCTGTTCGAGTTCAGCGGCGACAACGTCCACCTCTTCCTCACCACCCTGACAGCCAACGACATCTCACCGCTGGAGCCCGGCCAGTCGCAGTACTCCTTCATGCTGGCGCCCGATGGGCATGTCATCGACGACGTCTGGATCTACCGGCTGGACCAGGAACGCTACTGGATGGTGGTCAACGCGACCAACAACGACAAGGATTGGACGTGGGTCAATGCGGTGCGCGAGGGCCGCGTGATGATCGATGCAGAGCGGCCCTGGTCCCGCGCGCTGGGCACCGAGACGGTGGTGATCCGCGACATGCGCGACCCGGCCCAGGCCGGCGAGATGCGCGCCCAACTGGCACTGCAAGGGCCGCGCTCGCGCGACATCCTGCTGGCGATGCTGGAGGAGGACGACCCGCTCCGGGAGCCGCTGTTGGAGATGAAGCGGACCGAGATCATCCACGGCCGGCTGGCAGGCTACGACCTGTACCTGTCGCGCACCGGCTACACGGGCGAGCCGATGGCGTTCGAGATCTTCGTGCACCCGGCGGCCGCGCCCGCGTTCTGGCATGCGCTGCTGGAAGCCGGCGCACCTTTTGGGCTGAAGCCGGTGGGACTGGCCGCCCGCGACAGCCTGCGCATCGAGGCGGGGCTGCCGCTCTACGGCCACGAACTGGCCGGCCCGCTGGACCTGAACCCGGCGGACGCGGGCTTCGATCCGTACGTCAAGCTCCACAAGCCGTTCTTCATCGGCAAGGCCGCATACATGGCCCACGAGCTGGAACGCGGCGCACGCCTGGTCCGCTTCCGCCTGGATGAAGAGCACGCCCGGCTGCCGAACCAGGGCGACGTCATCGTAAGCCGCAAGGGCCGGGTGGTCGGCGCGGTCACCAGTTGCTCGATCGACAGCGAGGGCCGCCTGACCGGCCTGGCCTACGTCCAGACCCCCTACACCGAACCGGGCGCCAGGTTGGGCGTCTTCCGCGTTGGCAGCCGGGACTGGGCCAGCCAGCCGCTGGCCAGCCTGAAAACCGGCGACCGGATCCAGCTCCACGACGACATCACCGTGATCGAGCGGTTTTTGAATAAGAAGTGAAAAATCAGTTTGTGCGGGAGTCGCGCCTGCAAGAGAGAATAGACGGCAAGATTCGCTGCAACGTCTGCGAGCGGCGCTGCGCGATCGTGCCCGGCGGGCTGGGTTGGCGCCGCACGCGGGCAAACAGGGATGGCACGCTGGTGACGCTGATCTACGGCGCCGTGTCGTCCCTGGCAGCCAACCCGATCGAGAAGAAGCCGTTCTATCACTTCTACCCGGGCACGACGGCGCGGGCGTGCGAAACGTACAACCGACTGTGCGAGAAGCGGCGGGTAGTCGCTGCTTTGCATCTGACGTGCTGACGAGTTTTGTGGTATCATCGTGTTACCGGGGTCAGGGGCACGGCGACTGGAAGAAAGGAGTGGACACAATGGCTCTGTATGTCATGCTCAGCACTTTGACCGACGAGGGTGCCAAGACGATCAGCGAAAACCCAGGACGGATCAAAGAGGTGAACCAGGAGATCGAAGCGCTTGGCGTCAAAGTCATCAGCCAGTATGCAACGCTGGGCGAATTCGATTTCGTGAACATTGTAGAGGCGCCTGACAACCTGACGATTATGCGTGTGTCGTCGGAACTGATGGCGCGGGGAAGCATACGGATCCGCACACTGGCAGCGACGCCGATTGACGATTTCATCGCCAAGTTCAAGTAGGGACACTTCGTCGTATCTTCTCAATAATCTGGGGCGAACGTGCCTGGCACTTCCGAAAAGTGCCAGGCACGTGATGGCGATGCCCCTATCTATTGAGAGGATACACTTCGTCACGCTGTGTGATTCAATCACGCCTCGGTTGTCGCCATGCCCCGACCCCGGGAATAGGTGATCCGATGCAGAAAAGCGGATTGGCCATTGCGGTTCTGCTCGTGATGATTCTGCTCGTGGCTTGTGTGCCGACGCCCGCGGGCCGGCCGGATGCGACGATTCCGCCCGTCTCGGCGGCGTCCGCGCGCGCGGGCGAGACCAGCACTCCCTCGCTCCAGGTGACTGTGCTACCTGCGCCGCGGCTGAAGGGGACCCTGACGCTCGAAGAGGCGTTGGCGCAACGGCGGTCGGTGCGTGAGTTCTCGGATGCACAGCTCACCCCCGCGGAGTTGGGACAGTTGCTCTGGGCAGCGCAAGGCGTGACCAGCCCAGACGACTTTCGCACCGCGCCATCGGCTGGCGCGTTGTATCCGCTGGAGGTGTATGCGGCGACGCGGGAGGGGGTATATCGTTACGAGCCACAGGCGCACCGATTGATCCTGCACCGTTCGGCTGAGCTCACGACGAAGCCTGGGAGACGACCTCCGCCCGGCACTGTACGAGGCGGCATTACGCCAGGGTCCAGTGTTGAACGCGCCGGCGGTGATCGTCATCGTCGCGATCTACACACGCACGGCTCGGAAGTACGGCGGGGAGCGCAGCCCGCGCTACGTCCACCTGGAGGCCGGCCACGCCGCGCAAAACATCCTGCTGCAAGCGGTCGCGCTCGACCTGGGCGCCGTGCCCATCGGTGCGTTCTACGACGAGCAGGTGAGACAAGTCCTCAAGCTGCCGTCCGACCAGCAACCGTTGTATCTGATTCCGGTGGGACACCCCAGGTGATGCGAATCAGAATCGGGCCTGGATCACCCCCGCTGGCCGTTGACCAGCCAGGCCGGATCTGTGGCGGATAGCCGCCCCGCTTCCCCCTCTTGTAAATCGACGATGATCTCCCCCTTCAGCGTGCGCAATGCGACCAGTGCCGCGGGGAAATAGGCCGTGGCCTGGGCGAAGGGCGTGGTCGGTGGCCAGTGCGCGTCGCCGAGTAGCCGGCGGTAGTTGGCGTCCCCCTTGACGATCACCCGGTCCATCCGGGCCAGGTCCGCGGGGAGCTGGAAGTAGCAGAGGCTGGTGGCGTAGTGCCAGTGGGTCGTCAACTGGAAGCGGCCGCCGGCCAGATGATCCCGCAACCGCGCGGCCAGCTCCGCGGCCGCAGGGCCGCCCCCCGGCAGCGCGGCCAGGGGATCGGCGGCAGCGCGCGGGCCGGCGGGGTCGGAAGGGGGTGGTTTCATCGGCTTGACAGCGGCAGGCTCTGGTTGTATACTGAATTTGTCAGCGGGAGTGGCGGATGGGCTGGGATTGGGGATTGGGGATTGGGGATTAGGGATGGGGGATTAGGGATGGGGGATTAGGGATGGGGGATTCGGCGTTCATCCGTCTAAAACGCCTGATGGGGGTGTTAGGGATTTGCAAGAAATAAATCCTCCCAGGTATAATGAGGTGCACATGGCAGGCACAATGTCTGGGAGGGGAAAATGGAGCTCACGCCTGAAGTCAAATCACTTTTGATTGAGACGGCCAAAGATCTGACAGGAAGTGCCCGACGACTGTTTATGGCCAGAACAGTGAAAGCGCTGGGTAAAGACGGACAACGGAAAGCGGAGCGAGAGTTAGGCTGGGACCGGCAAACCACTCGCAAAGGGATGCAAGAACTGAAGAGTGGGATAACCTGAATCGATGCCTTTTCCGCCCGTGGGCGGAAGCGAGCCGAAGAGCATCTGCCAAACTTGCTCGAAGACATCAAAGACATCGTAGACTCCCAAAGTCAAACAGATCCGAGTTTCAAGACCAGCCGCTTGTATACGCGGATGAGTGCAGCCGAGGTACGGCGGCAACTGATTGAGCAAAAAGGGTACACAGATGAAGAGTTGCCATCACGACAAACCATCAACACCAAGCTCAGAGAATTGGACTACTATCCTAAAAGAGTTGCCAAAAGCAAGCCTAAGAAGAAGATACCGGAAACCGACGCCATCTTCGAACAGTTGACAGAAGTTAATTCAGATGCGGATGAAGCGCCAGACACCCTACGGATATCCATAGATGCCAAAGCCCAGATCAAGATTGGTCCCTTCTCTCGGGGAGGCAAGAACCGAGTCACGGTGGAAGCATCTGATCACGATTTCGAGCCGAAAGCAACCGTGATCCCCTATGGCATCTTTCTGCCAGCACTGGACGAATTGTTCATGTACTTTACGACATCGAAAGTCACCAGTGATTTCATCGTCGATGTACTGGAAATATGGTGGGAAAGCATTCGAGAATGGTTTCCGCAGATCAAAACGCTCGTCATCAACGCGGATAACGGCCCCGAGAATCACAGCCGTCGCACGCAGTTTATCAAGCGATTAGTTGAGTTTGCCCGCAAATACCAACTCGACGTTCAGTTGGCCTATTATCCACCCTATCACAGCAAATACAACTCAATAGAACGCTGCTGGGGCGTCTTGGAGAATCACTGGAACGGTGATGTGTTGGATGAGATAGACACCGCTCTCAACTTTGCCAAGACGATGACTTGGAAAGGAAAGCATCCAGTGGTCGAACTACTCACCCAGACTTACGAAACTGGCGTCAAGTTGACTGCAAGAGAGATGCAAGCCTTAGAAGCCCAAATCGAGCGGTTGCCTGGTCTTGAAAAATGGTTTGTGAATATCCCCTGTACTGCGGAAGCAGCTTGGGGTGTTTAATTTTTTGCAATTCCCTAACTACCCTGGGCGGGGGATTAGACGGATCGTTTCCGTCTAAGTCCCCTGGGCGGCGGATTAGACGGAAACTTTCCGCCTAAATACAAGTTAGGCGTCCGATGTGACACTGTGGGTCAACCGGCAGGAAGATGTTCGACTCGCCGTCAAAGCCCGTGGTATACAAAGGAAGGAGGGCACCGTGACCAAACGCATCCATTCCCACTTTTCGATGCTGGTTCTACTGGTTTCCATGACGGCGGTGTTTGTCGTCACGGGTTCTGCACAAGGGCCAATAAGTGGCGAAAACGCTTCCTCAGACAGTGCCTTGATGCGTGACGCCCAACATTACGCGGCCGATTACGGCGTTAGCCTGATTGAAGCCGTGTCTCGGCTACAGCTTCAAGAGGAAATTCGCATCCTCAACAACCGTCTGCGAGGTGACTTTCCAGAAACCTTTGCCGGACTTTGGGTTCAGCATACCCCTTTGTATCGTGTACATCTCAGTTTCACGGAATACGACAATACCAAGATCGAGGAGTACCTACAGAACACGTCCTTGAATGGAGTTGAGGTTACGAAAGCGAGGTTGTCACTCCAGGAACTCAGATCCCTTCAATCTGTTTTGCAGCATACCGTGAACCGACTGGGCATATCCGCGGACTTCGACATCAACCTGCCGGAAAATCAAGTCGAACTCTACACAACCTAAGGTGGACGGGTTTGTCAAGACAGGGGAACGGGCCTGATTAAGGTACCGTCTCCTCCTGTTCGTTGGGATTGCTGGCAATGTTAGCAGAGTTGGCTTGAATGGCGCCAGGACCGGGTCTGCCGCCTGGGCGGCGTCAGATTTGCCAGCATCCAGGCCCGCGTATACACTCGCCGGCGTCCGGTAGTCCAATGCCTGATGGCGGCGGCGGTGATCGTAAAAGTCGAAATAGGCGGCGAGCGAACGCCGGGCGGCTTTGAGATGGGCGTAGTCTTGCAGGTAGACCTCCTCATACTTGACGGTGCGCCAGAGCCGTTCGGTGAAGATGTTGTCGCCGGCCCGGCCTTTGCCATCCATGCTGATCTGGACACCGGCGTCCAGCAACAACTGGGTATACTGCGGGCTGGTGAAATGGCTGCCTTGATCGCTGTTCCAGATCACCGGTGTGGCTTGACTGAGCGCCCGCTTGACAGCCGTCACGACAAAGGGCATGGCCAGCGTTTGATCCAGTTCCCGGCTGACGACATAGCGCGAGAACCAGTCGATGACCGCCACCAAGTAGAGCCAACTGCCGCGCAGCCGGATGTAGGTGATGTCGATGCCCCAGACGTGATTGGGATACGCCGCCGTGACGTTGCGCAGCAGGTAGGGATAGACCTTGTGCTCTGGGTTAGGGTGACTCAGATGGGGGCCCGGATAGATCGCCGTAATCCCCATCTCGCGCATGTAGTGTTGGACCGTCTCGCGCGCCACCTTGAGCCGATAGGTCTCGCGCAACTCGACCGTGATCCGCCGCGAGCCATAGAACGGATACTTAGTGTAGACCTCGTCGATGGCGTGCTTGATGGCGACTTCGGCGGGCGTCACCGGTCGCGGCACATAGTACAAGCCCGAACGGTTCAGGCCCAACAAGGCCGCCTGGGTCGTCAGCGGCAGTTCCGGCTGCTCCCGGTCGAGCAACGCCAGCCGCTCAACTCTGGGCAACGAGGCCTGCTTTTTTTTCAGCCAGGTCAACTCGGTTGTTAGCCGCCCGATCTCGGCGTACAATTCAGTCATCTGGCGCTCATGCTCGACAGCTGTATGGGCTGCTTGATCGTTTCGGCTGAACAGGCTGGGCAGCCCTTCCAGTGCCGTTGCCTTCCAGCGCTTCAACTGGTTGGGATGCACGCTGTGTTCAGCCGCCAACTGATTGAGGGTCTTCTCCTCTTTCAGGATTTCTTGCACAACTTGTGCCTTGAATTGAGCGGTGTATTGTTTGCGCATGACCGGTATTGTACCTTAACTCCGGCCATTTCCCTGTCTAGTTTTTGCCGTCCATTATACTGAGTCGCCACCGACTCGCTTCAGAACTGACCGTCTGCGTCAGCAGCGTCCTGTTCCCGCACATACCGCTGCACTGCTTCCAACTCGAATCCAATCGTCGACACGGCGTACCCACGGGCCCAGAAATGCTCACCCGTGAAGTTGCGCTCTTTACCTTGCAGACGTGCGACCGCAATCGCACTCTTGCCTTTCAGAAACCCGATCACCGACGATACCGCATACTTCGGCGGAATCGCAATTACCATATGAACATGATCGGGGCGCAGATGCCCTTCCAGTATCTGGCACTCCTTCTGGCGCGCCAATTCGTGGAAGATCACCTTCAACTGCTCTCGGATCTCGCCATACAGCACTTTCCGACGGCGCTTCGGGACGAAGATCACGTGATACTTGCAGTCCCACCGAGAATGCGACAGGCTTTGGTATACTTCGCTCATGGTCTCTCCTTGTATGGTCTCTCATCAAGCCACCAAGGAGGGACTATACTCCCGTATAGCTCAAAGCTGTCAAGTCCACTGGTCGAACCAGTGGCTTACCCCTGAGGATTCAGTTATGTCGGTGTAGGCGATCCGAATAACAACTACTTTTATGTAGTGCGTTCGCTTATGGGCAGTGATAGCCCAGCATCAAATACAGTGGGTGAGTTCGATTTCGCCCTTGTACCAGGCAGCTAATCGATTCAAGAGAGCGAGCGCCATTCGTGCGTCTCGCGTTGTAAAGGGGGTGTGCCATGAACCGCGAATACGGCCAAAGACTTCTGACCGCGCTAATACCGGCGCTAGTGATCGCGATTATCGGTGTACTTGTGTCGTGCAGTGCATCAGGGAGTTATCGTGAGTCACCGGCGTCAGCACCCGAAGTAGGGTCCAAAGCACCGATAGCCGATCTGAACGGCACGACATGGACGTTAATACTTCTTCGGGGTGTCCAGGTCTCAGAGGGGACGAAAATCACCCTCGCCATCAAGGAAGGAAAAGTTGAGGGCTTTTCCGGCTGTAATCGGTTTTTCAGTACTGGGGAGACGGTAGCGAAGTCAGGCAAATTCTCAGTCCGAGAAATCGCCAGCACGTCTAAGGGGTGTGCGACGGACATCGTGGAACAGGAGTCGGCCTTTCAACAGGCACTCATAGAAGCCACTGCCTATCGCACAAACGATGATAGATTGGAGTTGCTGAACTCAACAGACGAGCCTGTTCTTGTCTTTGCGAAATAGAGGCTTGGTAAGGTGTACTGGGCCGTAGGGTTTGCCGTTATGGGCGCTGCTCGTGGTTGCGGGTCACTGGTTGCCAGGGCGGGGCCTAACATTGCGTCAAGCTGACGGCTGCGCCGGTCAGAGCTTGCGCGATTGTGGGTACGTGAGGCGCAGCCGCAGCTTACGCGGGCCGTTAGGCCGCCAAGACCTTGGCGCTAATGCCATGTTCCGTCGGTCAACTAACTCGTTTCAGTGAAAGGGGAGTTTTCCAATGATTCGACCAACACTTATACATAAGCCTAAAGATCACAAGCAATATGTACTGTTTCTCTGTATACTCGTGGCTCTGATCGGGCTGAGTGCCTGCCAGCCAACGGAAATGGTCTTGCCTTTTGATACCATTGAACAGCGCGATGCCGCTGGCACCGGGCAAGTTTATAGAGACAAGCAACCTGGCTTAATGGTTATTACCACCCTGGACGAGGCAGATGACTTAGACGGTCTGGTTACACCTGAGGGCCAGGCACAACTGCGAAGCCTAAATTACAAGGCATATTTCGTTATCGCAGCGTTTCAGGGCCGAAAGCCGACTACAAGATATGAAATACAGATCGAGCGTATCACCCGTCGGGAAAACGAAGTAACTATCTACGCTCGGTTCTCAGAGCCTAAACCGGATGAGGAGAAAGCGCCCGAAGAAACATCTCCCTATCACTTGGTGCAGGTGCAAAAGACTGGAGCGTGGGGACAGCCAATCACCTTTAACTTAGTTTCAGGTAATGCTCGCGTGACATCGCTCTCGCACCATGTGCCTTAATCGCACGAAAGGAGTACAAGATGGGTCGCAAATCATTGCTTCATAGCGTTCTGCCGATTGTGTTCACGCTAGCGATAACCACGTTAGTTGTTATCGCCTTGGGCCAGACGCATCCTGGCGTCGCTTCCAGAGCAGCAGTGCTGTTCTATTCGCCGCTACCGACACCCACTCCACAACCGCCAGCACCTACACCTACGCCTGGCCCTTCTCAAGCCGCCCAGGTGGTCTTGGCATACATCGCAAATCGAGAAGGCATTCCCGTGGACATCTTGAGAGTAATTGGCGATCACCCTACTGAATACCCGAATTTGGGTCGTCAATTTCAAGTAGTCACCGCATTGGATGCTCGTCCGCAAGGCCAGGTTTACAAGTTGCTCGTAGATCTGCAAAGTGGCCGCATCGAGGAAGACGTTTCGGCTTTGTTGGCAGCCGAGGCTCGAGCTCATCAGTCTCGATATAGCAAGTTGCAGACCGTCCTCTATGAGCGGTTGCAGACCTTAAAAGACGACGAAACCTTACCTGTGGCCATCTGGGTTGCGGCCAGCCCAGGACAGAGCCTGGCGGAGCAACAGGCGACAGCCTTTGCTGTATTGGCAGCCAGGTACCTTGAGGTGCGAGAGGTGATAGAACGCTTAGGCAAGCCAATGGACGTAAGCGATCCTGAATTGCGCCAGCGCGTTGAGAGCGAGTATCTCGCACTGCTAGCCGCTCAGACGGAGGCGCGTACCCAACCTCTGGTAACCGAATTGGGACGCAGAGGCTTCACTATCACCACTTACACTGCAATACCTTCGCCAAAACTGAGTTAGCCTATCAGAGGGACGGGCTGGTCCACGAAAGGCAGTTGGCGCATTAAAATCCGGTATGGAAATCCCAGAAGGGATT
>Ga0100396_1002943_pt1 | contig 11140 bp, 5 predicted proteins | sample CryGeymeta201520_FD_81551 | JGI IMG/M metagenome (GOLD analysis project Ga0100396, IMG submission 81551) | Groundwater microbial communities from Crystal Geyser aquifers in Utah, USA - Crystal Geyser metaG 2015-20 | ecosystem: Environmental > Aquatic > Deep subsurface > Groundwater | place: USA... | reverse complement strand
TTGACATGGTAAAATCGCGCATTATGCCTTCCAACACACACGCCACGTCCAACGCGACGCCGACCACCAGAGTCATCGTGGTGATCCCGACCTTCAACGAAGCGGACAACCTGCCCGCGCTGGTGGCCGAGTTGCACGCTCTCGCCATTCCCGGTTTGGCGGTGCTGGTGGTGGACGACAATTCACCCGACGGCACCGGACTTGTCGCCGACATGCTGGTCGGGCGTTTCCCCGGTGTCGTGTACGTCCGGCACCGCCCTGAAAAGCAAGGGCTCGGCCGCGCCTACCTGGACGGGTTCACGCGGGCGCTGGGCATGGGCGCCGATTTCATCGTTCAGATGGACGCAGATTTCTCGCACCCGCCCAGCACCATCCCGATCATGCTGGAGGCGATCCAGAAATTCGACGTCGTCGTAGGCTCGCGCTACACCGCCGGCGGCCAACTGGATGAGCAATGGAGCTGGTGGCGCCGCTTCCTGAGCTGGTGGGCGAATGAGATCTGGTCTCGACGGCTGCTTGGGCTGCAGACCCGCGACATCACGGCGGGCTTCAAGTGCTGGCGGCGGGCCACCCTGCTTGGCATCGGGCTGGAACGCGTGGCCTCCGATGGCTATGCCTTCCAGGTGGAAATGGCCTACCTGACTGAGCGCCTGGGCTATCGCGTCCTGGAGATCCCCATCCACTTCGAAGACCGGCGCATCGGCAGATCCAAAATGAGCGTGCCGGTGAAATTCCAGGGCGCGGTGGACGTGATTCGCATCTGGTGGAGACACCGCGGGCTGGAAGCTGGAAGCTAGAGGCTGGATGCTGGTTTCCATTCTCCAATGCCAATAACTAATACCCAATACCGAATATGAAACCCTCCCGCCGACTCGATATCGGGATCGCTTTCGTCTTGCTCCTGCTACCTCTCTTGTGGTTCGCGCCGCAGGCGCTGGGTGGCAAGACGCTGCTCCCGGCCGACAACCTGTTCACCTTTGAGCCCTGGCAGAGTTCTGCCGGGGCGTTTGGCGTGGGGGCGCCCCACAACGCGCTGATCAGCGACCTGATCCTGGAGAACTACGCCTGGAAGTCGCTGATCGTCGAGGCGCTGCGCTCGGGCAACCCGGCAGACGTGCTGTGGAACCCGCGTCTCTTCGCCGGTTCGCCATTTCTGGCCGCGGGCCAACAGTCGGCCCTGTACCCGCTCAGCGTTCTCTTCTACGTCCTGCCGATCTGGCTGGCATACGGTCTCTTTACCTGGCTGCAATTGGGGCTGGCCGCGCTGGGGATGTACGTCTTTGCGCGGGTTTTGGGACAGCGCCGGCCGGCCGCGGTGCTGGCGGCGGTCGCCTACGCCTTCTCCGGTTTCTTCATCGTCAGCGTGAATTTCACCATGATCATCGCCGCAGCCGCCTGGCTGCCGTTGATCCTGGCGATGATCGAGCTGGTGGTGAGAAAGGCGGAGAAAGACGGGGATCAGGAAACATGGGAACAAGGAAACAAGGAAACAAGGAAACAAGGAAACAAACCGGGTCACCCTGTTCCCTATGTGGCGGCCGGCGCAGTGCTGCTCGGCATTCAGACCCTGGCCGGTCATGTCGAGATCACCTACTACGTGCTGCTGGTGAGCGCGTTCTATGCGGCCTGGCGTCTGTGCGCCGCGTGGCGCCGGTTGCGTGTCTGGCAGCCGGTGGCGCGGCTGATCGCCTGGCTGATCGTCATGGTCGCGTTGGGCCTGGCCCTCGGCGCGGTCCAGTTGTTGCCGCTCTACGAGCTGGTCCGCCAGAGCTTCCGCGCAGGATCGGCCAGTCTACAACAGATCCGGGATTGGGCCTGGCCCAGCCGCCAGATCGCCACCTTCTTGCTGCCGGACATTTTCGGCAACCCCAGCCATCACACGTATTTCGACATCTGGACCCGCACCTGGCACGCGGTGACGCAAAACGCGCTGGGCGAGCCGCTGAATACCATCGACTGGGGCGTGAAAAATTACGTCGAGGGGGGCAATTACCTGGGGCTGCCCACGTTGTTGCTGGCGGCGATGGCAGTGTTGGACATGGGTATTGGGTATTGGGTATTGGGGAAGGGGAAAGCCGGGGCCTGGACCAGATCGAATCGCAATCCCCGACAATATCCAATATCTAATACCCAATACCCAATACCCAATACCGAATACCCATCACCCATCACCCAATACCCAGTACCCCATACCCAACACACCGCCCTCTTCGCGTCCCTGGCCATCCTCTCCCTCCTCTTCGCGTTCGGCACGCCACTCTACGCGGCGCTGTACTACCTGGTGCCCGGCTGGAGCCAATTGCACTCGGCCTTCCGCTGGGTGTTTCCCTTCACACTCAGCATGGCCGTGCTGGCCGGGTTCGGGCTGGACGGGCTGATTTCGGATTTCGGATTGCAGATTGCCGATTTCGGACGACATCGTGGAGAATCCGAAATCCGAAATCATAAACCTGTCTTGAGCGCAGTCGAAGGATCGCAAATCGGGCGGATTGCGAGGGTTCTCGGCTGGTCAGCCGTGCTGGCCGGAGCGGGCGCGCTGATCGTCGTGTTGACCAGCGTCGTCGTGCCGGGGCCGTTCGTGGGGCTTGGTGACAGGCTGCTGGCGTGGTCCTTCTGGGCCGATCTGGCGCAAACACGAGGCTTTGCCAACGGCGCGATGGCCTGGAGTTACGAGGCGGTCGGGCTGGCGCGGTTTGGGGTGGTGGCGATGCTGGCGGGCGTGATCGTAGCTGTGGCCGGTCTCCTGACCGAGCCACGGTGGCTCGGTCAGGAGACCGGCCACAGCTACTCTGGATTGTTGAGCAGACGCACCTTGTCACCTGCCTTGTCACCTGGTCACCTCGTCACCTTGTCACTAATTCCCCTGCTGATCCTCGACCTCTGGCTCTTTGGCCACGGCTTCAACACCGCGGCCGATCGCAGGCTGCTCGACTTCAAGCCGCCGGTCGTGGGGTGGCTGCAGGATCACCGTGATCCGGCTCAGCCGTGGCGGCTGACCAGCTTCGACGCGCCGGACGAGAAGCTGCTGAACGCCAACACGGCCATGCCGTACGGCCTGGAGGACGTGCGGGGCTACGACTCGATCATCCCCAAGCAGTACGTGGCGTACATGAGCCGCATCCAACGCCAGGACGACCTGCTCTACAACCGCATCGCGCCGATCTACACCCAAATCGACGGCCCGCCCCCGCGCGGCAGCGGGGGCCAGCCCAACTATGACGCGCTGGATAGCCCGCTGTTGCGCCTGTTGGGCGTGCGCTACGTGGTGACGACACACACCATCCCCAATGCCGGCTACGACCTGGTCTACGATGCCGAGGTCAAGGTCTACGAGAACCGCAAGGCGTTCCCGCGCGTCTTCATCGTGCCGGAAGCAGTGGCAGCCGCCGACCAGGCCGCGGCCCTGGACACCCTGCAAACGATAGACCCGGCCCAGGTGGTCGTGGTCGAGGGGCTGAGCCCGGACGCGACCCCGCCTCCGGCATCCCCGACGCTGCGCGAGGCGCGCATCAGCCAGCGGGGCAATCGCGAGCTCTTCGTGGACGTCAACATCGACGATCGGGGCTGGCTGGTCCTGGTCGACAACTACTTCGAGGGCTGGAAGGCGTACCTGCGGCCGTTCGGAGTATCGGGAGAGGGTGTTACTGCGACCGGCGAATCGATCGAAACCCAATTGCCCATCTACCGGGCGGATGGGACGTTCCGCACGGTCTACTTGCCCCAGGCCGGCCAGTGGACAGTGCGCTTCGTTTATTCGCCCCGCAGCCTGCTGCTGGGTATCTACACCAGTTTTCTGGCCGCGGTCACGCTGTTGCTGCTGACCGGCTGGTGGGCCTGGGGCCGCTACTACCGCGAGGCGGGGAGCGAGATCGGCACCGTTGCCAAGAACAGCGCGGTGCAGGTGAGCATGTCACTGCTGAGCCGGGGCATCGACTTCGCCTTCGCCATGTTGCGGCTGCGCGTGCTGAGCCCGGCCGGCGAAGGCAGCTACGCATTCGCCATCGCCTTCTATGGCGTGTTCGAAATCGTGACCCGCTTCGGGCTGGGCACCTTGTTGACCCGCGACGTGGCGCTGGATCGGGGGCGTGCCCGGCGCTATCTGGCCAACGTGATCGGGTTGCGCACCGGGCTCTGGCTGATCAGCCTGCCCTTGATGGCCCTGATGGGAGCGGTCTACCGCGTTTTCCTGCACCAACTGACCGTCACCGAAGCGCAAGCGATCGCCATCTTCGCGCTGGCGTTGCTCTTTGCCAACATCGCCGACGCCATCAGCGCGGTGTTCAACGCTTTCGAGAAGATGGAACACCCGGCCGGCATCGCCACCGCGATCGCGGTGGCCAAGGTCGCGTTGGGTGCGCTGGTCCTGCTGCCGCCCTTCGAGATGGGCTTCGTCGGGCTGGCCGGTGTCTCGCTGGTGATGAACGTGGTGCAGATGGTGTGGCTGTACGTGGTGCTGAGACGGACGGTGCTGCCGCCCTCGAATGGTAGATTGGTAAGTAGTAAATTGGTAGATTGGGTGCGCGCCCAATCCACCAATTTACCAATTTCCCAATCTACTAATCTACCAATTTCCCAATCTACCAATCTACCAATTTCCCAATCTATCTCTCAGCTCCTCGATTGGTCGCTCCAGCGGCACATGCTCCGCGAATCCGGTCCACTGATGCTCAATCACTTGCTGGCGAGCGTCTTCTGGCGGATCGACCTGTGGATCTTGAAGGGGTTCGTCGGCGCGACCGCGGTGGGCATCTTCTCGGCCGGCGTGAAGTATCTGGACGGGCTGAACGTGATCCCCAGCTACTTCACCCTGGCGATCTTCCCGCTCATGAGCCGCTACGCCCAGGCGGGCCGGGAATCGCTGATCAAGGCTTACCGGCTGGCCGTGCAACTGCTCTTCATCCTGGCGCTGCCGGTGGCCGTGTTCGTCACCTTTGCGGCCACGCCGCTGATCCAAATCCTGGGCGGGGCGGCCTATCTGCCCGATTCCGCGACCGCGCTGCGGATCATGATCTGGTCGATCCCGATCGGGTTCGTCAATTCGGTCACCCAGTACGTCCTGATCGCGGTCAACCAGCAGCGGTTCCTGACCAGGGCATTCGTCATCGGCGTGGCCTTCAACGGGCTGGCCAACCTGATCTTCGTGCCGCGCTACGGCTATCTGGCGGCGGCCGTCATCCTGATCCCGGCCGAGTTGTCGCTCTTCGTCCCGTTCTACTGGGCCGTGCGGCGCTACGTCACCCCGATGCCGTGGGCCGCGCTGCTGGGGCGGCCGCTCGGGGCCGCGCTCGTCGACGCGGGCGTGGTATGGGGATTGACACAGGTGGGCGCGGCGTTGTTGCCCGCGCTGGTTGCTGGCTTCGCCGGCTACGTGGCCGTGTTGATCGCCCTGGGCACATTTCGCGGCGACGACTTCGCGGTCATCAGAGCGCATCTGCCGGGACGGCTTGGGGGACATTCCGAGTAGGGGCGAGGCTCGTAAGCGGGCTGTCAGGCCCGGGGTGCGATACAGAGTTTTGCGCCAGCACGGGTATTTGGGCCTAACCAGTTGAATCCTTGCACGACAGACGAGAATTTTCTGATGGCATTTGCCTGGTTGGCTCTGGCTTGTCCAGGTTAGGGCCTAACCCACGAAATCCTTGTTTTTTGTGCAAGAATTTTGTAGGCAAGGTTGTCACCTTCTTGGTTCCGGCTTGTCCGGGTTAGGATCACGAAACCACGAAGGCGGCGAAGATCGCGAAGCACGAAGGGCCTCCATGGTGTGCCGATCTGCGTGTCAGGCGGAGGTCTCGCATGGCTAGTAACTGTCCGTTTTTAACATAGCGGTTCGGCGTTGTAATGCAAGGGCATCCTGTCGCAAAACCGCTAACTTGTTTACGGACAGTTGCCAAGGCAACCACGACGCGTTGATTGGCACGCTGGCGTCGAACTCTCGCGGCTTCGTGCTTCGTGCGCTTCGTGGCGCTTCGCGACTTCGTGGTCCAGACGCCTTCACCGCAAAACCTGTTGGCGCGCCAAAGTGCTGGGGCCGGTCTCTCGACCGTGCCCCCATATCCCATCGCTTTGGCGCGCTAACCAAAACCTTGAACCGCACCCGGCCCTGGACGTTTGATCGCAGGCCGGAGGCATGTTATACTTCACCTGGCGATCCATAGCGCGGCCTCCAGCCACAACCAAAGGGCTGTCATTGCGAGGGCCTCGCTGTGGCGAGGAGCGTTCTTTGCGACAAAGCAATCGCCGATTGCGGCAATCCGAGATTGCTTCGCAAACCATGTCCTGAGCTTGTCGAAGGATGCGCTCGCAATGACGCCACCAAAGATTCTCGCGATCAACGCAAATGTCGCGGAGTAATACTATACGAAAGCAGGGAGGGTATCATGCAAGCGGTCATAACCATGCAGGGTGAAGCTCTGCCCATCGTGAGAGCCGGGATCAACATGAAGCGCAGAGCGCTGGAATTGAATCTTCGGCAGTATCAGGCCAAACTTGCCGCGTTTGAGAAACGGCACGGAATGACGGCCGATCAGTTCGTTTCCCGCTTCGGTGCAGGCGAGTTGGGAGATGAGTCAGAGTGGTTTGAATGGGAGTTCGTATTCGACGCCTACCGGGAGACAGCTCGACAACTGGATCTTCTGAGAAGCGTTCAACTATGAACCTCGCTCAGTATCTTGCCGCGCTGGATGCCAGGCTACAAGAACTGGATGCGCTCATCGCGGCGTCATCTATTGATCGGCACTTCGACTCGAATCTGGAGATTGGGTTCGTCAAGGGACAGATCACCTTCGTTGACGGTTCTTGTCTCGACTTCAGCGAACAGATACCGACGACGCGACGGAAGTTCCGCTTGCACTACATGGATGCGCAGGACGCACTGATCCTGCGGTGGGATTCGGCACCCCACCACAAGGACTTGAGCACATTCCCCTTTCATAGACATACACCGGATGCCATTGAGCCGCATGGCCCAATGACCTTGCTGGAGGCCTTGGGTCACATCTCCGAGATCTTGCTGCCATAGTCAATCACTGTCTCTCCCGTGTTCCTCGTGGACCTGGGCTCATCGATCAGGAGGTTTGTGTGCGTATCGGCATCATCAGCAGCGGCGGCGATTCGCCGGGTATGAACGCCGCGATCCGGGCGATCACCCGGTGTGCCCTCGACCGGGGTGTCGAGGTAATCGGCATCCACGAGGGCTGGCAAGGGGTCGTCGATGGGGGGGCGAAGTACCAGCGTTTTGACTGGCGCAGCGCCGGCGGGATTTTGCAGTGGGGCGGCACCATCCTGGGCACGGCCCGCTCCGACATCTTCCGCACGATCCCCGGCCGCCGGCAGGCAGTGCGCAACCTGGTCAACGCCGGCATCGATGGGCTGGTGGTCATCGGTGGGGACGGTTCGCTGACCGGCGCGCTCTATCTGTACCAGGAATGGGGCGACCACCTGGCAGCGCTGGCGGCCGAGGGCGCCCTCCCGGCCGAGCTGGCGCAAAACCCCCGGCCATTCCGCATCGTAGGGCTGCCCGGCTCCATCGACAACGATCAGTACGGCACCGACATGAGCATCGGCGCGGACACCGCGCTCAACACCATTGTCGAGGCCGTGGACAAGCTGAGCTCCACCGCCGACTCGCATCAGCGCACCTTCGTGGTCGAGGTCATGGGCCGGCGGTGCGGTTATCTGGCGCTGATGGGCGCGGTCGCCACCGGCGCCGATTGGGTGCTGATCCCGGAAGAGGAGCTGGATGCGCGCTGGCACCATCGGATGACCGAGGCGCTGAAGCGAGGCCGGGAAGCTGGCCGGCGCCATGATATCATCCTGGTGGCTGAAGGCGCCCGCCACCCTGACGGGCTGCCGATCCGGGCCGAAACGATCCAGGAGATCCTGCGCAACCGCCTGGGTGTGGAAGCCCGCGTCACCGTGCTGGGGCACGTCCAGCGCGGTGGTTCGCCCAGCGCGTTCGAGCGCGTGATGTCCTCCCGCCTGGGGGAGGCGGCCGTCGAATACATCATCGGGCCGGACCCCACGCCGGTCATGATCGGCCTGGTCAACAACCAGACCAAGGCCACGCCCTTGACCGAAGTGGTCGCCCAGAGCCAGGCGGTCAACGCCGAGATCGACCAGGGCAATTTTAGAAACGCGCTCGTGTTGCGGGGCCAGAGCTTCCGCGATTCGCTGGACCTGCTCAAAACGCTGACGCGCGCGGAGCCCCGCGAAGAGCTGGCCGACAAGGGCCGGATCGCCATCCTGACCGGCGGCCCGGACGCGCCCGGCATGAACGCCGTCCTGCGGACGGCCTTACGGATCGCCCGCAATGAAGGGCAAGACGTCGTTGGCGTACGCGATGGGTTCCTGGGGCTGGCCCGAGGCGACATCTGGAACCTGAACTGGATGGACGTCCAGAACTGGATCAACCTGGGGGGCAGCGAGCTGGGCGCCATCCGCTACGAGCTCACCGAGGCTGATCTGCCGGGCATCGTCAAGACCATCAAGGCGTGGGACATCCGGGGCCTGATCGCGGTGGGCGGGATGGACACCTACGAGCAGGTCGGCGTGCTGGTAAAGGGCTGGAATCGCCATCCCGAGCTCGAAATCCCCATGATTTGCGTCCCGGCCACGATCGACGGCAATTTGCCCGGCACCGAGGTCGCCATCGGCGCGGACACGGCGTTGAACAACATCGTGGATGCCGTGGACAAGATCAAGTACACGGCCGGCGCGGCGCACCGCGCCTTCATCGTGGAGGTCATGGGCCGGCGGTGTGGCTATTTGGGGCTGATGGCGGGCATCGCCACCGGCGCAGAGATGGAGCTGCTGCCGGAGGACAACGCGACGCTGGAGACGTTGCTGCGAGATACCGAGTTATTGCGCGAGGGCTTCCGAAAAGGCAAGAAGCTGGGCATCGTCATCATGTCAGAAAACGCGTTCCCGTACTATGACACCGAGTTCGTGCGGCGGGTGATGGAGGCCGAGTCCAACGCCGCGTTCGAAGTGCGGGAGTCGATCCTGGGCCACTTGCAGCGCGGCGGCGTGCCGACCGCGTTCGATCGCATCCAGGGCAGCCGCCTGGGCGCCCACGCCGCGAAGCAGATCATGAGCGACATCGCCGAAAAGCGGACGGGCGCCCAGGTCGTGGGCATCATGCGCCGCGGGGTGGTGTTTACGCCCTTCGCCGAGGCGCTGGCGCAGATGGACTGGGAGAACTGGCGGCCCAAGGAACAGCCATTCCTGCAGTGGCACGGGCTGGCTGACACGTTGGCCAAACCCGGGCCAGGTGAGCGCGCCGGCGAAGGTTAGTCCCCCAATTCACCGCGGCTAGGGGTTGGTTGGTTAAATTCGCCACGGTCGCACCGCGTCACCGTGTCACCCTGTCACCCCATCACCTTGTCACCCTGTCACCCTGTCACCGTGTCGTCGTATCACCGCGGCGCAGCACACCAATCCCCGGCCGCGGCGGCAGGCGCACGCCCGCACTTTCGTCGTAGCGGATGCCCTCGAACGGGTCGTTGACCACCAGAAACGGCGCGTCCAGGTCCAACCAATCGGCCAGCCCGGCCAGGTGCGCCATTGCGGTCACGCCCAACGATGTCTCGACCATACAGCCGAGCATCACCCGCATCCCCAGCTCCCGCGCCCGGCGGAGCATCCGCAGGCCGGGCGCCAGCCCGCCGACCTTCATCAGCTTGAGGTTGATCCCCCGCACGCCGGCCGCGGCCAGCGCCTCCACGTCGACCAGCGTTTGTACCGACTCGTCCGCAACCACGGGCAGGTCGGTGTGGGCCTGGACATAGCCCATCCCCGCGATGTCGGCCCGGGCCACCGGTTGCTCGATCAACTCGACGCCGTAAGATGCCAGGACGCGCGCCTGAGCCACCGCCTCATCCGGCGTCCAACCCGCGTTGGCGTCCACCCACAGCCGGACATCGGGCCGGGCCGCGCGGATGGCGGCCACGCGCGCCGCGTCGTCATCGGAGCCGAGCTTGATCTTGATGATCGGATAACCGGCAACCTGGGCGGCGCGGCGGGCCATCTCTGCGGGCGAGTCGATGGAGATCGTGAAGCTGGTCGGCAGCACGGGCGGCTCGGGCAGGTCGAGCAGCCTGTAGAGCGGCAGGCCGCGGCGCCGGCCGATCCGATCGTGCAGCGCCAGGTCCAACGCGCAGCGCGCCGGCGCCGGACCCGCCGCGCCGATCCACCCCGCGATCTCGGCCGGATCATCGGGAAGGAGATCTGTTCGGCAGGTCGCGCTCGCCCAGACCGCGATCATTGCCGCGTCAGAGATGCCGTAGTACGGCGGGATGGCGGCCTCGCCCCACCCCTCATCGCCGGCCAGCCGGAGCCAGAAAGACTGCCGCGTCTCGCTGACACCGTACGACAGGCGGAATGGATGCCGCAGTTGGAGTGTGATCGCTTCCCACGTCAGGCGCACGTTCGAGTGATGCATAGCAGATAACTCCTTCTCTTGCCCTGAAAATACGACCGTCTGTCACTCTGAACGGGTTTGCCGGCCGAAGTTCGCGGCGGCGAGCCACCAGTGAAGAGTCTCGACTCCGGTCAACGAGATTCTTCGCTTTCTCGGCTGTGTAATGTTAGTTGGCTGCAAGAGCCGCTCAGAATGACATTTTCATGAACAGTGACGCCGCGGACAGCATGAGTAACTGAGCCGAAAACTGATCGGCTCACGGGTGCGCGGCGTGCATCATCCAACGCCCGCAACCCGCATCGGCCACGGTCGGTCTTTGCGCGCCAGATACGCGGTGCGCGCCGCACCGTATTCGCGGTCGAGGGCCGACAACGGTTGGAGCCGGCCATCCAGCCACACGTCCGGGTCCACCGCGCGGATTTTCGGGATCAGAGTGAAATCGGGGGCGATGAGGTCCACAATGAAGCGCGTTTGCGGCGTGATGCGCGCGACGATCGCAGCCACGGCCGGATCAGCACAGGCGCACAACTTCTCCCACAACGACCGGTCGGCGCCGAGCAAGTCCGATTCAGCGATGCAGCCCGTCGCCAGGCCCGCCCGCAGCGCGTCGGCCGTCAACTGATACAACGCCAGTTCACGCAAATCGGACCAGGATGCATCGTCCGCAGCCATGAAGGTGCGTCCCAACCAGCGCGCCGCAGCGACCGCCGCAGCGACCGCCGCAGC
>Ga0100396_1002918_pt1 | contig 11172 bp, 10 predicted proteins | sample CryGeymeta201520_FD_81551 | JGI IMG/M metagenome (GOLD analysis project Ga0100396, IMG submission 81551) | Groundwater microbial communities from Crystal Geyser aquifers in Utah, USA - Crystal Geyser metaG 2015-20 | ecosystem: Environmental > Aquatic > Deep subsurface > Groundwater | place: USA... | reverse complement strand
CTCGTGCAGGAGGTCGCGCAGCACGCTGAGCTCGATCTCGTCCTTGGCGCCGCCGAGATCGACGCGCACCGTGGGAGGGAGGTCACCGCCCACCATGAGCTCGAGCAGGGTGAGCCCGAAGACGGGCGAGAGCAGCACGTAGCGGAAGCCCATGAAGGCTTGCAGGTCACTGGCCTGCGGCTTCTGGGGCAGGTTGCGGGCCGCGACGTCGTCGCTGCACAGCGTGGCGACCAAGCGCCGCCTCAACTCGCCCAGGGGCAGGCGATGTTCCTGCGCGTCGTCGCCCACCGTGAAGTCGACCAGGGTCGCGTCTGGCGACTGGCGGTCGATGGTCACGGAGGCGATGCGCACCCCGGCGATGATCGAGAAGGCGAGAAAGCGCTCGCCCAGGACCTCGGAGAGCTGCGCGAAGCTGGGAGAGCCCTCCCCGAGCTTGGCGAACCAGCCGTCCGCCCGCGCATGAGTGAGATCGATAACGCGACGCGGCGACACGGTGTCCATGGTGAAAGGCCCCTTGCCGCCGGTCAAGCGTCGACCGTCAGACCGAGCTTCTGCCGGTACCAGGCCAGCGTCCTCTCGATGCCGTCGTCGAGATCGGTGGTGGCGCGGAAACCGAGCAGCTTCTCGGCCTTGCGCACGTCGGGGATGCGCAATTCCACGTCCGCGAAGTCCCAGGGAATGAAGCGAATCTCGGACTCGCTGTGCGCCAGACGTTTGATCAGACGGGCGAGCTGATAGATGGTGATCGTGCTGCGGGGGTTGCCAATGTTGAAGGTCTGACCCACCGCCTCGTCGCGCATCAGGGACAGCACGATGCCCTCGATGATGTCGTCGATGTAGCACCAGGCCCTGATCTGATCGCCCTCGTTGTGGATGTGCAGCGGCTCGTTCCGCAGCGCGCGCAGCACGAAGGCGTGCACGGCGCCCTCCCCCACCTGCCCGGGTCCGTAGATGTTGAAGGGCCGGATGGCGCAGGCCGGGAGTCCGAACTGCTTGTAGTAGTTGTGCGCCAGGTGCTCGGTGGCGAGCTTGCTGACGGCGTAGGTCCAGCGCGCCTCGCCCACGGCGCCGAGCTGGGTCACGTCCGCCTCGCCGACGCGGAAGGCGTGCGAGCCGAAGACCTCGGAGGTGGAGAAGTCGACCAGGCGCTGCACGCCGCCCACCTCGCGCGCTGCGCGTAGCACGTTCATGGTGCCGAGCAGCGAGACCTCCATGGTCAGCACGGGGTTCTTCAGCACCGTGTCCACGCCGGCGATGGAGGCCATGTGCAGGACGTAATCCACGCCCTCCATCGTGCGCTTCACGAGGTCGAAGTCGCGCACGTCGCCCTGCACCAGCTCCACGTTGGGGTGCTCGTCGAGCCCGGCCTCGGCGAGCGCGTTGCGGCGCAGCAGGTCGAGCACGCGCACGCGGTTGTGGTCGGCGAGTCGGCGGGTGAGCGCGGTGCCGATGAAGCCGGCGCCACCCGTGATCATCAAGGTCTTGTCGCGAAGCATGGGGCCAGCTACCACGACGGGACGGCGGCAGTCGAGGCGTAGACGCACGCGGGAACGTTTCCGGGAGAGCAATCATGCGAATGCACGGGCACGACCACGGACACGGGCACGACCACGGACACGGGCACGGACCCGGGGGCGGGCGGCGCTTCCCCTTCGAGAAGATGGGCCGGCTCGACGCCCTTTAGCGTCAGCTGAGGCAGCCCGCCCATGCGCTGGTGAAGACGATCTCGGAGCCCCTGGCAGACGGGCGCCTGCACTTCATCGAGGTGGCAGCCGCCACAGCAAGCTAGCCGTCAGCACGGAGGCTGCTTCAGGCCTGGTCGGCCGTGAAGTCCACGAAGGCCTTCATCCACAGCAGATTGATGGCCGACGAGCGCTCGATGGGCGTGGCGGTCGACGTCTCCAGCACCGCGGTCCAGCGCACGCCCTTGCGGTAGAAGTAGTCGGTGATGCTGCCGTCGTGGTGCAGCAACAGCCCGTCTGCGTCGCTGGTGCGGTGGTCGTGCACGACCACGTTGGCGCCAATCGGCACCACGTCGGCGCCCCTGTGCATCAAGTCCACGAAGGGGGCACGCGGTCCGAAGTAGTAGGCATAGTGGCAGGGCTCACCGACCCACGCGTCTTGGTGCAGGTCGAGCGCGGCGTAGGGCACTGGCTGCTTGACGATGTCCGCCCGCAGCGCGCGCGTCTCCTTGGGCCCGCCGTCGTGGAGAAACCAGCGGTGAAACGACTCGCCCTCCTCGACCTCGTATTCCACGACGCCCGGTCTCACCTCGTAGCGAATGAAGTCGTTGTTCGGCTCCTCGCCACTCGCGTTGTAGCGGTGACCCGCCTCGAAGCCGCTGGGGTTGACGCAGGGGTACAGCGTGAGCGCCACGTCGCGCGCGAGAGCGTGGTCCAGCAACTCTTCCAGGTGGGTGAGGACACTGAGCGGCCCGGCGGGCTCTTCGCCGTGAAAGCCGGCGGTGATGAGGCAATGGTGCGTGCCGCGGGTCTTCAGGCGCAGCAAGGGCCATGACCGACCGAGCTCCTGAACCACCGCGTAATCCGTCACGTCGACCCCACGCGCCAGCCGCCGGAAGCGCTCCACATACTCGGTGTACAGCACGCTGGAACTGTACCCCAGATGCGAAGCCCACGCCCGACGGCACGGCTCGAAATACCCGCCCCACGAGAGGCGCCGTCGTCGGCCTCGTCGCCGCTGGTCGCGCCGAGCCCGAGGACTCGGCAGGCAGAACCGGTGGCCACACCGATCCCAATCCGAGCGCGCGGGCTGCTAGACTTGAAAAGCCTGGGCCAGCGTGAAACGCTGCCGGCTCGGGGAACATGGAGGCAGCGTGGGGATCTTCAGTCGTCTGAACACCGTCATCAAGAGCAACCTGAATTCGCTCGTCGACCACGCCGAGGATCCCGACAAGCTGATCGGGCAGACGGTCGAAGACATGAAGGCGGAGGTGAAGCGCGCTCGGCGCGAGCTCGTGACCACGCTCGGGACCGCGAAGCGTCTCGAGAAGAAGGTCGACGCGCTCGAGGACGAGGTCGAAGGCTGGGAAGAGAAGGCCGTGCTGGCCGTGAAGAGCGGCGACGACGAGCTCGCGCGCGAGGCCTTGAGGCGCAAGGCCAAGCTCAAGAAAGAGATCGAGACCACCCGCGCCCAGGCGGCCCGCGAGGCCAGCTCCGCCGATCAGATGAAGGACACGCTCGAGAAGGTCGAGGAGAAGATCGAAGACCTGAAGGCGCGACGCGGCACGCTCGCGGCCCAGGTGCGCAAGGCGCGCGAGACGCCGGACGACGTCAGCCAAGGACGCTACGGCTCCTCGAGCTTCGACGAGCTCGAGCGCATGAGCGCGCGCATCGACCAGCTCGACTCCGAGGTGGAAGCCGGCTCCGTGCTCGACGATCCCAAGCGCGCCGAGGTGGACGCGCGCTTCCGCAAGCTCGAGAAGACCGTGGACAGCGGCGAGGTGGACGACGAGCTCGCCGCGCTGAAACGTAGGCTCGAGAGCTGAGCCGCGTCGGGCGCGAGACATCATGGAGCGCGTCGTCCTCTGGCATCGAGCATTGCCCGCCGGCTATGGACAAACGTCGGCGCCGGAGGAGCTGTCGCGTCACGTCGGTGGCGTCGCGGCGCGCGTCATGGAGGCCGGGGCCGAGCTGCTCGGCACGCTCGGCTCGGCCGTAGTCGCGAGCTTCCGGCCCGAGCGGCTCGAAGCCGCCGTGGAGTTCGCGCTTGCGGAGGCGGCCCGCGCGGAGGGCGCCGAGGACGGGCCGCGCGTCTCCTTCGGCCTCACCCGCGGTGGCGTCGAGCAGCGCCTCGAAGGCGGGCTGCTCGGTGATTGCATCGACCGCGCGCAGCTGCTGGCGAATCGGGCACGTCCCTACGAGATCCTGCTCGACGATCCAGCGCGCCAGGGTGCCGAGACGCACTTCCTCTTCGGTCGCACCGTGGGTACGGGCTCGGCGGCCGCTCGCGGCTACTCGCTCGATCGCGATCACCCGCGCCGCCGGGACGCGCGCGCGGCCCTGCGCCACTTGAGCCCGCTTCCCTCCGCCCGCGTCGTCGAGGAGGCCCTCTCGAACAGCCTCGGCACGGCGCTCACGGGACCCCGGCTGCTGGTCGCCCGAGGTCCCGAAGGTGCCGGCCTGCGCGCCGTGCTGCGCGAACACGTGACGGTCACGCCCTACGCTTTCGTGCTCCATTTTCGGGGCACGCCAGGCGGGCTCGAGCCTCTGGGCAGCCTGAAGCGAGCGTTGGCGGGCGCCGAGGTCGCGGAGCACGCCGCCGGTACGCCCGCGGATCCTCGAGCCGCGATGAGCGAGTGGCTGCGCCATGGCGACCACACGCGCGACGAGACGCTCGTGCGTTGGAACGCGCTGCTGAGCGAGGCCGCGGGCCGCGGCGGCGCGCTCATCACCCTCGCTCTCCATCATGCCCTGGACGTGGCCTCGGTCGAGCTCGTGGGCGCCGGCCTCGAGGGCGACGCGCCCCATCGCGTGGTGGCCGAGCTTCCCATCGACGCACCGATGCCGCGGGCGCTGGGCGGAGAGGCGGACGTGGTCGTGTTGCCCGCGCTACGAGCTCGGGACGCCCGCGTGCTGGCCGGGGCGATCCTGAACCTCGACGCCGCGGGAGATCTCGCGCGACGCGTGGCCGTGCTCGGTGGAGACACCCCCATGGGTGTCGAGGAGGCCGCGCGCACGTTGGTCGCGGCGGGAGACCTGCTGCATGGCGGCGTGCAGGGAGACCAGTGGCGCTGGCGCGTGGCGCCGCGCGGTGGCGTGTGCGCGATCCCCGTCGAGGCGCTGCTGGAGGAGCGCCTCGAGGCGCTCGGCGATGACGCTCGACGCATGCTCGACGTGCTGGCGGCCGCACCAGAAGGGACGAGCCCGGACGCGGTCACGCGCATGGGCGTACGCGACGGCATGAGCGTGGAGTCGATGCAGGAAGCGCTCTCCGAGCTCGGGTCCGACGGCCTGTGGTCACCCGAGGCGGGCGGGCGCCTACGACAGGTCCTGCGCGAGCACCTGCAGCTCGCCATGCCTCCCGCGCGCGTGGCGGAGCTGAGGCGCTACCTGGCGGAGGTGCTCGAGGCGACCCGCCCCAACTCCGCCTTCGAGCGCGCGACGCGCGGATACCTCTGGGCCGAGGGCGGAGACTCGGAGAAGGCCGCGACCGATCTGCTGGAAGCGGCCCGCGCAGCGCACGACGCGGGCTGGGTTCGGGCGGCCGTGAGGCTCGCCGCCCGAGCGGTGCAGACCTCGCCCACGGCGGAGACACGCCGCCAGGCATTGGCGATCACCCGCGGGCGCAAGCTCGGAGGGACGGGTGAGCGCCCCGCATTCGACCCGCGAGACACGCAGCCGGAGGGCACGGATCGAGCGGCCCTGCTGGGACCGGAAGAAGACGAAGCGGACGAAGCGGACGAAGAACCGACGTCGCGCGCCGTGCAAGCGCTGCTCACGGGTGACTTCGAGACAGTGGACGGCTTCATCGATCTGGCGGTCGCCGAGGGGCACGACCTCGCCGCCACCGATCGCTTGCGGGCCATGGCGCATGTGCTGAGGAGCGACATGGGCTCGGCCCAGAGACTGCTGGATCGAGCCCGCAGCCGGGGCGGCGAGGATCCACGACAGCTCGCTCGTGCCGCGCTCGCCCTGGCCTGGGTACGGCTGAAGGGTGGCATGCCGCAGGAGGCCATCCGCGACGGACTCCACGCCCTGGCGCTCGCTCGGAGCTTGCACGATCCGCGCGGAGAATCCGCCGCCATGCACACTCTCGCGGCTTGCTACCGCAGGCTCGGTCGCCTCGAGCAAGCGGCGCGCATCGACCAAGCGTCCCCCGCATGAGCCCACGTCCACGCCGCGGCGCGATCGACCTGCTGCGAGTGATGCTCGCCTCGATCATGCTGTGCGCGGGCGCGCGGGCGAGCGCGGACGAGACCCACGCCACGCCCTTTCCGCTGGGTGAACGCGCGCTCGGCATGGGCGGCGCGTACGCCGCCGTCGCCTCCGATCCCTCGGCGGCCTACTACAATCCCGGAGGCCTGGCCTTCGTGGCCGACGACGCCCTCAGCGCAAGCCTCTCGGTCCACGCCTTCGACCGTGTCGTGCTCCGCCACGGTTTCGGCGCGGGCCCCGGCACCACGGATCTGCGCTGGCGCGAGCGCCCCTCCGTGCCGCTCTTCGTGGGCGTGGTGCAGCGTGTGGGCAAGCGCGACGAGCAGGGCAATCGCCGCTTCGCGCTGGCGCTGACGACGCTCTACCCCGGCTCACGCAGCCTGCGCTTCGACACCGAGCTCTACGATCCAGCGACGGGCGTGAGGGACTCGCTGCGCGTCACGAACGACGAGAGCGTCGTGCATTGGGGACCGAGCTTCGCGCTGCGCGTGTCGGAGCATCTCGGCATCGGCTCGAGCGCCTTCCTCGTCACACGCCGAATCCGCCACACGGAGGATCGCTCCATCATCACCGAGGGCACGCGCGATCCTGTGCGCGGCACCTTCGAGAACGCCACGCTCTTCGTGGACGAGAGCCTGCTGACCCGCGACACGCGACACATCCTCTTGCGCGTGGGTGCGCTCTGGCGGCCGACGTCGCGGCTGTCCTTCGGGCTGACGATCCAGCCTCCGGGCGTGGAGATCACCGACTCGGGCCGATTGCGCGAGCGACGGAGCTTCGCCGACACGCTCGCGGCGCCGCCCTACGCGACCTTCTTCGAGTCCGACGCCAAGGGGCTCTCGGCCGCGTCGCCGATCCCCTTCGGGCTGCGGGTCGGGGCCGCCTTCACACCCTCGGAGGACATCACCCTCTCGGGTGATTTCACGGTCACGGGTCCGTCGGGGAGCGCGTCGAATCCCATCCGCATCCTGGGCGATCCTCCGCCCGATCCCGTGACCGGGGACGTGCCGCAGGCGGGCAGCTTCGCCGTGCAGAGATGGCATCGCGAATGGACCGTGGGCGGCGCCCTGGGCATGGAGGCCGTGCTCCGAGGCGTGGTGCCGCTGCGCTTGGGCGTCTACACGGATCTCTCGAGCGCGCCGAGCGTGCCCGTCGCCAGCGACGTCTACCAGCCGGCCCACGTGGACGCCTTTGGCGTCACCGGCTCCCTGGGCTTCATCCGCGGAGGCTACGACGTCTCCGTCGGTGCGGCGGCGCGCTTCGGCTTCGGCTACGGCCTGGGCACCAACGCGAACGCGGGCTCCGTGGAGAGGCCCGAAGCCTACATCCGGCAAGAGATGCGCGAACGCACGGTGGTCGTCTTCTTCAGCGGTGCCCAGCGCGCGGCCAAGCGGGTCGCGAGGCAGGTGTACCACGACTACATCCGGCCCAGCCGTACCCCCGATGGCGCGGACGCGAGCACCGACGCGAGCACGGACGCCGACGCGGACGCCGACGTGGACGCCGACGTGGACGCGGACGCCGACGCGGACGTGGACGCGGACGCCGACGCGGACGCGGACGCCGACGTGGACGCGGACGCCGACGTGGACGCGGACGCGGACGCGGACGCGGACGCGAAATGGAGCGGGCGATGAATGAAGACCACTTCGCCGACGTCGAAGGGCGCGACATGACGCGCGGCTGCGACAAGACCTCGTGCATTCCCTCGCTGTTGCTGGGCCTGCTCCTGGCATGGGCACCCACGGTGGCCATGGCGCAAGCGCGAGTGATGGTGAGCCTGGTGGACGGCGCCGGGCGCCCCGTCGACGGCACCGTCACGCTGACCGGACCGGCGAGCGCGAGCTGCCGCACCACGGCGGGCCGCTGCACCTTGAGCGCCCAAGCCGGAAACTACCGGGCCAGCGCGAGCCCCACACGCGGGACGCCGCCGCCTCCGCGCATGCTGAACGTCCCGAGCGCGGGCAACGTCTCCCTCGTCTTGCGCGTCGGTGATGCGGCTCCGTCGGCGACCGTGCGCCCCGCCATCGTGCGCCCGGGCGTGATCCAGCCCGCCGCGCCGCGCACGACCACGACCCGTCCCGGCACGCAGGCGACCGTTCGCCCCGCAACCGTGAGCCCGCGGCCCGTCTACGCTTCCCCCGCGCCGCGCACGAACGTGGCTCGCGCTCCGGTGGCGGCAGGCAGGCCGGCGCCCACCGTTCAGACTTCGCCGCCCCGAACCACGGTGCAGGCGGGCGCGGTCGTGCGCCCCGGCACCGCCGTGGCCTCGCCCGGCAGCGCGCAACCGGTCTCGCCCTTCCTGACACCAGCCCAGGCCACGCCGCAGACCGCGCCAGCTGGCAGCGTGGGCCGCAACCTGGGCCAGGGATCGCACCTCTGCGCCCAGGGTCAGGTGCTCGACTCGGCCGGCCGACCCCTCGACGCCACGCTCCGCTTCGAGAGCGGCGGCCGTGTCGTGGGCGACGTGCGCAGCACAGCCGGCCGCTTCTCCCTCTTCGATCTTCCGCCCGGGACCTACAGCGTGAACATCATGCCGACCCGCGGCGCGGCCACGCGCGCCAACGTGAACCTCCCGGCAGGCGTCGCCCGCCTCGTCTTCCGCGTGCCCTGAGCGCGGAGAGTCGGGTCCAGTCCAGTCGGGCATTGCTCTAGACCAAGACTGCCCCCATTCTGGGGGGTCCATGTCGCTGCATGTCATTCAGGATGCCCTCGACGGAGTGGTCCATGTGTCCACGGGTGCGGACCTGCCCGGGCCCCGCGCCGCGATCTTCGCGCCGGACGCTGATTCAATGTGCCGGTGAGGTCGCGCCACGACCGCGGCGGGCGTGCTTCTGCTCGTACATGCGCACGTCGGCGAGGCGCGTGGCCATGGCGAGGGCGCAGCCATTCGGCGCCGTGGCGCCACCCAACGAGACCACGACGGGCAGGTTCCGCTCCACCTCGTTGTGCCGCTCGAGGTCTACGAAGAAGCGCTCGCGCGCGGCCAGGCGGCCTTCGGCGTCGAGGTTCGGCAGCAGCACGGCGAACTCGTCGCCACCGACGCGTGCGACCACGTCCTCCTCGCGAAAGGCGCCACGCAGCACGGCCCCGAGGCGCTTCAGCACGCGATCACCCGCGTCGTGACCGTACTTGTCGTTGACGTCCTTGAGGCCGTCCACGTCGAGCACGAACACGCTGATGGGATGCTCACGTCCGCGCTCGAGGCGCGCCTTCTCGGCCTCGTAGAAGGTGCGATTGAAGAGCCCCGTGAGTCCGTCGTGGCTGCCCAGATAGCGCAGGCGCTCCTGCTCCTTCTGGCGCTCGGTCACGTCACGCACGATGGCGGCCGGCCAGAGGCGACCCTCCGCCTCGATGGCGCTCAGGCGAATCTCGGCCGGGAAGGTCGTGCCGTCGCTACGCCGCGCGTGGATCATCTCCCCGCAGCGCATCTCGCGCGTGGTGGGACGTTCGACCCAGCGCTCGCGATGCTTGAGGTGCGGACCGCGCGCCGCCTCGGGCACCAAACGCTCGATGAAGTGGCCGACGAGCTCCTCCTCACGAAAGCGGAAGAGCTTGAGCGTCGCCTCGTTCACCATCACGATCCTGCCCGTTTCGTCCGTGACCAAGATGGCGTCCGGCGCCTGCCGAAATACCGCGCAACATATCGCAGGCGTGGGGGGCATTCGCTTTCCAAGTGCTCACCCGAGAGCCTGGCGTCAAGACGCCTGGAGCAATCTTCGAACATGCCCAGCGGCGCGGGAAGCGCTGCTGCACGTCGCGCTCGAGGCCGAGACCACGCCGCGCTCCCCTGCCTGTTTCGGGGCATGATCGGGCCCCGAAGCGCGGATCAGATCAGCAAGCTGTCGCAACCGAACTGCACGTCGACGCTCGCGCCGCCGGCGGAGCGCACGGCCTCCTGCGCCGTGTCGCAGCTGGTCGGACACAGGATCACCTGGGTGGGCGTGGCGTCCGAGTCGTAGTGCCAGCCGCCCGTGCTGGGACAGACCCCGCCCTCGGGGACTCGCGGCAGAGTGGTCTGCACGCCGTCGAGGCCGAGCACGACGTTGACCTTGCTCGCGTCGAGCATCATCGCGTCGGGCGGCGGCGGCAGCGCGAGCTCGCAGTCGATGCGCGACGCGCCCTCGACGGAGCTGGCCACGGCGTCGAAGAAGGGTCCCCACGCGCTGGCGCCATCGCAGATCTTTGCGCGCACTCCGCCGGTGCGACGGACCAGCTCGGTGTAGGTCTCGCCCGAGGCGGCGGCCGGGGTGCCATCGGCGAAGACGCAGGCCTCGGTCGCATCCGAGGCCGAGTTCCAGCCGTAGATGGCGTCGAAGAGGTAGCCGTCGAAGATCCCTCCCCAGCTCGGGGCCAGGATCCCGTCAGGCAAGCTGGTGCTGTTGAAGGGATCGACGCCGGCGGAGAAGTGCTCGAACTCGTTGGCCGTGAGGCGCGAGTTGTCGTCCGTGACGACGACGATGGTCTTGGTGGCTTCGGGACGCAGCCACGCCTGCCACGGCGGTCCACCGCGCAACTCGCCATCGGCGTAACCGGCCGTCTGCGCGAGCGTGCCCAGGAATTGCTCGAGGGGCTGGGTCGACTTGATGTTCATGGTCGACTGGAAGAAGCGCGTGCCGTCGCCGCAGCTCGAGTCACCGGCCAGGGGCGGCGGGATGCACACGGGGTAGCGACCCGCGGGCGCGCTCGGACCACGCAAGGAGAGGATGATCACGCGGTAGTCGAGGCCGCTAGCGAGGATGCGTGCCGCGAAGGCGTTGAGCCCGTCCTGCACCTGTCGAATCGCCGGCTCCATGCTGCCCGAGTTGTCGATCACCCAGATGATGTCGACGGGTAGGCGCGCGACCTCGGCCGACACACCCACGGAGGCACAGGCCGCGTCCGGGTCGAAGGCGGAGTCGACGCTGGCGTCGTTGTGGTCTGCGTCCGTCGCACCGTCGCCCACGTCACCGTCGGCGTCGGCGTCGCCGCCTCCGTCACGGGCTGGGCTCCGCCGACTGTTCGAACACGCCGCGAGGGCGAGAGCCGCGAGCAGCAAGGTCGGGAGAAGCGAGGTCGGGAGGAGGCCTACGGGCCGATTGGAGTGGGAGCTGAACACGGGTCTGCATAGCACGGCAGCGCCCGCGGATCCCACCCCAGCGTGGTGACATCTGGGCGAACTCATAGCCGACATTGACAAGAGGGCGTGATCCCGCCTCGTCGCTGGCCCGCATGGCGCGGGTGCGTCGACGGCGAGGGGGGCGCGTGCTTCGCCCAGCGTCGCGGACGGAAGCCG
>Ga0100396_1002912_pt1 | contig 11186 bp, 7 predicted proteins | sample CryGeymeta201520_FD_81551 | JGI IMG/M metagenome (GOLD analysis project Ga0100396, IMG submission 81551) | Groundwater microbial communities from Crystal Geyser aquifers in Utah, USA - Crystal Geyser metaG 2015-20 | ecosystem: Environmental > Aquatic > Deep subsurface > Groundwater | place: USA... | reverse complement strand
CACCGTGTAGGGATGGCGCGGGTCCGCGTACAGGCTCTCTACATCCGCCTCTTCCACGATAAACCCCGCGTACATCACGATCACCCGGTCGGCGATCCCGGCCACCACCCCCAGATCGTGGGTGATCCAGATGACCGCCATGCCGATCTGCTGCCGCATCTGAATCACCAGCTCCACGATTTGGGCCTGAATGGTGACGTCCAGCGCGGTGGTCGGTTCGTCCGCGATCAGGATGCTGGGCGCGCAGGCCAGGGCGATGGCGATCATCACCCGCTGGCGCATGCCGCCGGAAAACTGGTGCGGGTAGTCCCGCAGCCGCTGGCCGCCGTCGGGGATGCCCACCGATTCCAGCAACTCCGCGGCGCGGCGGTTGGCTGTGCCATGATCCATCCCCAGGTGGGTGCGGAGCGATTCGGTGATCTGCCGGCCGATCGTCAGCACCGGGTTGAGAGACGTCATCGGCTCCTGAAAGATCATGCTGATCTCGCGGCCCCGGATTGTTTCCAGCTCCGGCTCGGACAGTTTGAGCAAGTCCATCCCCCGGTAGCGCGCGCTGCCGCTGGCGATCTGGCCCGGTGGGATCGGGATCAGTCCCAGGACGGACAACATGCTGACCGATTTGCCGCAGCCGCTCTCCCCCACCACCGCCAGGGTTTCCCCCTCGTCGAGGGTGTACGAGATGCCGTTCACCGCGTGGACGACCCCTTCCGGCGTGGAGAAGCGGGTGCGCAGGTCCGTGACTTCTAGCAGTGTGCCCATGAATCGCTCTTTCTGCCGAGGGTTCAGGCGACCCGGCTGCGCGGATCGAGCGCGTCGCGCAGGCCGTCCCCCAGGAAGTTGATGCTCAGCACCGTGAGCACGATCAAAGTGCCGGGGAAGACCCACAGCCAGGGCGCGGTGTCGATGTAATTGTACGCGCCGTCCAGCATGTTGCCCCAGGTGGCGGTCGGCGGCTGCACCCCCAACCCCAGGAAGCTGATATAGGCCTCCGAGAGGATCGCGTTGGCGACGCCGAGGGTCGCGGAGACCACGATCGGCGCGATGCTGTTGGGCAGGATGTGCTGGAAGATGATCTCCCGCCGCGGGGTGCCGATCGCCCGCGCGGCCAGCACGAATTCATTCTCCTTCAGAGAGAGAAACTCGGCGCGCACAATGCGGGCCAGGTACATCCAACTGGTCAGGCCGATGATGCCGATGATCACGACCACGCTGCCGCTGAAGGTGCGGCCGAGCAGGGTGATATTTGGGAGCTTGCCGCTGAAGAACTTGGCCATCACGATCAGCAAGAAAAGCTGGGGGATGTTGAGCATCGCCTCGGTGATGCGCATCAACACGCTGTCTACCACGCCGCCGTAGTAGCCCGCAAACGCCCCGATCAGGATCCCGAAGCCCGTCTCGATCAGCACGGCGGTCAGGCCGATGAGCAGGGAGATCTGTCCGCCGTAGATGGTCCGGGCCAGGATGTCGCGGCCCACCGTGTCGGTGCCGAACGGATGGACCGCCGAGGGTCCTTGCAGACGCACGCCGGTCTCGGTCTGATTGGCATAGCTTTCGGTCAGGAAGAGTGCGCCGCCGAACGCATAGGTGAACAGCAGGATCAGCACGACAACCCCGAACAGCGCCATCGTGTGGCGGCGGAAGCGGCGCCAGACCAACTGGCGCAGAGAGAGCGGGGGCGTCAGCAGCTCGTCGACCGGGTGGATGGAAGCGGAAAGCGTTGTCTCTACCATGCCGTGTGTCCTTCTTGCCTGGCCGAGGGTGGCCGACGGGCTTAGCTGTAGCGGATGCGCGGGTCGAGCCAGGCGTACACCACGTCGACGATGATCTGAAAGACGACCACGGCCACCGAGATCATCATCAGGATTCCCATCACCACCGGCGTGTCGCTGCGGGACGCGTGATCGAGAAACAGCCGGCCCATGCCGGGCCAGGCGAAGATGCGCTCGGTGACGATGGCGCCGGCCAGCAGCAGCGGCAAGTCCAGACCGATCACGGTGACGATGGGCAGCGACGCGTTTTTCAGGGCGTGCAGATAGATGATGACGGGCCGGGGCAAGCCTTTCGACCTGGCGGTGCGGATATAGTCCTGGCTCATCACCTCCAGCATGGTGCTGCGGACATAGCGGCTGTAGCCGGCGAAGTAGATGAAGGAGAGGCTGAAGACCGGCAAGATCATGTGGAGAGCCACCTGGCCCGTCGTCTTGCCGACCCCCGGGTCGAACATCCCCACGGTGGGCAGGTAGGGCAACCCCCACCGTTTGAAGTTGACCGAGAAGATGTACATGGTGAGCAACGCGATAAAAAAGATCGGCATCGAATAGCCGACGAAAGAGATCGCGGTCACCACGTGGTCGATCACGGAGTACTGCCGCAGCGCCGAATAGATGCCGATCAGCAGCGCGCCGATGATGATCACAAGCTCGGACGCGCCCATCAACAGCAAGGTGTTCGGCAATCGGCCCCAGATCACCTGCAGCACCGGTTTGCCGCGATTGACCAGCGAGGCGCCGAAGTCGCCGCGCAAGACACCCTGGCGTTGGCCGGGAGTCTCGGCCACGCCATCGCCATCCAGGTCGATTTTCGTCCAGTCATTGCCGACCAGCCAATAGAGGTACTGGACCGCGATCGGCTTGTCCAGGCCGAGCTGTCGCCGCAGGCGTTGCCGATCGGCCGAACGGGTCACACTGCGAACGCCCAGCGTCGCCACCGGGTCGCCCATGATTTGCATCAACAGGAAGAGCACCAGGCTGATGACGAAGAGCAGTGGGATCGCCTGCAACAGCCGTCTGATGATGTATCGCGTCATGGGCGCCTCTCAGGCTGCACAGCCAGACCTGTCAGGGGTATTCTCTCAACAATCCGGGGTGGCTGTGGCCGCCGTTCGACAGGCTCAGGAGAGCCGCTCTTGCGCTAGCCGAACGACGGCCACAGCGAGCGATCTACCTTCAAGAAAATGAGAAGAGCCTGTCAGGCTTCCCGCTACGAAAGCCTGACAGGTGTCCAGTCCTCGTGAGATGCCGGGTTACGGCGTCATGTCCCATTCAGCGCTGTTGAAGAACGGCGTTGCGCCGGAGAGCTTGACGTTCTTCATCCTGGGGCCGACCGCGAAGATGTCCGGGTCTTGCCAGATGCCCAGCCAGTAGACCTGATCGTAGATGTGCTTGCTGATCTTCCAGAAAGTCTGCTGGCGCTCGGCGAAGTCGACCTGGGTAGCCTGCAACTGGAACAACGCGTCCAGCTCTTCATCGCAAACCTGGTTCCAGTTGGTGCCGTCGGGTGATTCGTCGGTGGGGATTTCCCGACAGAGCCAGTAGGCGACGTCGGGGTCGGGGAACTGGGTCGTGTCGGAGTACTCGAAGAAATCGAGCTGGCCCGTAGCTGCCGGGCCGCCGTCACCGTAAGTGCCGAAGAAGATGTCCGAGTCATAGTTGAGCAGGTCCAGCTTGATGCCGACCTGGGCCAACTGCTGCTGCGCCACGGCCTGGGTGTCCTGGCGAATTTCGCGGGTCGTGGTGCCATACTTGAGGATCAGCTCGACCCCGTCCTTATCGCGCACGCCATCGTTGTTGCTATCGACCCAGCCGGCTTCGTCCAACAGCGCCCTGGCCCGCTCCGGGTCATAGGGATACGGTTTCACTTCCGGGTTGGCAAACGGCGTGTTGTCCCAGAAGGTGGCCGCGGGTTGCGTCAGGCCGAGCAGCAGGTCCTGGTTGAGCGAGAAGCGATCGAAGGCCATCGCGATGGCCTGGCGCACGCGGCCGTCCAGGAGCGCCGGGTGGGCCTTCTCGGCGTTCAGATAAAAGAACCAGCCCTCATTGTAGCCCGACTTGACCGTGACCATGTTGACGCCGGCCTTCTCCAGCGTGGGGATGTCGGAGTAGGCGATGAAGGTGCCCAGGTCGCCATCGCCGGCCAGCAGCGCCGCGATCTGCGCGGCATCGTCGGGGACAAAGCGGAAGAACAGCTCATCGACTTTGGGCCGGCCGAGCCAGTACTGGTCATTGGCGACGAAGCGGGCAAAGCTGCCCGATTCCCATTCGCTGAAGACATAGGGACCGCAACCGACCGCGGGCGCCAGGTTCCATTTGGCAGTGTCGATCGTCCCGTCCGCCTCGAACATCGGCCGCACGATGTGAGCGGGCATCAGCCCGTGCCACATGGAGCCCTGCCAGCCCGCGAACGGTTCCTCGAAGGTCATGACGACTGTCTGGGTGTCCGGCGCCTCGATGGCGGTGAGCAGGTCCATGGGGTAGGTCGACGCGACCGCGTTCTTCGGGTCCATCACCATGTCATACGTGAAGACGAAATCCTCCGAGGTGATGGGAGTGCCATCCGACCAGATGAGGTCATCTCGCAACACCATGGTGATCACCTTGCCGTCGGCCGAGATGCCGCCGTTGGCTTCGCTGGGCATCTCCTTCAGCAAGACGGGATGGGGCGCGTTCTGATCATCGAAGTCCCAGGCCCAACAGTTCCAGAGCTGCTGCGTGATGCCCGAGAACCACATGTTGGTGTAATAGGGGTTCAGCGTGTCGAATTCCTGGGTCCAGATGAAGGTCGCCACCTTGCGTTGTGGGGGGGGCGGCTCGGTGGGAGTAACGGGCGCTGCTGTGGGGGCCACAGGCGCTGCTGTGGGGGCCACAGGCGCTGCTGTGGGGGCCACAGGCGCTGCTGTGGGAGCCGCGGGCTGCGCGGCGGGTTGGCATCCTACCAGGAAGATCAGCGATAGGATGAGCGGCAAGGCAAAGAGACTCCACGATCTGCTTTTCATGAGTGTGTCCTCCTCCTCTGGGACTGCAATGGGCTGCTAAGGACTGAGAATTAGATAACTTGCGCAAGCCCCCTTCGTTTGCCGGAGCAGATGAGTAAGTTATATTGTATCTTCTCAGTAATCCGGGGGGGCTGTGGCCGGTCTCCTGACCGAGCCACGGTGGCTCGGTCAGGAGACCGGCCACAGCGAGCGATTCCCCGAAAAATTGAGAAGATACGTTATATTGTCCTTAGCCCTAAGCTCGCTCTTCGTGTGCGGCATGGCGCCAAGAGAGCGCACGTCTGTGCGCGCCGATGAGGCAGACGTCCGGCTTGCCACAATAGGCATCACCTCCTTTGGTGCAAAGGAACCGCGTTGTCTACGGACTGTATCGTGAGGAAACAACGTCAATGGGGGCGCCGGGTTGGGCGGCGCCGGTGATAATGATTAGTAACTGTCCGTAAACAAGTTAGCGGTTTTACGACAGGCTGCCCTTGCATTACAACGCCGAACCGCTATGTTAAAAACGGACAGTTACTTAGGCCCAGAAGCCAGCAGCGGCTTCGCGCAATACTATCATACCTCGAATCGAATGTCAATTCCCGTTTTCGATAATCGCCCTCCCGGTCTTGCACAGAATCGAAAATCGTGATAGCATCGGCGTTACACGTCGATATTCGACGGCAGGCTTTGTGATGTTTCCGATATGCAAAGCCGGGCGAAGGAAAGGGAGGTGAAAACGCGATGGACGAGCTAGATAGGCTGATCTTGCAGACGCTGCAAGAGGATGGCCGCGTGCCCTTCACACAGATCGCCAAACAGGCCGGCGTGTCGGAGACTACCATCCGCGGCCGCTATCGCAACCTGGTGGACAGGGGCATCGTTCGCACGGTGGGAATCGTGGACCCGCTGGCGCTGGGTTTTCAGGCGCCCGCGCTGATGGGCCTCTGCGTGGAGCCGGACAAGATCGACGAGGTCGCCAGGGAGATCGCCAAGCTGCCGGAGGTGAGCTACCTGGTGATGACCTTGGGCTCCCGTGATCTGATGGTAGAGGTCTTTTGCCGCGATCTGCCGCACCTGACGGAGTTGATCACGCGCAAGATCGGAAAGATCCCCGGTGTGCGCTCCACCGAGACCCTCACCATCGCGCGCAGCTACAAGCTGAGCTATCGCTGGTCACCCCTGCTGGATGCCAGCGCGGAGCCGGCCTGATTGCAGGAGCCAGGGGTCAGGGGTCAGGAGTCAGGGGACAGAGGGCAAGGTGAGGGAATCTCACTGATGGACGTTGCGGGGGCATGTCGCAAAACTATCGGGGCATGTCACCCTGAGCGGATTGACGACGAGCAGCACGTTGCGGCACGTCACTAGCGAAGAGCCTGCCCTGAGCCTACCGAAGGGGTCTCGTCGTGTGGTGCAGAGATTCCCTTCGGCCTGGCCCTTCGACAGACTCAGGACGCGGCTCAGGGCAGGCTTCGCTGGTTTCACGCCGTCGCGTGAGGTTAGGGGCCGACTCGCTCAGAATGACGCGATTCACCGACACTTATGCGATATTCCCCCTTGCGAGTGTGGCTTGAGACAGGCGCCGCAACGGTCGCCCGCAAGTCGATGGAGGTACAACGATGCTCGGATGGCATGGCAAAATCCTACGGGTGAACTTGACCGATGAAACCACGCGCGTCGAGGGGGTGGACGCGGAGATGGCCGCGGACTTCATCGGCGGCCGCGGCTGGGCGATCCACCACTTGAACCGGGAGATGGATCCCACCGTAGATCCTCTGGCGCCGGAGAACGTGCTGATCTTCGCGACCGGCCCGCTCACCGCGACCCCCGCGCCCACCGGCAATCGCTACATGGTGGTCACCAGGTCCCCGCTGACAGGTGCGCTGTCGTGCTCCAACTCCGGCGGAGTGTTTCCCACCGAGATGAAGCGCACTGGCTTCGACCTGTTCATCTTCGAAGGCCGCGCCAGGTGGCCGGTCTATCTCTGGGTGGACGAAGGCCGCGCCGAGATTCGCCCCGCCGGCCATCTGTGGGGCAAGCACGTGTTCGAGACGACGGACGCGCTCCTGGCCGAGACCGATCCGAAGGCCAAGGTCGCCTGCATCGGCCCGGCGGGCGAGCGGCTGGTCAAGGTCGCCAGCATCATGAACGACCACCACCGCGCGGCCGGCCGCTCGGGCGTAGGCGCGGTGATGGGCAGCAAAGGGCTCAAGGCCGTGGTGGTCCGCGGCGCCCAGGAACCGGCGTTGGCCGATCCCGCCGCCATGCGCGAATTATGCCGCACGGTGCGGGCTGAGGTCGGCCGGGATGTCAAAAAGGGTTCGTCCTTGCGCGAGTACGGCACGGCGTACGTGCCGGATGTGACCAACGCGCTGGGCATCCTGCCGACGCGCAACTTCCAGACCGGCGTCTTCGAGGGCACGGAAGGGATCAACGGGCATACGCTGCGGGACAACTACCTGATCCGCCCCAAGCCGTGCTTCCGCTGTCCCATCGCGTGCGGTCGCGACACGCGGGTGGACGATCCTAAGTACGCAGGCGAAGGGGAAGGCCCGGAGTACGAAACCATCGCCGCGCTGGGCAGCGCGTGCGGCGTGGACAACCTGGCCGCGGTGACCCAGGCCAACTACCTCTGCAACGAGCTCGGCCTGGATACGATCTCGGTCGGCATGACCATCGCCTGTGCCATGGAACTGTACGAGACGGGCATCTTGCCTGAGGAGGACGCGGGGGGCGCGCTGCGTTTCGGCGACGCCGACGCCATGATCGAGCTGGTCCGCCGGACCGCCTACCGGGAGGGGCTGGGCGATCTGGTGGCGGAGGGCAGCCATCGTCTGGCCGAGCACTATGGGCATCCCGAATTCTCCATCACGGCCAAGCGGCTGGAATTCCCCGGCTACGATCCGCGCGGGGCAAAAGGCATGGGCTTGCTCTACGCCACCTCCAACATCGGCGCCTCGCACATGGCGGGCGACATCGCGTATCCAGAGGTGTTCGGCGTCCCGCAGAAGCTCGACCCACTGACGATCGCCGACAAGCCGCGGCTGGTCAAGCTGTTCGAGGACGCGTTCGCGGTGATGGACGCGGCCGGCATGTGCGTCTTCCTGACCTTGCGCTACTTGTTCGACCCGGACGTGAACCTGTGGCCGGAACGGTTGACGCAGATGATGAACTACGCGACCGGCGCGGGCTACACCCCTGAGACCCTGCTGCTGGCCGGCGAACGGATCTACAACGCCGAGCGCCTGTTCCTGCTGCGCGCCGGCTTCACAGCCGCGGACGACACCTTGCCCCCGCGGATGTTGGCAGAGCCGCTGCCTGAGGGACCAGGCCAGGGGCAGGTCGTCGAGCTGGATCGGATGTTGCCCGAGTTCTACCGGCTGCGCGGCTGGGACGAAAACGGCGTGCCGACGCCGGAGCGGCTGGCCGCGTTGGGGTTGGCTTGATGTGGAATCCTTGCGAAGGTTTGGCCAGGGACTTCAAACGATAAATGGCAATAACGCAAAACTCGCTACCCGTTGACTGTCATTCTGAGCGGGTCTGTCCCTGAACTCTCGTTACGGCGTGACGCCAGCGAAGAATCCTTCACTGCGTTCAGGACAGGTTCTCCTTGCCGCGACGAGACCCTGCGCTGGATTCTCACGGCAATGCACCTCACGGGGCCGACCCGCTCAGAGCCTGCCCTGAGGCCCCTCCCGAGGCCCCTCCCGAGTTCAGCGAGGGGTACATCGAGGGGTAAAGCGAAGGGGTGACAAAAGTGAGTTTTGCGGTACTGCGAAAAATGCCTGTACCAGCGAGGAGTATCCTCTCAATAATCCGGGGTGGCTGTGGCCGGTCTCCTGACCGAGCCACGGTGGCTCGGTCAGGAGACCGGCCACAGCGAGCGATTCCCCGAAGAATTGAGAAGATACAGCGAGGATTATGCGAGGGAGCCGGCGACACTGAACCTTCGCAAGGATGGCCTGAAAGGATCACACTATGTTCGATAACCACGTCCCGCATCTCGTCACCGAATTGCCGGGACCGAAGGCCGCGGCAGTCGTCGCGCGCAGCGACCAGGTGGTCAACCCATCGTTGCCGCGGGCCTATCCGCTGGCCATCGCACGCGGCCAGGGGGTCGTGGTCGAAGACGTCGATGGAAACCGTTTCCTCGATTGCGCGGCCGGGATCGCGGTCTGCTCCACCGGGCACTGCCACCCGCGCGTGGTGAAGGCGGTCCAGAACCAGGCCGCCCGCTTCCTGCACATCTGCGGGGCCGACTTCTACGACCCGGTCTACGTGGAGCTGGCTGAACGGCTGAGCGCGCTGGCGCCCTGGGATGGGCCGACTAAGGTATTCCTGGGCAACTCGGGCGCGGAGGCAGTGGAGGCCGCGCTCAAGCTGGTGCGTTACCACACCCGGCGTTCTCAAATCCTGGCCTTCTTCGGCGCCTTTCACGGCCGCACCATGGGGGCCATCTCTTTGACGGCCAGCAAGCCGGTGTATCATCGCGGTTTCGGCCCGCTGCTGCCGGGCATCACCCACGTCCCCTACGCCTATTGCTACCGCTGCGCCTACAACCTGACCTATCCCGATTGTGGCCTGGCGTGCGTCGATTACATCGAGGACATGCTGTTCGCCCGCTCCATCGCGCCGGACGAGGTGGCTGCGATCTTCGTCGAGCCGGTGCAAGGTGAAGGCGGGTACATCGTGCCGCCGCCGGGTTGGCTGGCCCGGCTCCGCGCGCTGTGCGACAAATACGGCATCCTGCTGGTCGATGACGAGGTGCAGGCCGGCATGGGCCGGACCGGGCGGATGTTTGCCATCGAGCATTGGGGTGTCGAGCCGGACATCATCTGTGCGGCCAAGGCGTTGGCGTCGGGGATGCCGCTTTCCGCCACGATCGCGCGGGACGGAGTGATGAACTGGCCGGCCGGCGCGCATGGTAGCACGTTCGGCGGCAATCCCGTCGCGTGCGCGGCCGCCCTGGCGACGCTGGACGTGATCGAAGAGGAAAAGTTGACGGAGAACGCGGCCCGCGTGGGCGCGCACCTGATGGGCCGGTTGCGCGAGCTGGCCCAAACCAGCCGGATCATCGGCGATGTGCGCGGGCTGGGGCTGATGATCGGCGTGGAGCTGGTCAAGGACAAGGCGACCAGGGCGCGCGCCAAGGAGGAGGCGAACCTGGTTACGATCGAGTGCTTCAAGCGGGGGCTGCTGACTCTGCCGTGCGGACCGAACAACGTGCGCTTCTCGCCGCCGATCATCATCACCGAGGCGCAGGCCGACACCGCGGTTGAGATCTTCGCCGAGGCCGTGGCCGCAGTCGAGAAACGGTAATGAAGGACAAAGTGACCACCATGGCCGATGCTATCGGCCGCCACGTCCACGACGGCGAGGCGATCGCCATCGAGGGCTTCACCGCGCTGATCTGCTACGCCGCGGCGCACGAGATCATCCGGCAGGGCCGCCGCAACCTGACGTTGTGCCGGATGACACCCGACCTGGTCTACGATCAGATGATCGCGGCCGGGTGCGCGGCCAAACTGGTTTTCAGCTATCTGGGCAACCCCGGCGTGGGGCCGCTGCGTTGCATCCGCCGGGCGGTGGAGCAAGGGGTTCCCGGCCCGCTAGAGTTGGAAGAGTATTCCCACTTCGGCATGGTGGGACGCTACATGGCCGGCGCGGCGCGGCTGCCGTTCTTCCCGTTGCGCAGCTACCTGGGGGATGACCTCCCTGCGGCAAACCCGCGCATCCGGTTCGTGGCTGATCCATACAGCGCCGGGCAGATCGCGGGCGTGCCGCCGCTCGACCCCGACGTGACCATCGTCCAGGCGCAGCGGGCCGACCGCTCCGGGAACACGCAGATTTGGGGGCTGCTGGGCGTGCAGAAGGAGGCCGCGTTTGCCGCCGACCGCGTCATCGTGGTGGTCGAGGAGATCGTGGACGAGGCCGTGATCCGGGGCGACCCCAACCGCACGGTGATCCCCGGTATGCTGGTGGACGCGGTGGTGCAGCAACCCTACGGCGCACATCCTTCCTACGTTCAAGGCTACTACGACCGTGACAACCGGTTCTATCTGGCGTGGGACCGCATCTCGCAGGACGCGGCCGCGACGCAGGCCTGGCTCGACGAGTGGGTCTACGGCGTGGCGGATTGGGCCGGCTACCTGGCCAGGCTGGAGGCCGCGGAATCGGGCATCTGGGCGCGGCTGGCCCCCGGCGAGGCCTTCTCGGGGCCGGTGAACTATGGGGTGTATGGGTAGGGACGAGGGAAACGAGGGAAACGAGGGAACTGAGGGAAACGAGGGAACTGAGGGAAACGAGGGAACTGAGGGAAACGAGGGAACTGAGGGGGTATCCTCTCAATAATCCGGGGTGGCTGTGGCCGGTCTCCTGACCGAGCCACGGTGGCTCGGTCAGGAGACCGGCCACAGCGAGCGATTCCCCGAAGAAT
>Ga0100396_1002896_pt1 | contig 11216 bp, 10 predicted proteins | sample CryGeymeta201520_FD_81551 | JGI IMG/M metagenome (GOLD analysis project Ga0100396, IMG submission 81551) | Groundwater microbial communities from Crystal Geyser aquifers in Utah, USA - Crystal Geyser metaG 2015-20 | ecosystem: Environmental > Aquatic > Deep subsurface > Groundwater | place: USA... | reverse complement strand
GGTTTGAGTATTCCATACCCTTTTAAAAGTTGTTCAAATGGACCGTCTGCAGGTTTCCAGTGATTACCAAAGATACCGAAAGGATGTAATCCGAACGACTCACACACATGCACAAATTCCTGGTTGTGATATTCATGGTTGTGATATTTGCGCTTTATAGGATGCTCACCAAATCGCTGTTGCCAAAGATGTACTTGCTCATGTAAAACCGTCTCAAGGATAGAATAGAAAGAGCGGTCGAGGTTAATCTCATTAAGAATAATAGAATCATCCATTCCATAAGCGTGCTTGCCAAGAATATAATGGGCGATTGTTCGAACAGTATCTCTTTCAAACCCAATAGCTGGACCTTGGAGTCTTCCTTGACAATCAGTCCTTATAGTTGGATCAAGAAATTGATCACTAAAAATGTCTGTCCAGCCATAAAGATGCCTAGCGAGATCGTGATAACGCCAGGTGCCGTTATTTTCTGCATTGTTTTGGACAGAAATTTTGACCTGCCCGGTACTTAATAAATCTAATCTTTGCAAATATTCGTTCATATTGGCTTTTAAAAAGCGACTAATTAATACAGCAAATCTGTGACAAATGCAAGACGTATACAGTTTATAAGTTCTTTTAACAAATGACATCCTCCCCGCCCTCCTCTTCGTTGCAGGCGGGGTATCCTTTGGATCCGCCGAAGCGAGGATGTCTTCTTGTCTCAATTCATCCCCATCCTTCGGATGGGGTATTCTTGAGGTCGCGAATAAAGATAATTTTGGTTATAATTGTGTTTAGGATGAAAATTGGAATTGACGGGAGATATGCTGAAGGTAAACTAACGGGAATTGGGCAGTATATAGAGCATCTTGCTTACAGCCTTTCGAAAAAAGAACTGGAAATTGTTCTTTTTTATTCCCAAGAACCCTTAAATCATTTTGAAGGTAAAAATATTTCCTCAGTTATTTTACCAACCAAAAATCGCTATCACTTTGAACAAATTTTGCTACCGAAAGCTTTAAAAAAAGAAAGAGTTGACCTTTATCATGCGGCCGGAAATGTCGGTGTTCCGGTTTTTTGTCCGGTGCCTTCGGTCTTAACCGTTCATGATATTATTCCTTTACTTTATCCCGATTATTTTAGCTTTTCCAAATATCCAATAATTTCCAAAACCTCATTTATTCTACGGACGGCTACCTCGCTTTGGTTTGCCAAAAAAATTATGGCCGATTCTCAATTTACCAAAGATTGTTTGATTAAGAAATTCAAAGTCAGTTCAGAAAAAATTACCGTAGTTCCCCTGGGAATTGAAACCAAAAAGGGGAGTGGTAAACTGCCGGAAGGCATCAAGAAAGGTAAATATATTTTAAACAATGGGGGGATTGATATCAGAAAAAACCTTTTTAGGCTGATTGAGGCCTTCGCCAAAATCTCGCCTCGGCTCCCCTTCCTAAAATTAGTAATTACGGGCGAGAACAAAGATTTAAGACCAAAACTTGAAGAAGCCGCCAAAAGATTAAATATTGATGATTTAGTGGTTTTCCCAGGTTATCTTGACGAGGAATCTTTGTGGACCTTAATCAGAAATGCCTCTTGTTTATGTTTGCCCACGGAGATGGAAGGCTTTGGTTTTCCGGTTCTGGCGGGTATGACGGTCGGAGTCCCGGTAGTGGCCAGTAATACTTCCAGTATTCCCGAAATTGCCGGCGACGCGGTTTTATTGGTAAATCCATTGAAGGTAGAAGAAATCGTTCTGGCCATGGAAAAGGTTTTAATTGACAGGGATTTGCGCGAAAGACTGATGAAAGAGGGTTTGGAACAGGCCAAAAAATTCACTTGGGAGAAAACAATTGATAAAACTATTGAGATATACAATGAGGCTTTGAAATGAAAGTTTCTTTAGTGGTTACCGTCTTAAATGAAGCCAAGACAATTGAAGCTTTTCTGGATTCAATTGAAAAACAGACTCTCAAGCCCGATGAAGTAGTCATTGTTGACGGGGGTTCTACCGATTGGACCATTAATAAGCTGATAAAGCCGGAAATGAATCTTAAGGTTTTGGTTTATGCCGGCTCCAACCGCTCGCAAGGAAGAAATCGTGGTATACAAATGGCAAAAAACGAAATTATTGCCGTTACCGATTGCGGTTGTATCTTAGATAAAAATTGGTTTCTCGAAATTACCAAGCCATTTGCTGATGAGAAAGTAAATGCGGTGGCCGGATATTATTTGGCCAAAGCGGAGACAGCCCTGCAAAAATGCGTTGCCCCGTTTTTTTGTATTACGGAAAGCGAAATAAAAAAGCTTGCCCGGAAGAAAAATTTTGAGTTTTTACCTTCCAGCCGGTCTTTCGCCTTTAAAAAAAGTGTTTGGAGCAAAGTCGGCGGCTATCCTGAAGATTTGAATTACTGCGAAGATTTGGTCTTTGACCAGAAAATTAAGTTATCCGGCTTTAATTTTTACTTTGCTTCGAAAGCGGTTGTTTATTGGCCGCAAAGAAAAACATTTAAAAGTATTTATAAACAATTTTTTAATTATGCTACCGGCGACGGCCAGGCGTTTTTTTCTCCTTACCAGACCCATTCCTTAAAAATTTCCTTGATTTATTTCCGTTACTTTCTGGCGCTCGATTTTCTTGTTTTGGCTTTTAGACACCCGGTCTTTGGAAAAATTTTAATTCTTGGTTTTCTTTTTTATGTGTTTTGTTCGATGGTTAAGCACTTTAACGAGGTAAAAGAGATAAGAGCTTTGTATCTTTTGCCTTTAATCCGTTTTCTTGCCGATTTTGCCATCATGGCCGGCACCGTCAAGGGAATTCTCCGGGCGATTAAATTATCAAAAATTTCTCTTTTCCATGTCAAAGAAAATCTTTCCTAAAAAATTTGCGGTTTTGGCGTTAATTCTTCTTTTGTCTTTATTTTTACGGTTTTACAAAATTTCTTCTCTTTTTCCTTTCAATGGCGATGTTGCTTGGGATTATCTGTCAGCAGAGAGCTTTCTGAAGGGTGGCCTATGGCCATTAATCGGAATTTCCTCCAGTGTTCCCTGGCTTCATCAAGGCGCTTTTTTTACCTATCTTTTGATAATTATTTTGGGACTTTCTAAAGGAAATCCGGTTGCTCCCGTTATTTTTACTGCTGCCTTGGGGGTTCTGACCACTTTTTTAGTTTATTTTTTAGGTAAAAAGATTTTTTACGAAAAAGCCGGTCTTTGGTCCGCTTTATTCTATGCCATTTCACCGCTTTCGGTTTTTTTTGACCGTTTTCCTTATCATCTTTCACTGATTGCCATTTTAAGTTTACTTTTCTTTTGGTCGCTCTTTAAGGCCATTAAGGGAAAGACCAATACCTTTATTTTGTCTTCTTTGCTTTTGGGCATATTAATGCAGTTTGAACTTTCTAATTTGGTTTTACTGCCGGTTTTGATAATTTTCTTTTTTTAAAAAAGAAAAGAGATTCCGATCAGGTGCGTAATTTTGTCAATTTTCTCTTTTGCCTTTCCTTGGCTGCCTAAAATTATTTATGACTTTTCTCACGGGCCTTCTCAAACTCTCGGCTATTTAGCCTGGGTAGGGCACAAGTTGATTCCCATAGGAAGTTTGGATATCGACAAAAGCATTGCCGGGCCAATACTCCCGAATATCAAACTTTCTTTTACTTTTTTGGCCAAAGCGATTTTTCCCAGCAGTTTAATCGTCTCCTCCTTTGTTTTCCTGTTGCTGTTACTTTTTTTGGTTTTGCACTTAAAAACAAAGGAGAAAAAGAATGGGGGAGCTTTTTTACTTTTGCTTTGGCTGGTTATCCCTTTAGTTTGTTTTTTAATCATGGGTTTTCCCTCCGAATCGTATTTCCCGATCTTACTGCCGGGGATCGCTTTCCTTTTTGGTTTTATCCTGGAAAAATCAACACAAATTATTAAGCCGGTGGCGTTAGTTTTTTGTGCAGCTGTCTTGTTTCTTTCGGTTAATGTCGTTTTCCTTTTTAAAAATGACTTTTTGGTTTCGGGAGACAAATACGGTGAAATAAAAGAAACCGCCGAATTTATTGTTAAAGACGCACAAGATCATAATTTTAATCTTATTCCCTTGGGTTCATATGCCGAATTTCCGGGGAATATTCTTAATTTGGTTTATTTGACCCAATATCTGGGTCACGGTCCAAGTAACAAAAAAGCAAAAAATAGTTATTTTGTATACAATAGTGGTGAACAGGGACCGATTAAAAATGCCCTGAAAGTGGCCTGGTTCGGCCAAATGACAATTTTTAGGAAAAAATGATCAGCGCCGTTGTTTTGGCCAAAAACGAAGAGAAAAACCTCGAAGACTGTTTGTCCGGCCTTAAATGGTGCGACGAGATCGTTGTTATTGATGACGACTCCACGGACAAAACTAAAGAAATTTCGCAAAAAGCGGGGGCCAAAGTTATTCCCCATTCTTTAAAAAATGATTTTGCGGAGCAGCGGAATTTTGCCTTAAAGGAAGCTTCGCACGACTGGATATTTTTTGTGGACGCGGATGAAAGAGTTTCCGACAAGTTGGCCTTGGAGATTCAAAAGAAAATAAAAAAAACGACTTCCACCGGCTTTTACTGCTGGAGAATCGATAATTTTCTGGGGCGCTGGCTTAAACACGGCGAAATCGGGTCTACAAGGATTCTGCGTTTGGCTAGAAGGGGCAGCGGCTGGTGGAAAAGAAACGTGGATGAACAGTGGGCCGTTTCCGGCAAAACGGAAACGCTCAAAAACCCGCTTTTGCATTACTCCCACCGCAACTTAACAGAATTCTTGGAGAGCATTAACGAAAGAAGCACTCTTAATGCGGAAGCCTTTTATCGAGAAGGAAGATGGATAACAGTTTTTGAATGGTTTAAACCCAAAGGAAAATTCATTTTGAATTATTTTTTACGATTGGGTTTTCTTGACGGACTGCCAGGTTTTGTTTTTGCGGTACTCATGAGCCTGCATTCATTTTTGGTTAGAGGAAAGCTTTACCTTCTTTGGCGAAGGCGGGGAGGATGGCAATGACGAAATATCAAATATCAAATATCAAAAATCAAAAATTTGGCATACTATTATTTATTTTTTGGGCTTTGTTTGTTCTCGGGAGTTATATTTTCTTTTTACTGCAAAGGGGAATTCCTAAATGGTCGAACTGGCAATTTTAACCGGAATTTTTGGTTATCTGGTTTTGGGCTTGGGACTGGCCGGTATCCTGGGAGAAATAAAAATTCTTGGGACCTTAGGGATTGCCAGCCTCTTTTTTTTAACTTTCTCCCTGAGAAAAAGAATCTATCTTTTTTTAAAAGAATTCTGGCAAAATCTTAAAAAGGATAAAATTTTTTTATTTCTATTTAGTTTGTTTATTTTACAGATAATTGTTAATTTTATTGGTGCTTTGGGACCGGAACTGAGTTTCGACAGTCTCTGGTACCATTTGACGATCCCCAAAATTTATCTTCAGCAGGGAAGAATTTTCTTTATCCCCGGAGGCCTTTTTTATTACAGTGCCATGCCCAAACTCTTGGAAATGCTTTATTTGGCAACACTTCCGTTTTCTTCTTTGGGAATATTGGCAAAAATTATCCATTTTTCCTTTGGGGTTTTATCCGCAGTCGCCCTTTATAATCTGGTAAAAAGGTATTTGGGTTCAAGATTGGCCATTTTGTCTTCCGTTATCTTCTACACCACTTTAATTGTCGGCTGGATGTCGGTTACGGCTTATGTTGATTTAGGCAGAACATTTTTTGAAATTTTGGCGCTGGATTTATTTTTACAATGGATTGAATCAAAACAAAAAGATCAATCAAGATTACTTGATTCCGCAGTGCTCTTAGGATTAGCGATTTCTACTAAACTAATTGCCTTAGCCAGTTTACCGATATTTTTAATAATTCTTTTAATAAAAACAAAAAAAATAAAACTTTCTCTAATTTTTGGTCTTATTTCTTTACTTATCTCCTTGCCGTGGTTTGTTTTTTCTTTTTTGCATACAGGAAATCCTTTTTATCCGGTATTTTCTTCGCTACTGGATGCAAGCCACAAAATTGTATTCCCAAATATTTTAATTTATTTAAGAGATGTATTTTTACTTTTTTTTAATTCTTTTGATCCGATATCTCCGGTCTTTCTTATTTTTATGCCGTTAATTTTTTTAAGTTTTTTTCACAAAAAAGAGAACAATCAAAGTTTTTTAACTTTAAAACTTTATGTTTTGTTAAGTTTGCTGTTTTGGTGTCTTACGCCAAGAACCGGCGGTTCCCGGTTTATTCTTCCTTATCTTCCGGCAGTCAGTTTTCTTTTGGTTTGGGTGGTTTTCCAAGGGAAGATTTTTTATCGGCAGATTCTTTATTTGGTAACGGTGTTCATCTGCGTCATCAATTTAGGTTACCGAGGCTTAGCCAACGCCAAATTTGTTAAAGTAATCTTAAAAAGGCAGTCTATACAGTCGTTTCTCGAAAGAAATTTGAATTTTAAAAACAATGAATTTTTGGACTTAAATAAGGACCTTGCCAAAATTATCCGAAAAAACGATTTGGTGTTGATTTACGGCAGTCACAATTTGTTTTATACCGATTTCCCCATTGTTCACGAGTCGTTTACCCCAAAAGGCGTCTATTTCAGCTATCTCCTGACGCAAAATATTGATTTGCCGGAAAAATACCGCGATTTAAAAAAAATCTATTCTAATCAGAGGTCCGGGATATCATTATACGTTTTTGGCCAAAAATGGGAATGAAAAAAATATTTAACTTACTTCTTAAAATTGTTTTTCTTGTCTCTTTAGTAATTTTTCCTTTTGGTCAGTTTTTGCGGATAGAACTGCCGAATTTTCCGGAAATAAAACTCCAACCGCTTGATTTTCTCTGTTTTATTTTTGTCTTTATTTCCCTGGCCAAGAAACTTGTTTTAAAAGAGAAATTCAAACTTCCTGAGCTTGCTAAAATTATGGCGGTTTTTTTGGGAATTGCCTTATTTTCATTTTTAATTAACGTTTTTACGGTTCCTGCTTTTTCATTAGTATCTTCTTTTTTGTATTTTTTAAGACTTTTTGAATATTTTCTTTTTTTCTGGTCAGTTGCAGATTTCCTGAAAGAAAGTTATCTTCCCGTATCAACATATCTTATTTTTGCTGGTTTGGCAGTGGCGGTTCTCGCCTTAGGACAGTATTTTTTGGTGCCCGACACCCGGTTTATTTATAATTTAGGCTGGGATGAACATTATTTCCGGGCCATCGGTTCATTTTTGGATCCGGCTTTTACCGCCCTTCTAATTAACCTTTCCTTTATTATCTGGCTTAGTCGAAGCTTTGACCGGAAGGTCAAAAATATTTATTGGTGGTCCCTGGGACTTATCTTTCTTGTTTCAATCGGTCTTAGTTTTTCCCGGTTAAATTACGGTGTTCTGCTTTTGAGCGCCATCCTAATTTTTATCATAAGAAAAAAGACCAAACTGATCACCTTAATTGTCATCCTGTTTATCTCAATGATTTTCTTCCTGCCTAAACCGGCCGGTGAAGGCGTTAATCTCTTGCGGACAAATTCGGTTTTTGCCAAACTTGAGAATTACCAGTTAGCGTGGAAGATAATTGCAGACCATCCTGTTTTTGGCGTCGGCTTCAATAATTACCGTATTGCCCAAAGAAAGTACGGTTTTTTGAGTGAAGAAAATTGGCAATCAACTAATGCCGGGGCGGGTGCGGACAACAGTTTTCTTTTTACCTGGGCGACAACCGGAATTTTCGGTTTTCTCACCCTTCTTTTTTTATTGGCAAGAATTATGCAAAAAAGTATTCTTCTGGCAGTTAAAAACGAAATGGCCCTTATTTTATTTACCAGTACAATAGCAATTGCCGTTTCCAGTTTTTTTGTCAATGCTTTTTTTTACCCTTGGGTTCTTTTTTGGCTGATGCTTCTTTTGGCGAAGTTTACGGCTGAAAATTGATGGTCCAATCGATTTGGGTGCTGTTTTGAGCCGGGTCGAGACAGATAATTTTAAATTTGTTTTCGCCGTTTTGCAGTTTAACCGGAAAGCTGAACCTACCGTCATTTTCCATTACTACCTGGTGGTCGTTAACCAGAACTTTAGTCTCGGAATCGGCTTTACCCTTAATCACTGTCTCTCTCACTTTTTTAATGGTGCTGCCATTCTCCGGCTCAGTCACTTCCAGGTTCGGCGGTGAATTTTGGAAATAAACTGTCCACTGCCGGGAAGGAGCGCTTTGCCGGTCGAGATTATCTTTGGTGACCGCATAAATTTTGTTTATCCCCAAAGACAGAGAAAGCGAGGAAGAAAACAAGCCTTCGGAATTAACCTCTAAGGTTTTAACATTCAAATCATTTAAATAAAGGTCTACTTTTTCATTTGGTTGAGAATAGCCGGAAATGGGTAGGGTAGCGGAATTGGTTGCTTCCAAAATTGCGTTAAATTGAGGAGAAGAGAGAACATTTTCGGAAACGGAACTGGCCGGTAAAGATTTATTTTTCTGGAAGGTTTCCGAGATAAAAACTGCAAATTTTAGGCCAAAAACAAAAATTAAGCCACAAATCAACAAGGTTAAAGCGAAATAAATAAGGCCCAATTTAATATATCGATTTTTAAACATAAACTAATTTTACAATATTTTCTGAGCCGATGAGTGGTTTCGAACCACCGACCTTTGCTTTACGAAAGCACTGCTCTACCAGCTGAGCTACATCGGCTTAATTACTCTACCAACCCTACCTGCCGCTTGCCTGTCGGCAGACAGGGCAGGCAGGTGAGTTACTCCGGCACTTAAAAAAACAGCAGATTTTTTTCAGTGTAAACACTTCATTTTAGCAAATATTAGACTCTTAAGTAAGTCTGAGGCTGTTTATGTTATACTTTTCCAAGATATGAAGTCGAAAAAAATATTTAAAAGTCTCTATGGAAGTCTTCCCTTGCCGGTTTTTTTCCCGGACGCCACCAAGGCGGTCTTGAAAACTTTAGATTCGGCAGATATTGAAAACACCCAAACCCCGGGAATTTTAATTAATACTTATCATTTGTATCAAGATCTTGGCAGGAAAATTTTAAAACACTTCGGCGGTATCCGGCCGTTCATGTCTTGGAAAGGAGCCTTAATTTCGGATTCAGGCGGATTTCAGGTTATGTCTTTAGCAAAAAAATTTAATAAAAGGGGATCGGTAACCGATCGGGGAGTAACCTTTCAACCGCCCGGAGGACAAAAAGTTCATTTTACTCCGGAAGAATCAATAGAATTTCAAATGGAAATAAAGCCCGATATGGTAGTGGCTTTGGATGATTTTACCGATCCTTCTTCCACTTATGAAGAAGCCAGAGAAACTGTAGAAAGAACTATTCTTTGGGCTAAAATCTGTAAAAAAGAATTTGAAAGAATCGTGGAAGAAAGAAAAATTGAGGAAAAAGACAGACCGTATCTTTTAGCGATTGCTCAAGGAGGTGAATTTTTGGATTTAAGGCACGAATGCACTAAAAGACTGGCAGAGATTGGTTTTGACGGCCTTGGCTACGGTGGCTGGCCGGCCGGTGAAGACGGAAAATTCAGTTATGACACGGTTAAGGCGGTCGCTGACGAAACTCCCAAAAACTGTCTGCTTTATGGTCTTGGTATCGGCCGGCCGGAAGAAATTGTCGATTGTACCGACCTGGGTTACGATATTTTTGATTGTGTTTTACCCACCAGAGATGCCCGTCACGGCCGGCTTTATGTTTTTGAAGCAAATTCTATGGACGAGATAAATATTAGAGCTCCCAAGTTTTATTCCTATTTGTCTCCCGATAAAGAAAAATATTATGATGACCATGAACCGGTCAGTAAAGCTTGTGATTGTCTTCTTTGCCGGAGATACAGCCGTTCCTATTTGGCTCATTTATTTAAAATAGAAGATACCACCGCCTTAAGATTATCAACAATCCATAATCTCCGTTTCTATTCTTTACTGATGGAAAAAATTAGGGAAGAAAAAGTATAATATTTATAATGGTTAAACTTAATAAATTAAAAAAAGAAGACAAAGTTGCAATATTATCTCCTTCTTTTGCAGCGCCGGGAAAATGGCCACCTGTTTACGAGCTTGGATTAAACCGACTTAGAGATATTTTTGGATTAGAGCCGATAGAATTTCCTACCACTAAAAAAATTGGTGCTTCAAAAGAAGAAAGAATAAAGGATTTTATCTCCGCCTTTGAGAATAAGGAAATTAAGGGAGTTATTTCTTCTTTAGGTGGGGACGATCAAATAACCTATATTAAAAACTTGCCCAAGGAACCTTTTATCAATAATCCTAAACCTTTCTTTGGCTATAGTGACAATACTCATTTTGAAAATTTCTTATGGATGAATGGAATACCTTCTTATTACGGCGGATCGTTATTTGTTGAATTTGCCGAACAGGAAAAAATAAATGATTTTACACTTAAATACTTAAAGTTAGCTCTTTTTGAAGAAGGCGAAGTTGAACTGGAAGCAAGTAAAGATTATAGCGACATCGGATTGGATTGGAACAATCCCGAAAATCTTAGTAAACAAAGAGATTATGAACCAAATGAAGGCTGGATTTGGGACGGAAATCAAAATGTGGAAGGTTTACTTTGGGGAGGATGTTTGGAATCTATTGATGAACTTTTAAGACACAATATAGCCATTCCTTCTCAAAAAGACTTTGAAAATATTATCCTAATGACCGAAACCTCAGAGGAAATACCTGACGCCAATTATGTCTTTAGAGTTTATCGGGCTTTAGGAGAAAGAGGCATTTTGGAGAAAGTTAAAGCGATACTGGTTGGCAGACCAAAAGCCTGGGAATTTAATAAACAAAATACAAAGGAAAAAAAAGAAGAATTTCGAAAAAATCAACAAGAAACAATAATTAAAGTTGTAAGAAAATATAATTCTTCTATTCAAATTGTTCAAAACTTAGACTTTGGACATACAGAGCCGCAAATTCCAATGCCGTATGGAGGAAAAGCCCGTATAGATTCGGAAAATAAGAAAATATTCGCAGCCTTTTAATTTATTGTTCTTGTGAATGAAAAAATAATTTCGGTCGAAGGGCTATTACATCCTAAGGGTATGAAGATAGAATTGATAAATCAATAAGTGTTAGATTACGATAGGGTAATATCTAAAATCTAGCACCTTAAAATAAAGAAATGGTCTGTGTTTTCGGTATAATTTGGATATGAAATATAAATGCGGCAATTGCGGATCCAAAAAGTACTGGAAATTAGGCAGT
>Ga0100396_1002891_pt1 | contig 11231 bp, 12 predicted proteins | sample CryGeymeta201520_FD_81551 | JGI IMG/M metagenome (GOLD analysis project Ga0100396, IMG submission 81551) | Groundwater microbial communities from Crystal Geyser aquifers in Utah, USA - Crystal Geyser metaG 2015-20 | ecosystem: Environmental > Aquatic > Deep subsurface > Groundwater | place: USA... | reverse complement strand
TTGGTTGCACATTAATCAAACCATATGGACTGGAGCCATTTCAATTTCAACTAAGTTTAGGACACCTTCCAATATTCTGTTCAGCTAGTGACTTCGCTGGAGTTAACAACCATTTCTCTACATAAGGAAAAACCTCAGTATAATAAGCAGCCTTAGAATAGTTCTGCTGGATACGTTTATGCATCTTCTTTCGCCAAGGAACTGTCTCGTTTATCTCTGTCTGATTGAGGGGTGACTTGAATGAGGTTGGTTTCTTCACCGACACCGTGTACCAATCAATTTGACCCCTATTTACAAAAAGACGATTCCTCTGGTGATAACTCTGGACCGAGAACTGAAAATCATCGAGAAAAATAAACCGCTCTGACCTATAAATTAATTCAAAAAAACCCTGCCATGGCATAAAGGTGGGTTGCATCATCGCAACATCCATGTTTATTTAATTACCTCCATGAGGATAACCCTACATCCACGATCTGACCATTCGCCTATATGTTTCTGCATTCGAATCTCTTGAAAACCAAGCTTTTCATAAAGCTTGCGCGCAGCAATATTAAAATCAGCAACGTGAAGATATATCCTCTCTAACTTTAAGGCATCAAATCCTTCACGAATTAATAGCGCAGTAGCCAGCTGACCTATTCCTCTCCGGCGATATTCCGGGTCACCTATATAAAACCAAAGCTCACCGTCGCTCACTGTCAGGTTCTTTAGACCACAGTTGCCGACATGGTCGCCATTAACAATAATAGCGAAACCACGCTGTGTGGAGTCTTCCAAAATACGTCGGCAATATGCCTGGTGCCCCTCCCATGTAGGTGCTCCTCTCATGAGAAATTGTTTCTGAAAATCAGCGTCAGAAACCCATCCGAATGTTTTGGAAACATGTTCAGCTGAAAATGGTTCGAGGGAAACGTCTGGGTTAGAGGTCATAATCCGTGCACTCAGAACACAGGGGAAGTTCCCAAAGTGTCCCCTCTTCATTCATTTTTAAATATTTGGAACGGTCAGGTCCGTTCCAAATTTCATACACGCTGTTCTGCCAGATATCGCCTATGTCCAACTGGTTGTTATACGCATTATCGCAAATCGCCACACTTCCATCGGAATTGATGAAGCAATCAGCACGTGAGACCCGTAAACACTGTACCCGCTCCCTTCGCTCCCTAAGACTTTTGCTTCCCTCGTTGAACTTCAGATCGGTATGCTCAAGCATATTAACGCTGATCAGGTCACATTTATCGTAAAAAGTATGCAAATAAGTATCGATCTCACCTAATGCGTGTTCCTGCTCAATGATTTGAAGACGGAAGAAAGGCTTTTGGCCAAGCCTTTCTCTTTTTTTCTCGACAAATAACTGTAGGTTTTCGAGGATTCTACTCGCAGGTGATTTCGGAGCGATCTTGCCATAATTCTCCACAGAGATACTCTGCAGGGAAAAGTTAATGAAACTGATCGATGATGCAAGCAGGAAATCGATCATCGGTCCTCTAGCCAGTATTCCGTTTGTACTTAGCCATATATACCCGAGGTTCTTCTTTGTGCCAACATACTCTACAAGTTCCTCGAAATTTGGATGGGTAAGTGATTCCCCGAAGTGATAGAGCCACAAACCATCGAGCCCGTAACGATCCAATTCATCGATAACAGCCATGTATTTATCTCTGTCCATATGTATTATTTTCCGCTGAAGATTCATCTGAGGGCACATCTTGCACTTTGCATTACATACGGTAGTCATTTCGAAAAGTACCCGCAATGGAAAATCATTGCGCCCCTCAAGGGAATTCTTGGAAGCAATCCGTCGAACAGGGAAAAGCTCTACACCCTTACTGGCGAGCTCGTCAAGATACTTCACATTCTCAGGATCCTCCCACAATTCAAGATCCATGGTTACAGTGACCGGCTTCATTTTTCTTAGTTCAGAAAAAGCGGGGAAATAAGAGTTACTGAATGTTCGAAACCGCTTCGTTGGTAAAAACTCCATCGTAAAATCCTCCCGTGTTCTCCATTAATATGTTGCATACAGTGTGACTTGCCGTCCTAAATCCAGGTCGGCAAGGGCCCTATAAAAGCGTATCAGCTTCTCCTTCTTTCCATGCTTCCTCATCAAATACTCAAACTTAACACGCTTCTGGTGGCACTCTTTGCCAACTTCGCCGTTTCCCACATAGACGTCACCCATTAGCAAAAATATTTCCAACGGAAATGATGCTTCGCTACATCGGACGGCATATCCGCATTTTTCCACAAGATTGCTCAGACTGTTGGCAGAGAAGTAGTTTAAATGAACGGGGGGATACACCCACCATTCCCCAAGATTGTATTCCTGGTTTGCCGCCACCTGAAAATCATTGAACTCGTTCGGGATATCGACTACCAGCAGTCCACCCGGTTTAAGCAATTTTTCCTTTATATTGAGCAGGGTATCTGCGGGATTTCGGAGGTGCTCAAGCACATTGAACAACGTTACCACATCAAACCTCCTGTCACCCACGCAGGAAAACTCTTCAATGCCCGCCTCATACACTTCCAGACCTTGCGAGCGTGCATATTCGACACCCTCCGGGGATGGCTCAAGGCCGCACGGTATCATCCCTTTTTTCTGAAAATAAACCAATGCTTGTGCAAATCCGAAGCCGACGTCGAAAACACCGAGCCCTTCAAGTTTTCCAAAATGCTCAGCGCATACACCACAAATCGCCTCCCACCTACTGTCGAAAAAGTCCTGCTCTTCTTTCTGGACCTCAAGACTTGAATCATTAAATCTCTTGTACTCTGAAGAATAGAACTCCTCTCTATAGTATTGCTCCACCTCACCCTGGGTTGGGATTGGATCTACCCGGAGATAACCGTAGTCAGGATCGGCGATAACCTTATATTGCGTTTTCATGACTTCCACCCTTTACTTAATGTACGGCCTTTCATTTATTCGTTATCAAAAAGCACATTTAAGCATCTTTCAGAGCCTAGTCCATCAATTAAGCTCATGGAGTTTAAAGAATATTGTTTCAGACAAAGAGGATTCTTAAGAAAATATTCTAACCTATCAACGATGTCACATGCATCTACCATACTATTTTCACCAACATAACACAGCAGATTATGATTAGCCATATCCTTAATTGCTTGAACTTGATTCTGGGCAACGGTTATAATCATTGAGGGTAACCCCAAGCAACAGCGTTCCCAAGTCGTTATTCCTGCAGCGCCAATATACAAATCAGCAGCTGCCATTAGTTCAGCCATGTTATCGACATGAAAATGGCTAGTTGCCTGGGACATTGTATTTGCTACAGACTCAATATCGTATCTGTTGGGGTTGTTGACCCCGATTATGACATCGACACCTAAATCGGGCCGATCGATTAACCCTACAGCTTCTAGAGCTTTTGTCGTTTCGTTTGTTAAATCGCTACCCCCAAAAAAAATTAAGATGTGCTGAATGTTACCATTGCGTTGCCTTAAGCCTTTCCTCGCCTCGGCAAACTCCCGGCGAAGTAACGCGTATTTTGGGCCAAGCAGCTTTCGGCAATCGTTAGGAACCAATTCATCGTAACGATTGCCGAAGCTTTCGTAGAAGTTTTGGTCTACCAGCAAATTGCATTCATGATGCCTATCAGCCAAATCATCGATGACCATAATCCTGTGCGCATGTGGCCACACCCGGCTTTCCCATCTGTTATCAAGAGCATAGTGGTCGGCTATAAGCCAATCTACGGAACCCTCTGCGCCAGCTAGGACAGCTATAGTTTCTTTGGCATCTAACTCCCAGTCCACACCCAGCCAATATGCATGCAGCGGCTGTTGGGTATATTCAACGCGTTGTGCCTCCTTGTAGGGCAACCGGTAAACAGTAAATCCTTTCCCTTCAGCAATATGGCATAGATTACCGGGTAGTTCACGACATATAAAGGATACTACGCAACCCTTCTGGCGGAGTAAATCTGCAAGCGTTAGACAACGCATTAAATGGCCGCTTCCAATTTCTAATGACGAATCAACACGAATAAATACGTTCATCCAAAATTCCTAATTACATTAACGTACTTTAAAGAGCGGTTCGAGCGGTTTGCAATGAAGACGCTCCTCTAACTTTTTGTTGTCGACAGCATCCTTAATAATAGGAAATACCTGGTTATATGCTGAAAGCAGAATAGCGATATCGTCATCGTTATGAGCGTAGCTCATATTATGCGATCCCGTTGTCAGGACGCCTCTTATAAACATCTCCTGTAAAAACAGCGTTTTAATCTGCCACTGGCTATATGGTTCAACATCCTTGATCAACAGGAAAGACCAGGTTGGATGGCCTGATACCGATAAGATATGCTCTACTTCATATTGCTTAATCAAATTACGCGCACCAGCAATAACTTTTTCACCTTGTTTTTTTATTGTCTCGATGACAGGTTCTTGCTGTAACTTGGTCATTGTTGCTAAAGCAGCAGCTAGCGATAAGGCTTCTCCACCAAAAGTAAACGAGAAGAATATCTCTTCCATAAGGCGCATAATATCTGATCTACCTGTCACAACAGATAAGGGGTAACCATTTGCTACGCCCTTGCCAAACGTCGCAAGGTCAGGAATAACCCCGAAATACGCCTGCGCCCCACCGTTAGAGTAGCGAAACCCCGTAACGGTCTCGTCAAAGATGAAAACGGCTCCATTTTTGCCAGCTAATTCCTTAACGCCCTCTAAGAAACCTTTCTGTGGCTCTGTGATGTTCATTGGTTCCATGATGACGGCTGCAACTTGATCCGGCCGTTCTTTAAAAATTCTGTCTAACGAATCCAGATCATTGTAGGTAAAAGCATGGGTTAATTCCCTAGTTGACTGTGGAACCCCTAAATTACGAGCCGTGGAGCCGATATACCAGTCCTGCCATCCGTGATAGCCGCACGTAGCCACATGGTCACGTCCTGTGTAGGCCCGCGCCAGTCGGACTGCGCCGGCAGTAGCATCCGATCCATTTTTGCCAAACCGCACCATTTCCGCGCACGGTACCATCTCCACAATTCTCTCGGCCACCTCTATCTCAGTTGGATGAGGTAATGAAAAAATCACACCATCATCTAGCTGCCTTCGAACAGCGGCTGCCACATCCGGATCATTATAGCCTAATGTAATGGCCGCTAGGCCATTTATAAAATCGACGTACTCATTGCCATCCACATCCCAAACATGGCTTCCGAGACCTTTATTTATAAAATATGGCGAGACCCCGAAGGGATACTGTGTTTTGCTCTTACTAAAAGTTTGGGACCCTAGAGGGATTGTTTTTAGCGCCCTCTCTAACATCTCCTCTGAATGTTGGTAACGCTCTGACATAATTATCCTTTCTTGCCCCTGCTCTCTAAATATGAGAGATCTTTGCCCCGAGACTTTTGCAGTCCCTCGTTACGCTGAAACTGGGTATTAATGCTCTTCAAATTTGGATTTTGGTCTAAAAAATTGAGGATCTCTTTTGTTGTAAATACTGGATTATATGGGTACAAAGCTTCGTAAATCTCTTTTATTAATTCAAAATCGGCAGGCTCGTCAACTGTCCAGCGTAGGTACGACAAATCTAGTATATCATTTTTAAAGCTACCGATTTTATAGCGTTCGGGCTGTTGTTTTATAAACAGGGTAACATGCTCTCGTTCCGATGGCAGCTCTGCTTCTTCCCATGCCTGCTGCAGGCATGGGAAGCGAAAGACTTCAACATCTAAACCGTCCGGGTAAGTAGGTTCAAATGCGTTGCTGACGTAATCATAATCACCGCTTAAGCAAAATACAACCACTTCATCAATCAATTGGGGATCGATAAGTGGACAATCACCTGTAAGCCGAACAATATGGTCTGGTTGATATGGCTTTGCCGCCTGGTAGAATCGATCTAGTACATCATCGAGGCTCCCCCGGAAGCAGGCTATATCATTTTCCCGACATAGCTGTTCGATCGGATCATCGCTCTTATCATCACTCGTAGCAACCAGCAATTGCTCGATTAACTTCGCTTGTTTTACGCGTTCTATTTGCCTTAAAAGCATTGGCATGCCAAGAATTGGTTTTAGCACCTTTCCCGGTAAACGCGTCGAGGAGACGCGCGCTTGCAAAATTGCTAAAATCATATAGCTCTACCGTTCTCCTATCCTATCGTTTTTGTCTCGCACCTTTACTATTGCTAGCATCAAGTGGAAACCCTCCATTTTGATGGATTTACGATGCTAGCATCCATAATCGCAAATTTAGTAAAATCCCTAGTCGTCAATGGCCTTATCTTGGAACAAATCTCTAGTAATTGTTTATGGTTATTTAACCCGCATACAACAAAATCTATTGTATCTAGACCCATTACAAATCCAAGAGCAGCCTGAACAGGTGAGATTCCTACCTCATCAATGGCCTGGTGATAGGCTCTAAGATGTTCCCTCACTGAATCAAAGTAAGAAGATAGGCTATCGGGGTTCATCAACAATAGGCCTTGCAAAAATACCGAGCGCGCATGTATTTCAACCTGCGCCTCCTTCAGTTTCTGCAAATGTCCGCTTAGAATTAAACGCTGATCAAGCACATTTATCGGTAATTGTATTATGTCAATAACATATTTCTCTAATATCTTATCAATCTGTTCATCACTGTAGATAGACACACCGATTTTTTCGACCAACCCACGCTGCTTGAGTTCCAGCATCTTCCCCATCAAAAATTGGCCGTTATCTGATAACAGATCATCAGCATGATGGATCATAAGTCCATATATGGATGCTTGGCCCAATTTGGCTAGAGATTGATAGAAAGTATCTTCCAATAACCGTACATCCTCTTCGGTTATACGATCTTTCAAAAACTGGGGTGTTTTCGTCACTATAGAGAACGTATGGTTGGGCGGCAAGGACTTACCTAAAGCTTCCTCACTGGTTCCGTACAATGAAGCTGTATCGATGATGTGAATTCCGTTATCGGCGGCCACTTCTAGAATTTTCTCAACCTCTTCAGGAGAGGTCTTCCCCTCCTGATTCGATATACCATAATCCAGGCCAAATTGGGCGGTTCCTATCCCAAGCTTCATTGCAGTACTTCCTCGAGCTTGGCCGCTATGTAATCCTGTTCTTCCTCAGTCAAGCCAACAAATAGGGGTAGACTAATAGCTTCGCTATAGTAGCGCTCCGCCTCCGGGAAATCTCCCTTTCTGAACCCCAACCTCTGATAATAAGGCTGCAAGTGAACGGGGATGTAGTGTAGATTTACGCCAATGTTCTCCGCGCGAAGCGCCTCAAAAACCTGGCGGTGGGTCTTATTGATCTTTTTAAGATTCAACTTTATTACATAAAGATGATATGCCGAGTAGGTATCAGGATGTTGCCAGGGTAGCGTAAGCGGTAGGCCATCAAACAGCTCGTTATAACGATCTGCCAGGAAATGACGTCTTTGAATGAATTCATCCAGCCGCTTCATCTGGCTGGTCCCGAGAGCCGCTTGGATATCTGTCATCCGATAATTAAAGCCCAGCTCAATTTGTTGGTAGTACCATGGTCCATGAGATTCACCCTCCATAAATTCAGGGTTGCGCGTTATGCCATGGGTGCGTAACCGGATCAATTTTTCATACAATTCCTTCCGGTTTGTTAGAACCATTCCACCCTCACCGGTCGTAATGATTTTTACCGGGTGGAAACTAAAAACCGCCATATCGGAATATGAGCATGCCCCCACTTTGGTATCGCGATACCGACCGCCAATAGAATGTGCGGCGTCCTCAATTATGACGATCCCGTAGCGGTTTGCCATTTCTGCTATGTCTGCCATCTCACAGGATTGCCCGGCGAAATGGACCGGGATTAACACCTTTGGCAATTTTCCCGTGCGCTTCGCCGTCTCAAGCTTATGCCCCAAAGCAGCAATGCTAATATTGTAAGTACGAGGATCAATATCGACAAAATCCACGTTTGAACCACAATAAAGACCACAGTTAGCCGACGCAACGAAAGTATTTGGCGATGTCCAGAGTAAATCTCCGGATCCTAAACCTGTAGCTAAACAAGCAATGTGAAGAGCCGCGGTAGCACTGCTCACCGCCACCGCATACCGAACTCCGCAGTAATCGGCAACGGTTTGTTCGAATCGCTCAATCGTAGGTCCTTGAGTAATCCAGTCGGATTGCAGGATCTCCACCACCATCTGGATATCCTCTTCGTTGATATCTTGTTTGCCATAAGGGATAAACTTCACTACGCGTTCATCTCGCTTAATTGTTCAACCGTTAAAAACACAGGGTTATTACCAGAGCTGTATTCAAATCCTTGCTCGACTGGTTTACCCTTTTCACCTAATGGATTGACCTCATAATTAACTGGGGCAAGGAACGTGATGGCCGGACGAATTACATAATGATCGTGAAATTCTAATATTAAGTGTGAATCATCCGCAGGGCACATCACCTCATGCAGCTTTTCGCCAGGTCTTATGCCGATAATCTTAGCCGGCATTCCAGGCACCAGAGATTCTACGAGATCAAGAATTCTCATAGATGGGATTTTTGGCACAAATATCTCACCGCCCTGCATGCGTTCGAAATTATTAAGCACAAAATCAATACCTTGCGGCAGGGTAATCCAAAATCGGGTCATTCGTGAATCGGTTACAGGTAATTCCTTTACACCCTGGGCGATCAGCTTTTGAAAGAAAGGTAATACTGAACCCCGTGATCCTGCAACGTTACCATAACGCACAACCGAAAACCTTGTTCTGTGACCGCCGGCTATATTGTTCGCTGCAACAAAGAGTTTGTCAGAGACCAACTTCGTAGCGCCGTACAGATTAATGGGGTTGGCGGCCTTATCGGTAGATAAGGCTATGACTTTCTCAACCTCATGATTGATCGCAGCCTTTATTACATTTTCGGCACCGTAAATATTGGTTTTTACGCACTCCATCGGGTTATATTCAGCAGCCGGTACTTGTTTTAAGGCGGCCGCATGGATTACGTAATCGACGCCTCTCATCGCTTGGTTTAAGCGATCTGCATCCCTGACATCGCCTATGAAATAGCGCATCTCTGGGCTGTTAAATTCTTGTTCCATCTCAAACTGCTTTAATTCGTCCCGAGAGAAAACAATTAGTTTCCTAGGCCCGAATTTAGCAAGAATCGTTTTCACCCATTGCTTGCCAAATGAGCCTGTGCCACCCGTAACTAATACCGTCTTGTCATTAAACACTATCTTCTTTGCCACCCATCTTAAAGATATTAACTATTCATTGAACGTTAAATAAGTTTGTCTTATATAATCGTAAATAATCGTAAACTTTGACAAATACGATAAGCTGTAATCGTACTTTTTCTGTCGTTATGTTAAAACTGATCGAACGACAATTAATCAATAGAGTTCAACATCACCAAAATAAATGCTTAATTAAATCTCTTCACTTCGATCAGTAAAATGTCTCCTTTAATAAAACAGTGCTGCATCAAAGTACTTGAAACAACAGACTATCGTTAACCGCCACTTCTCATACATCCACCTCTAGGAAAATAAAGGTTAAGTCCTTCTGTGGCATGCTCCGCCATTTCTGAAGCCTGAAGACTCTAGAATATAACGCTTAATTATGTCTATTGTAGTCTGCATTAAAATTGTTCAACTACAGAAATCTTTATAAGATCTCCACTATGTCACTTTACTAAGCTCAACTGCGCTTACTTCTACCATAAACGACCAGCTACATATAGCCTTTATGAGAACGCTCACGCGTTCCTTGCCTGAAATCTCGCCTGTAAATATTCCTTCAAGTCCCTCAAAAGGACCTTTGGTAAATCTAACTTTATCCCCAGTTCTAAAAGATAGCGATTCCTTCCCGAAATCATCATTTGTTACCTTAGACTTAATATTAGCGATGATTTCCTCAGATATCGGCGCAGGATTACTCCCAAAGCTTAGGATTTTTCGCACGCCCTGGAGATACTTAACCTTTAACCAATCATGGGAATTTATGTTTAGCCTTGCAAATAAGTAGCCGGGGAAAAGAGGTTCATGTACTTTTTTGCTCGATTTCCTGGGAATTTTCGGAAGAAAGACCTCAAGCGATTCATTGCTGAGGATGCGCTGAACTAAGTCCTCACATTTAGGATTTGTATTTATGACATACCAGTTTGTTGCATTTCCGCATTGTCCAAACTCTGAACATTTTTGGACATCAACTGCATTTATCATCGTCTTCCTAAAACTCCTCTGTCTGTCCTTATCTAATAAGCATACATTGTTTTGAATCTCGTCACAGCCAAATTAGGATAACCAAGATATAATGTTCATTTAATGAACATTATATCTTATTTCGTTTCTCTAATCAAGCGAATGGTCAATTCTGACAGATCCCAAATCAGCCTTGATTTTCACAGTACCTACGATATGGCTTCTCGACATCTTCGCGAAGGCCGCTCTTTGTCTTCCAAGCCAACATATCCTGTGCCTATAATCGCCAGCATCACAATTTCTCCCTAGATGAGCCGATATAGCTGCGTGCTAGACTCTAGATGCTGACGGAGTTCTTCAACATTTGCATCATCTGCCTCAAGACAGATTATAACTGCATCTGGTTTAATATCATCAAGTTGCTCAAACGATATCGCTGAGCATCCTAAAATCATCCTAGTTTGTTCGGGTGCCTGGCCATCGATAATCCCGATCACCGCAAGGCCGGTCTCAGGTGCTACGATTGCCACAATCTCGGTTAGTTCCCCTATACCATATAGAACTACTGATTTAATACCTTGCTCAGATAAAGATAATAACTTATTGGCGACACTGCGTCTCGCTTCGCGATAAAAGTCAATCGTGTTTAACGTCCATCTCATTGCAAGACGACTTTTCACCAAAACGCCAGCGTGGGTCAAGTGATATGTCAATGAGCGGTTGTTCCCACCGCGAATCTTGACAAGCCCCTTATGGACTAGGTTTTTTAGAAGAGAGTTAGTAATACCAAGAGCAACCCCGAGATGGTTTGAAAGCTCACGCTGGGATATCTTAGGATTCTTTTCGATCTCTTCCAATGCTCTAAGGTCAAGCATGGATTTAGTTTCTTTGAGAAAGACTTCGTCTTCGTGCATTGGTTTAAGAGGTTCTATTGAATTTGAGCATGCCCCCATCGTAGTTGAAATTCGAGGCAATCCCAGTAAGCCCATTCTAAGCTACAGCCTCCTTTACGTCAACACTCTGTCGTACCGGATTAAGGGCACTGATGAGGGTGGGAAT
>Ga0100396_1002870_pt1 | contig 11280 bp, 9 predicted proteins | sample CryGeymeta201520_FD_81551 | JGI IMG/M metagenome (GOLD analysis project Ga0100396, IMG submission 81551) | Groundwater microbial communities from Crystal Geyser aquifers in Utah, USA - Crystal Geyser metaG 2015-20 | ecosystem: Environmental > Aquatic > Deep subsurface > Groundwater | place: USA... | reverse complement strand
GTCTCGCGCACTTTCTTGCCGACTTCGTAATGTGTCTTGTTGGCACTTTGCTTGCCGCTCACCTTGTCGCGACGCAGCTTTTCTTCCGTTTGCGTAGCGCGAAACAGATTGGCGGCAAGTTCGGTGCTGCCCATGTGGTCGAGTATTTTCTGACTTTTCTTCAACCCTTTCGCGGCGTGAATGTCCTTGGCCCCGCGCCCGCCATACAAACCTTTGTAACCGTGATCCTAAAAGATGGCGCAGTCCGGCGGCGTTTCCACTCCGGCATCCTTGGCCGCAGCGGCAAGGTATTTGTTGTGCTCGGAGAGTTCATTGCGGATCGCCACGCGCTTCTCGTCTTCCGATAGCCGGGCGAAGGCTTCGTTGTCGCGCAGCTCCTGCGCCGGGTCTGCATAGCGAAATAGGTCTGGCCGTTGGCAATGACCGGCTTGGAGGGGTCGCCGTTCTGGACGATGAGGTAGCAGGCATAGCGCGAGAGACGGAAATCCTCGATTTCGCGCTTTGCGCTCGAATCGATGTCGACCATTTTTACCGTTTGGGAAAAATGGTCACTAATCTCGTGATCGGACTGGCGGCAGGCTTCCATCGCCTTTTCGATCACACGCCTGAATTTGTCCCAGGTTGTGTATTCCAGCAAGGGCTGCAGGTCGCGTGCCAGCCAATACTCGCTTCCATCCGCATCGAACTTGCGGATGCTCTCGAAGGTCTGGTGATGCTGGTTTACATCGCGCTTGTTAGCCATGTGTCACTCCTTGTGCCGGTCTTGCCGTCGCCAGTGGTCATTTTCAACTGGTAACAATTTGATACCAGTTGGTTGCCCTCCTTGTCCAAGCGGCCTTTCAGCACCTTCCAATACTTTCTGGCAGTTTGATAATCGGACGATTGGGTCAGCACCTGAATAATATCGATGACTGAAAACAGCCACGTTTCAGTGGCCTCGTCATACACACGGCGGATCGCGTGTTCTTCAAAGATGGCTGACTGGGGCTGCATGATCAGGACTCCATGATGGGGATGTCGGGAAATATCAGTCGGAGACTTGTGATATCGGCTGGCGAAACGACAGCCGCATCGTAGAGAACGAACGTTCTGGTGTCAACAGGGGCGCATTTTGCTCGGTAAAGATTTGTCAGGACGTGCTCGACTTTGCCGTGAAGGAAGGTGACTCCGAACAGGAAGCGCTACAGAATGGAATAGAAGTGAAATCGGTGGAGTTTGTTAAGAAGGGGGCGGAGGTTTATCACAAGGCTTGATGCTGATCACGTGCAGCATCATCCTGCCCTGAATCCTTCCTCTTCGCATTTCTGTTTTATTTCGAGAAGCTTGCGCCAATTCTTCTCGATGTTGATCTTCATAAATCCCCGAATGGTGCTGGCCTTTTTGACCAGATTACGTTCGTCTGGAAGGAGCAGATCGGTTGACTTGGGCCATTTGAGCAATGCCGTCCAATAGCCACCAGAAGTCAGATCAAGAATTTTCTTCTGGAGCTCAATCCCGTCATCCTGCATCCCGAGCTTCTTTCCGTCAGCCTTTGCCTTCTTGAATTCATCCTTGCTGACGAGCCACTGATCTATCTGCTGGGTGCAAGGTACGGAAAGCTGCTTGATTCTTTCACAGCAAGCCTCTTTCTTCGTCCATTCACCGACGTTTGTCATTCCTTGCGGTGGGGTGAGAATCGCCTTCTGAACGGCTATGGCCAGATTCCGGATGCAATTCTCAAGCATGCTGTCGATGCCCTGCCTTGCCCATACTTGTCCGAGATCGAATTCATTACCGGAGCGACGCAATGAATGAAATAGCAGGGACAGCGAATACGCAACAATCTGCGGACGATAATCGCCTTCGTACCAGTCACCTCGACCGGTAGAAACGATTGTCTCGGTTCGCTTCCACAGGATGGCCACAGCTACGATCTGCTGGTAGTAGGACTCCCCGTAATTCGGACTGATCGTGTTCCAGAATTCGCTCTCGGATAAATCCGGATTCTTGCTGGAGAACTGATCCGCGAACTTCGTGAAATTTTTCTGCGCCCCCAGGCTTACCCAGTGGGGTTTTTCCCGCCAAGCACTGTCGTATTTCGCAAGATCCGTCTTGTTGATGAGTTGCTCTGTCGGGTACTCGAGATCGAACGCATCCTTCTTGGCCTTGGTAAGGTACAAGCGCTCGTTCTGGAACTGTCCGCGCGATCGCTCGTAGAACCATTTGCTCTGGACTCTCGCCCCGGCTTTTGCGGGCACCTGAAGTCGGCGAGAAATTTCCTCGATCTTGATATGGAAGGGGTGATTGGCAAAGAAGTCGGCAACAGCGACTTTGTTCTGTGTGTTGGCAAACTGCGCGATTTTCGGGATCAGATCGTGGGCATCGTCACGGCTGACCTCTGTCAGCTTCATCTGCACGGTGACACCGCTTAATGAAAGACGGTCCTTCTTTCTGGCATTGAGAATGCTTGCGGTAGTCTGGCCGCCATTCACTATCTGAAAATCGACAAGACCTGTCATCAGATGGCGGCCATCGATATTTTCGACAGTGATGTTGGCCGCCGTGGCAGCGATGCCGTTGTTGTAGGCGAAGAACAACGATGGCGAGTCCTGTATGGTTGCTCGGATTCCCTTGTTGACCCCACCCTTCATGCCGAGAAACGAGCGGACGTTACCTTCCAGCAGCCGGCTTCCGTAACGCTCGAAGAGATCGGCAAGCAGCGTCGCATCCATAACACAAAGAAAGGATCGCAGCCTGTCGGTTCGGGCTGCCTCGATGCACGGAATTCCATCACAGCCGAAATCGCTCAGGGCGATTTCCACCGCTTCCCGCTCGCGGGTCGACTGGTACATCGCCTTGAGGCGCTGGAGATCCCATATGTGCCTCTCGATCGGGATACCAGCAACCTTTCCGAACTGCTCTTCCTTGAATCTCTGCGTCAATGGCTGATTGGAAAAGACATGTAGGCGGATACGGTTGATCCGCTTTCCCATGTCCTGCAGCTGACACGCAAGCTCATAGGCCGGATTGGCCTCGGCGATCCGCTCGTTCAGTCCTGATTCCACGGCCTCGAGAACGAAGTTCTCCAGCCAGCCTGTCAGCTGATTGACCAGTGTGGTGGTCATCGTTTCCGGCTCGTCGGAATCGGACCATTTGCCGATCACGAGTCCTATGGTTCCATCCGAATCATCCAGCTCGGTAAAGCCATGAACTCTTAGCTGCCGGTTTCTGCTTCCTGTCCCTGAAAACTCAACCGGGACAAACTGGCCGAAAACCGGATCCTCTTCCAGTCGTTCGGCAACCTCGGACACGAATGCCAACGTATCCACAAGATGCATCACGGCTGCGCGCCGGATGACAATCTGTCTGAGCTCTTCAAGAAATGTCTTGTCGTCCATCATGTCGGCATATCACTCCCGAACCCGGCAATAGAATCGATTTCCATCGCATAGCTGGCACTGACGATGCCGGCGGGCACCATGTCTCGGACAAGCTTCGGGAAGGTATCCGTGACCGAATAGGCGGAAATCGACATGGGCTCGAACAGGACCGTTTCGTAGAACTCGTGTTCGACATAGCGTGCCTCCAGCAGTCGTTCCTTGAATATGCCGAGTGCTTCCGGACTTTCCGCAATCATGCCCTCGACTTTCGCGGCCAGCGTGTTGAGCCCGATTGCACCGGACTCCCCGGGCGTCGCCGGCCTGAGCGTGGCGAGCACCAGATACATTGGAAACGCGCAATCCAGCTGTTCCAGTGACGAGATCGATATACTTTCTGCTCCGGGCCCGATAGCCTTCACCTCGATTGCAAGATCCGAATACATGAAGTCCTGATCCGCCCCCAGCGGGCCGGCCCATCCGGAGACCGTTTCGTGTGCATCCCGTTTTCCATCCCGGACCAGAATCTCTAGGACGAGCAATTCCGCGATCAGTCCCTTGATTTCGTGTGGCTGAAGGAATCCGCTCCCGCCATGCTGAAAGAGCTTTTTCCAGAGATTGAGTCGTTCCCTGAAGAGAATCACCAATGCCTTTTCATCAGGGACGCCTTCTGCGGCATCCACCAGATCCTGACACAATCGTCCAAAAACCGTCTCTAGTCCGTTCTGTCGTAGCCGAAGCACCATCAGCCACGATCCATCCTTGCGCTGTTGCCTGAAATAATCAAGTGAAGATGAGTCGGTCGCGATGTTGGGTGGCCTTGCATGAATGCCGATGGCCAACAATACGAATGAAGACGAGTCGACTCCGGCATAGATGTCGAAGCGGGGCTCCGGCGCCATCCGGGTCAGACGATAGCCGTTGGCTTCGATAGGCTTGTTTCTGGCCTGCTGCAGGGCATCCCGCCAGAGTTCTTCAATCTTCGTCATCATCATCTTCTTCTTGGTCGGTGATCAGACCCATGTTGCGCAGGGCCACCTTGTTGAGGCGATAGGGAACGCGCGCAGCCTTGTCTCCGTCCTCGAATTTTGGAAAGGAAAGGCCGACAGCAACGAGTACTCCGGGGTCGATGTCTCCAGCCATCATCATTCGATCCTTGTGCTTCGAATCCGGCTTGGGATCCCTTGGCTCAATGAGATTAATGGTTAGCAGGGGGCGCTGTCGATAACGTCTGTACAGCGAACCCGGAACGGTCTTTCCTTTTTCGGGGTCGCGCTTCCTTTCCTCCTCCCACTCCTTCTTGGCGTCTTCGATATCCTTGTCGGAGAGATCAACGGTCTCGTCGGCTATCTCTCCGACACGCTGCCGGTTGAGTTTGAGATAGTCGGCACCGGCAGGAACCTTTTCGAACTGTCGTTGCCTTGGCTTGATGCTCCTATGGCTGCCATCCGGAACACGTACCGAAAACTCGGGTATGTCATCACCTTCACCTTGCGGGAGGCAGATGTCCCAATTCGCCAGTTTTTCGACCTCATTACCACCAATGAAGGAAATGATCGGACGGTCACGTCCGGCGATATCGGTCATGAAGGGCATGTTCATACTCGATATGTCTATTCCCCGAAGAAACCCTGCGATCTTCGTTGCCGGCACATTTCTCCAGAAACACTTGTTCTTGATCATCTCGGCAGGCGGGAGAGAGGACAGGAACTGACTGACCGCGACGAGATTCTTTCCGTTCGCTTCGGTGTTCCTAGGAAGGAATGGTGTTTCCGCTCCACATTCGCTGTAGGAAATATCGACTTCGACTTCCTGTGCATTCCGCATCTTGTTCAATGCCGTAACGATCAGGGCGTCCGGATGTGATCTCACCCTCATGCCAAAACGGCTGGGCGGCTGTCGGTTGGCATGCATGCGACGTATATCCAGCCGGAGTTCACCGACGACATTGGCCACATGGGAAAACCATTCCTGCACGTCCGGATCCATCCATATCCTGCAAAGATCTTCGTATCCAGGTCTATAGCCGAACCATCGGCCCATCTGGAGCAAGGTGTCATAAGCCTTGGAGTTCCTGTAAAAATAACTGACGCAAAGTCCCTCCAGTGTCAGCCCACGTGACAATGTCAGACCTCCGACCGCAATCAAGCGCCGTCCCTTCTCGGATTTCCTGTAGGCGCCGTAGTTAAGCCGGTCTGCCGCCTCGCTTTTCTGGTTGATCGTCAGAACCTTTACCGATGCGATCGAGTCATACAAGGCCTTTCTGACCTTGTCCCATGGCACTCCGCTATCCGGGTAATGTCTTTGCCAAGTTTCATGCAGGGTTTTCAATCGCGGATGTCTGCTCCACAGATCATCGTCGGCCAAGTACTGTTTAACCTCCTCGGTCAGCGCATACAGGTAATCCTTGAGCAGATTCGAGAGCCTTCCTTGGACATCCGTGAATCTGGTCACATTGACCAGCATGGACCGGTGTCTGAGTGGTTCTTTTCTGACATCGCGGGTTGCACATGACAGCAGGAATGTTTCCACCGCCTCGCACAGCGACTTGGGCAGAGAGATCACTACCAGATCCTTCTTGTGCTTGTATGGGAAGACGGGGTCGGCGTCCGTGATGTCCTGAACCTGATATTGATGGGTTCCGGATTCCGAGAAGATCCCGGCCGCACCGATGTAGTTGGTTGGCGTATTCAGGGAGTAGACAAAGTTCGATGGAAACAGATCATCGTTGTCCGGATTGATGAAGACATTCGCAAATGGTGTCGCCGTATAGGCAACGTAGGTCGATTTCACAAATCGCTTGAGAATCTCGCGGATCAGTCGGTTGATGGTGGCGGGATCCTCATCCTTCTTCGCATTGACTGAAGCGTTGTCCGCCTCGTCGTCAATCAGCAGCAGCGGCAGGGCAAGCTGATGATTCCCTTTCGACATCTGCGAATCGAGAAACGAGATCAGGTTCTGCAGCGGAGACTTGTTTTTCTTCATGACGAGCAGCACCGGCTCGCTGATGTTTTCAAGCGGTATGCCGCCCAGCACTTTCTTGTTGGCAGTCAGGAAGTCGAAATCTATCGACGTCAGCACATTGGGAACAACTGCCCGGAACCTTCCCGAACCGATGGGTTTCTTCTCGCGTTCGCCATCGAAGATGGTTCTGCTGTCACGGCCGACAAATCCGCTGTCCATGCGTTCTTGGGATTGAGCACGCAACTCCTCAATCATTCCGGTAAGCAGTACGACAAACTTGTAGCCTGAGTCGGCCGCCTTGTTGATCAGGCCGCAATAACTTGCCGTCTTGCCGGACTGGACATCTCCCATGACCAGCCCCTGGACCCTCCAGCCGGCCTCGGTGCCCGGGTTGCCACATTCGTTCAGGATGTTGTCCGTATCCTCGTCGAGAACGCGGATTACCTCGCGTCCGAATCCGCTCGACTTTAGCTCGTTGGTGTAGGCATTCCAGTAGTTCCATTTGATCGTGGCCTTGGCCTCTTCGAGCCATGGCTCCTGCTCGCCGCCATGAAGCCCTTGGCCTGTCACCATACTTATACCTATTGTCGCCTCAAGCTGTTTGCGGATCTTGTCCAGCGTTGCAGCATCAAGGTCAGGCGTGATTCTGGGCAGCATGCCCATGACCTCGTTCAGGAGCTCATCGGTAAGCTCGCGGGTACCAATGATGCCTACTGCAATAAGAAAGGGGTCGCTACTCATCTATCAAGCTCCACGCGAAGTTTGTCGTGATGTTGCGGGTAGCGCACGATCGGGTCAATGTTCAAAACCTGGTCCACGCCAAATCCTGTTATTTCAAGCAGATTCGTTGCAATCTCTAACAGGCTCGACAGAGTTTCTTCCTTGCTGTCAATTCGGCGATCACCGCACATGTCGGCATAGATGGATTCGAATGGCAGGGTATCTCCGAACAAACTCAGCAGCATCTGGAAATATCTCTGGTCATCCCCCACAAGCCTCGACGAGAGTGAGTGTATTACGGGATGATCCATGTTGAGTTCGTAACGGAACGCACCGTGATGTGGTTCGACACGCATCCAGAGCGGAACAAAACCCTTGGCAGATTGTTTGCGCCCTGGGTAAGTCACTGTTTTCTTGCTGGTGTCGGCGAAGTGAGGGATAAGTTCCTTGAGGCGTTTCCTGATTGCCTCGGGCGGGTATGCAACCGATTTCTTGATATCCAGAGCCCAGAGATCGTCGAAGGTATTCGGAATATCAACCTGCACGCGGGTCAGTTTGTAGAACTCTTCCTTCGGCACGAGCCTGAACCAGGTTCCCCAAATGACCAGTCTTCGATTGCGGTAGATGTAAAAACCCTGTGTGCCTCTGAGCCCCTCCTTCCCGCCCGCTAGGCTGATTTCATCCGGGGACAGATGGCTTACAGGTGGAAGAATGAAAGGCAGAACCCGCACATCTCCTCTCTCGTGCTTGATTACCTGACCTTCCAGCGGTTGTCGGAACGTGTTGCTTCTCAGGAAGGGGTCGCGCGGAGGAATCTGTTGACCATTCACCATCATAGTGACCGGCGCGATTCCCTCTTCCTTCTGGGTGAAGCGATGAAAGACCAGAGCGAGGTGCTCATACAGTGACGACAGCTTGGTCGTCATTTCCGACTGGGGATCAAATGCACCCGCTGCCAGTCTATCCAGATACTGCCACACCACCAGTGACCCGGATTCCAGCGCCAAGAGTCGTGAAAACATCGGAAGCACTTCAAGTTCCTTGAGTTCGGGAACAACCACCAGCCAGCGACCGGATTGCTGAACGACGTCGAGGTCCCAGCGTCTGGCGCTGGTGACGTTGTCTTTCCTGCTAACTACTGTGAGTTTCCTACATTGAGACAACGAGGCCGTCTTCAGCCCAAGGCCGAATCGTCCAAGGTCATCCGGCTCTCGCGCGGCATTGGGATTACCGCTACCGTGCCGCATGGCGTTGGTCAATTCATCAGGCGTCATCCCGCAGCCATTGTCGAGGATTGCCACAAACGGATTATCGGTGGCGTCGTATTTGATTTCGATGAAGTCGGCCCGTGCGGAAATGCTGTTATCCACAAGATCGGCTATGGCAGCCTCGACGGTATATCCGACAGCACGCATCGATTCGATCAACGAAATTGGGTCTGGTATTACTTCTAGCGTTTCCAAGAGTTTCTTGCTCCCCCGTTAACGAATATGTGCCTCTAAGATTAATACCCTGTAGCTGTGCATGATACTTGTGATTCAAAGAAGTGCTCTAACAATGCTGGCAACACAGCTGGCCAATTGTGGCGGGACCGCATTCCCGACTTGGTGAAATTGCTGCGTCCGATTCCCCAGAAAGAAATAATTGTCTGGAAACGTTTGCAGTCGCGCTGCTTCGCGTACCGTCAGACTGCGACACTGCAATGGGTCCGGATGAATGAAATAGTGCCCGTCTTTTGCAATATGGCTGGTCACCGTAGTTGAGGGTGAATTCTTCAACTGCACTCTGAATCGATCAGAAAATTTTCCAGTTTCCCAATTAGCGTGCTTTGGTCGCAAACCCTTTAGGCAAAATTCCTCATGCCCCTTGGGTGATCGCTTATAGGCTTCCGCAAATGCGGCGGCATATACATATCGCCGGAGATCACTGTTCATGTGTCCACGCGCCTCATGGTTCAACCACACCTTGAGCTCACCATCCCCGTACCACTTGGCGTGCTCAAGTGCGAGTTGCTTGGCATTTTCTGGCTTGGGTATTCTCAGGCTGCCAATTTTATGTTTCGAGGAGATATTGTCTGAATGGCGGCTAAGTACTGTTTCCAGTTTCTCAAACCCCTCCACATGCAAAGCCTCAAGCGCAAGCTCGCATAAATGCTTTTTGATGACTTTGGCCCAATTCTCATTGCTATCTTTTTCCTTGCTGAGCTTACTTCTTAACTTGGGTAAATCGTTTGTTACGTCATCAAATTTGACCGGCCCCTGCTTTTTTAGCCGCGCGGGGGAAGCGTCAATATCCTCCCTGATGCCCAGCAGAATTACGCGATGGCGTGCCTGGGGTATGCCATATTCCTCAGCTCTGATAATGAAGTCTCGCACATCGATATCTTTGGGATCTGATTCACTGTCAAACACAGTTGGCGCAACTAAAGAATGTATTTTGTAGCCCAGTCCCTGCTGTTGTTTCTTTAAAGCACGATCCGGATTAGCCAAGTCGCGAAGTATGGTGTGAAATATGAGTTGATCTTTAACTTTGGCAGAGAGAATACCTTTGACATTCTCCATGACAAATACAGCGGGCCTGTATATCTGAATGATGCGCAGGTATTCCTGATAAAGAAAATGACGATGATCATCTTCCGGCTTGTAATCTACTATGCCTTTATTGCGCGCACGCCCAACAAGTGAGTACGCTTGGCACGGAGGTCCTCCAATCAGCACCCATTTGTGCTCAGGGCTAATGCCCGCCTTATCCAGAATTGAATTCATTGTCTTGTTTCCATCTTTGGAACCAAGAATAATCTGCTGTGCCTCTATGCCAGCATCTTCCCATTCCGGCAATGTAGACTCATCATATGGATCGGTTGCTTCACCATTGCAGAAGCGGTAATAGCTCTTCAGCGCCCCTTCCCCTTTCTTTCGAAGGATTCTGTAGAACGACCGCAGTCTCAGGGTTTCATGTGCAGATGCATCCATTTCTGCCGAAACAATGATTCTGAATGCCTTACCATCATCAACTGACGAGAAGCCCTCACCCAGACCGCCCGGCCCTGCAAAAAGGTCAACAATTGGGATTGGTTCTGTTTGTGACATGGGATTGATCATATAGAAAGCACACGGGAAACTGGCGGAGATTACCCGGAATGGCCGACATAGTCGACAAACAGACTCGATCTCGCATGATGTCGGGCATCAAGGGCAAAGACACTCTGCCGGAGATGAAAGTGCGGCGTTTTCTTCATGCTAAGGGATTCCGCTATCGGCTGCATGTTAGAACCGTGCTTGGTACGCCTGACATTTGCCTGCCTAAGTATCAGACTGTGATTTTCGTCCATGGTTGTTTTTGGCATCGACATATGGGATGCCGCCTGAACTATATGCCCGCAAGCAACAAGCAAATATGGAAGGTGAAATTCAAGCAGAATGTTCAGCGAGACCGCAGGAACATTCGAGCCCTGATAAAGGAAGGTTGGCGCGTCATCGTACTGTGGGAGTGCGGGCTCAGAAAATCTGGGGAGTCTCAGTTGGAATGGTTACCGTCTGAAATACAATTTGGAAAACATATGCTCGTTGAATGGCCCTGCGAAACCCAAGAGTAATGGGTAAGTATCCCTTGGCAAAACCGGGGGCTTTATTTCTTAAGTCGCTCAAAGCGGCTTAACGGGATTGCTGTACACCGCCTCCTTTAATCCAGCGGTCAATCGAATTCTGGGCTTCGTTCAGATAATCAATCAGGGCGGCAGGCATTCCTTCCTTTTCATCAACCCCGCCGAAGTGATCCATCAAGGCTTCCATCTCATTCTCTTCGCAGAAGCCACCATAGCAATTGGCATCAACATATTCATGCAGAGCGGAAAATGAGGGGCAATCTGCGGGCACACGCCCGGCTTTAATGTCGTCAATAATTTCCTGTTTCATGCGTTCGATGGATTCATCAAGGGTGGGGATAGTCGTAATCATTTGATTGCTCCTTTGCATGTTGTTGAAAACAATTCTCTCGTGCTCGCTTGGTTATTTCTGGCGTGTCTTTTGATCATTTATTGCGTTTTGTTGCCGCCCGATACACCGCGTTGTCTTCGCGTTTACCCACTGACAGCACCAGCACAAACAGCACATCATCCTCGACCATGTACACCAGTCGATATCCCTGCTTGAGCAGTTTGATCTTGTAGCAGCCTGCCAATTCGCGGTGCAGCAACGAGCCCGGCACATGCGGATTTTGCAGGCGCTTTGCCAGCAACGGT
>Ga0100396_1002863_pt1 | contig 11296 bp, 8 predicted proteins | sample CryGeymeta201520_FD_81551 | JGI IMG/M metagenome (GOLD analysis project Ga0100396, IMG submission 81551) | Groundwater microbial communities from Crystal Geyser aquifers in Utah, USA - Crystal Geyser metaG 2015-20 | ecosystem: Environmental > Aquatic > Deep subsurface > Groundwater | place: USA... | reverse complement strand
CATTCAGGAGAATTCGGTTGACAGGTCTTTTACCCTTGATCAGTCCCAGGTAGCCTGCTGCCGTTACCGGCATCAGAAAGAAAAGCTGAGACGGCATTTCGCCCGTAATTACCAGTGCTGTATGACTAACCGCTACAATGAATAAAAGCGTCCACTTATAGCCCGACTGCATCAAACACTCCCGCGGCATGCTGAGCCAGATTTCGAAAAGGAGATTCCCTGCTACAGAGAACCACCAGAAGAATCTCCTGTCCATCATCATTCAAAGTCTGTGAATCCAATTCCTCCGGCTGCACCAGTGCCAGCATGTCCATGATGTGATAAAACTGTTCCCTGCTTCTGGCGGGTGCACTGATCTGGGACAATGTTTTCACGCGAACAGGATGTCCCTCGGAAAACAGCAGATCCACCAGCGAAGCCGCCAGTGAAATCCCTTTTTCCAGAATTTCCGGTGTCGCTGCTGCACTGTTATCCAATGCTATAGTCACATTGCGGGAAATGCCGGCCCGAAACTCCTTCACCATCAGTCCCCCGGATTTGGCTGTTGCCTTCCAGTGAACGTCCCGCATCGGGTCTCCCTGCCGGTAAGGTCGAATATCCGTAAAATCCTCTCCGGCTGGATGTGGAAGTGCCCCAGAACCAGCAATAGATTGTATTCCCGCGAGTAACTCCCGTACGTCAGTCAGTTCCGGATACACCAGGAACGACTTTGGATTCTTCAACTTCACCACATTGCGGTAAAAGCCGAAGGGATATCCCGATGAGAGCTTCGTGTGAGACAGGCGGATCCTGCCCCGTCGGGCAAATGTAACGGCCTCCTTCACTTCTACCATGCCTTCGGGATCAATCAATGGCGCTACAGCGAACATTCCAGCCTCAGCATCTTTCAGACTCACGAGGAAAGCGGGCCCGTGCTTGCGATCATTAAAAAAACGGTAAACTGCGGTCTGGCTAAAGCCTGCATACACCGGTTCCTCCACCACCACATCTCCGCTGAGTTTTTTAAGGTTGAAATAACCTGCCACAACGTCCAGCAAGCCCAGTGACAACATCATTGCGGTGAGAAGGTAAATCAGGTTATTGCCAGTGTTCAGCGCTGCCATCGCAACGAGGACACCGGTAATAAGCAGTCCCTTCCCTTCCTTTGTAAATTTCATCTCTCTCAGACCGGCCGGGGAATCCCCCGGATTATCACATCCACCAACTCCCTTGCGTGACGAATTTCATGTTGACGCTTCAGAAGGATCCTGTGGCCAATCACAAAGGGGGCAATCGCTTGAATGTCATCCGGCACGACAAAATCACGATCATGGAGAAACGCATAACCCTTTGAGGCCTGCACCATGAACCTGGCCCCCCGTGTACTGACTCCAAGCCGAACCTCCTCGTGCTTACGGGTCGCTCCAACGATCTGCAGAATGTACTCCACCAGACTCTCATCCATAAATATTCCGCTGACCTGATCCCTCGCTTTCAGAATGTCCTCCACTGTGACAATGGCTGTCAATTTCTCCAGATCCTCAATGGGGCGCATCTCCATCAATGCCTTTTTCTCTTGCTCAAATGGCGGATATCCCATATGTAAATGCATCATAAATCGATCCATCTGGCTTTCAGGAAGGGGAAAAGTGCCGTGGTATTCCAGCGGGTTCTGGGTCGCAATTACCATGAACGGATTGGGAAGGGGATGGGTTTCCCTGTCAATAGAGACCCGATGCTCATTCATGGCTTCCAGCAGGGCCGACTGGGTCTTGGGATTGGTGCGGTTTATTTCATCAGCCAGTACAATGTTGGCAAAAATCGGACCCGGCTTGAATCGGAAGTTCTGCTCAGCGGGGTTGTATATATTTACGCCGAGAATATCGGACGGGAGAAGGTCGCTGGTAAACTGAATACGGTTGAATGTGCACGCTGTTGCCCGGGCCAGTCCCAGTGCAAGTGTTGTCTTTCCCACACCGGGAACGTCCTCGATCAGCAGGTGTCCGCCGGAGACCAACGTCACCACAGACATCTTCACCGCCTCTTCCTTCCCTTTGACGATATCATTCAACAGTGCAGTGAGTTTTGCGATCCAGGCCATGTGCGCCTCCTTTCTCTTATTTTAACACAGAGGAAAGAAAGTGCCCCGCGTGCTTGTTGGATCCGGGCGTTCAGTGCTCTGGTATCAAAGCAGCACAGGTGCCAGAAACGTTACCAGTTCCTATCTTGCTCACTTAGACAGACTCCCAGACTTGTCCCTACTAAAAAAAACGGGGCGTTCGCCCCGCTTTGGTCAATCCAGCATGTGGACGATGAGTCCACTTCTAAGTTTCGGTTCAAAATAGGTAGATTTGGGCGGCATGGTCTTGCCCGCGTCAGCGATCGCAATCAACTGCTCAATTGAGGTGGGATACATTGAGAAGGCAACGGCGAATTTTCCGCTGTCCACGAGCCGCTCCAGTTCTTTTGTTCCCCGGATTCCCCCGATGAAATCGATGCGATCATCGGTGCGTGGATCTCCAATGCCGAGGACAGGTGTCAACAGGTTTTCCTGGAGAATGCTGACATCCAGCGAAAATACCGGGTCATCTTTGGGATAGCTTCCTTCCTTCGCTGTGAGCGTGTACCATTCTCCCCCTGAGTACATGCAGACGTTAGTCGGATAGCCCGGTTCTTTCCCCCCGTTCTTTTCCAAGTTGAATTTTTCCGCCACTTTTCCCAGATATTGAGCTTCCGTCAAGCCGTTCAGGTCTTTTACCACCCGGTTGTACGGCATGATGGCAAGTTGATTGTGGGGAAAGTACACTGCAAGAAAAAAGTTGTACTCCTCTTCCCCGGTATGGCCGGGGTTATCTTTTCTCCGCCAATCACGCACCTTGGCGCCTGATGCGGAACGGTGATGCCCATCCGCCACGTACACAGCGTTCATCTCCGCGAACAGGGATTCCAGTTTACTGATCGTTTCCTGATCGCGAATAACCCAGAAAATGTGCCCGATGCCGTCATCGGACACAAAATCATATTCCGGTTCACCTTCCGTCACTTTTTCGATGAGAGCATCCACTTCGTTGACCGCTTTGTAGGTTAGAAATACGGGGCCCGCATTAGCATTGAGTTCATACACATGCCGGGTCCGGTCTTTTTCTTTGTCCGCCCTTGTTAGCTCATGCTTTTTTATGCGGTCTGCATTGTAGTCATCGGCGGACGCGCATCCGACCAGGCCGGTCTGGACATGGTTTCCCATTTTCTGGCGATAAACGTACAGATGGTTTTCGCCGTCCTGTACCAGTATCCCGTCCCGAATTAGCGTGTTAAAGTTTTCCCGTCCCGCCTGGTACACCCGGTCATCGTACAGGTCAATGGAAGGGTCCAGGGTGATTTCAGGTTTAACCACCCGGAGAAAGCTGTAGGGATTGCCGGAGGCCAATTTCCTGGCCTCCTCTGAATTCAATACATCGTAGGGGAAAGATGCCACCTTTTCCGCAAGGTCGCTGGTGGGGCGCACTCCCCTGAATGGCTTGATCCGTACCATTTTCAGCTCCGATTTCAGAACTTGCCGCGAATCAGCTCATCCAGATTCGGTCTGCCGATTTCCTGTAGGTCATAATACACACGGGTGCTGGGCTTATCAATTTTTACGACCCGGCGCAAGTCGATGGGAGTACCGATAATCACGCTGTCACAGTCTGTGGCGTTGATCGTAGTCTCCAGATCCTTGATCTGCTGGTCCGAATAGCCCATGGCCGGCAGAAGAACACCGATTTCAGGGTATTTTTCAAACGTTTCCGCAATCTTACCCACTGCGTAGGGTCTCGGATCAACCATGTCCGCTGCGCCGAATTTCTCAGCCGCAACCGTACCGGCACCGTAAGTCATTTCGCCGTGGGTGAGAGTTGGTCCATCTTCCACTACCAGCACTTTTTTACCTCGAATCACAGCGGGATCGTCCACCTGAATCGGGGACGCGGCATCCACGATGATGGCGCCCGGATTGGCCATGCGGGTGTTTTCCCGAACTTCCTCAATATTTAAGTAATCAGCGGTATCCACTTTGTTGATTACAACAATATCTGCAGCCCGGAGATTCACCTCACCGGGATAGTAGCTGAGTTCGTGACCTGGGCGATGGGGATCCACAACCGTGATCAGCAGATCCGGTTTGTAAAATGACATGTCATTGTTTCCGCCGTCCCATACCACAACGTCAGCTTCCTTTTCCGCTGCCCGAAGGATATCTTCATAGTCCACACCGGCGTACACAACCACGCCTTTGGCAATGTGGGGTTCGTACTCTTCCATCTCTTCGATCGTGCATTTTTCTTTTTTCAGGTCTTCAATGGTGGCAAAGCGTTGACAGCGCTGCTTTTCCAGGTCACCGTAAGGCATGGGATGACGAACCGCCACAACTTTTTTCCCCATGCTCTGAAGAATTTCCACAACACGACGCGTTGTCTGGCTCTTGCCGCAGCCGGTTCGGACCGCACAAACGGCAATGACAGGCTTGGTGGACTTCAGCATGGTCCGGTCAGCGCCCATGATTGTAAAATCAGCACCAGCGGCGTTTACAATGGCACTCTTGCTCATGATCACTTCATAAGGAACATCACTGTATGCGAATACCACTTCGTTGACACCATATTCTTTTATCAGCTTAACCAGGTCTTCTTCCGCCTTGATGGGAATCCCGTTGGGATAGTTTTTCCCGGCGAGGGAAGCCGGATACATCCGTCCGTCGATGTCCGGAATCTGAGTCGCAGTAAACGCCACCACCTCATACTGGTCATTGTCCCGGTAGTACATATTGAAGTTGTGAAAGTCGCGTCCAGCCGCACCCATAATCAGAACTTTGGTCTTAGTCATTTTTCCTCCTTAGAGTAGGTAATATAAAATTGCTTTTGCCACATGCAAAAGATTCGCCGCGTTTTCATATATTTCGGATTCCGCAGCCACTTCTGCGGAAATCTCTTCTCCTCTGCGCACCGGCATGCAGTGAAGCACCATGGGTTTGCCACCGGTCATTTCCAACATCTTCCGGTTCACCTGGTAACCCTGAAAGGCCTGGAGCCGTTCATCACGCTCCTCTTCCATACCCATGGAAGTCCATACATCTGTAAAAATGACATCTGCCCCTGATACCGCGTTGATATCATCGGTGATCTCAAAAGCAGTTCCGGCTTTCTTTGCCAGGGCTTCACCCTCTTCCACCACGTCTGGACTGGGTTGGTACCATTCCGGTGAAATAACCGAAATGTCCATCCCCGATTTGGGGCACATCAACATCAGGGAATGGGCAATATTATTACCGTCTCCCACGTAGGCCAGCTTGCGGCCGTCGAGGGTTCCGAGTTTTTTCTTTATGGTGTAAGCCGCTCCCAGTGCACCAACCGGAGAATATTTCGCTGTCAGCCCATTGATCACCGGGATTTTGCCAAACTGAACAAAATCTAAAAGATCCTGCTGAGTTCCTCCTCGAATCACGATGGCATCCAGATAGTTGGACAGAACCCTGGCAGTATCGGCCAGAGACTCCCCCCTGGATAACTGAAGGTCCGAAGTTCTGAATAACGAGGTTGTTCCTCCCAGTTGTGCGACACCAACCTCAAAGGCAAACCGCAGCCGGGTGGAAGGTTTCTGAAAAAACAGTCCCACCGACCGACCGGCCAGTTCATTCTGAAACAATTCGGGGGAAGTTTCCATCCGGGTAGCCAGATCCAGAATCCTCTCAATGTCAATACCTTCTGCCTCATTCAGGCGAATCAAATGTTTCATGGAATAATCCGCGTTCCCACTTTTTCAATGTCTTTCATATCTTCAATTGCCTGGGCAGAAGTAATCAATACTTCGCTTCCCCCTGCTTCAATATATTCCATAGCGGATTCAATTTTTGGCCCCATGCTGCCCGCGGGGAACTGCCCTTCTGCAAGCATTTTCCTGGCTTTTTTTACCGTTACCCGGTCCAGTGCCCTCTGCGTCGCTTTCCCAAAGTCAACATATACCTGATCCACTCCGGTCAATGTAATGAACAGGTCCGCTTTCAGGTTGCGGGCCAGCAGGCTGGAGGTATAGTCCTTATCAATTACCGCTTCTACCCCCATGAGATAACCTGAAAAGTCCCGTTTTACCGGAACACCGCCGCCGCCGCCGGCAATTACAACATGACCACTTTCCAGGAGAGCCCGAATAGCCGGTTCCTGAATCACCTCAATGGGCTTCGGAGAAGGGACTACCTTGCGCCATCCCCTTCCTGAATCCTCTTTCATCACCCATTTCTTGCTTCGCATCAGTTCTTCCGCCCGAAACTCCGGGTAAAAAGGGCCTACCGGCTTGGTTGGATTAGTAAATGCTGCATCCTCTCCGTCCACTACAACTTCGGAAATAACCGTGGCCACCCGGGGAGTCTCACCGGCAGCCAGTATGCGGTTGATCAGGGAGCGCTCAATCATATACCCCATGCTACCCTCTGTCATGGCTCCGCAGATGTCCAGTGTGTAGGGCGGAATCTGGTCCAATGCCCGATCCTGCTGAATCAGAATATTCCCCACCTGAGGTCCGTTTCCGTGTACCAACAGCATCGTGTAGCCACTTGCATACACGTTGTACATCATATTCGCCGCTCGTTTTGCATTCTCAATCTGCTCATCCTGAGTGCCCTTCTGATGGGCCTGGAGTAGCGCATTTCCTCCGAAAGCAATTACCGCTGTTTTCCTCTGTTCCATTCTGGAGTCCTTTCTGAATTTACTTGATTCTAAATCCGGGCTTTGCGCCCTCATCAGGTGACAGGAGAAACGGTGCCCCGTCTTCTCCGGAAGCCGCCAGCAGCATTCCCTGGGATTCAATTCCCATCAGTTTTGCGGGCTGAAGATTTGCGACCACAATAATCTGACGTCCAACAAGATGTTCCGGCTCATATAGCAGCGCAATCCCTGCCACAATTTGGCGTACTTCTTCACCGAGTGATATCTTCATCTTAATCAGCTTCTTGGACTTCTCTACCTTCTCCGCTGCCAGGATTTTTGCCACCCGAAGCTGCACTTTAGCGAAATCATCAATTGAAATCAGGTTATCCATTCCCGCCTTCGGCTGTCCATCCGGTTTGGACTGCCTGCTCTTTCTTTCTGTCTTATTTTTTCCCGGCTCCGATTGTTCCCCGGTCAGATACTCCTTAGCATCCACCCGGGCAAACAAATGCTCTTTGGAATCTTTCAAACTTGATCCGGGTTTCAATGAGCCGAACCGCATCATCGAAACCACGCAATCTTCCACCTTGGCATTAAATCCCAGTCTGTGCCAGATTTCCTGGCTTTTCACCGGCATCACAGGGGAAATCACAAGGGCCACAAGTCGAACCGCCTCTGCAACCACATAAAGAACTGTATCCAGTTCTTTTCGTCTCGCCTCATCCTTGGCCAACAACCATGGTTCCTGTTCCACGATAAACTTGTTCAAGTCGGATAATAGTGACCATGTTTCTTCCATCGCCTTATGCAATTGATAGGTGTCGAAATAGCTTTCCCAGTTTACTGCACATTCTTTGACACGTGATTCCATCTTCTTGTATCTGTCATCATCTACATCTGGTTCCGGAATCCTTCCTTCACAGTACCGGTCAATCATGCCAAGAGTACGGGAGACGAGATTTCCCAGGTCATTGACCAGATCTGAGTTGAATCGGCCAAGAAATGCCTCGTCTGAAAAGTTGGAGTCTTGTCCAAACACCATTTCCCGAACCAGGAAATAGCGGAGAGCATCCGCACCAAAATCCTCCACAAGATGCTGGGGACGAACCACATTGCCCACGCTTTTGGACATTTTGGCTTTGTCCTTCAGCCACCAGCCATGGGCAAAGACTGTTTTCGGGAGTGGCAAACCGGCTGCCATCAGAAAAGCAGGCCAGTACACTGCATGGAAACGTAAAATATCCTTGCCAATCAGATGAAGATCCGCGGGCCAGAAATTCTGGTACAATTCCGAATCCTCAGGATAGCCAAGTGCTGTCAAATAGTTGGAAAGCGCGTCCAACCACACATAAATAACATGCTTTTCATTTCCCGGCACCGGTATCCCCCACGAGAACGAAGTGCGGGAAACGCTGAGATCTTTCAACCCACCCTTTACAAAAGAAACTACCTCGTTGCGACGGTGCTCCGGCTGAATCAGTTCCGGATGTGCTTCATAGTAAGCCAACAGTTTCTTTTCATACTTTGAAAGCCGAAAAAAGTAGCTTTCTTCCTCTACTTCTTCCAGCGGTTTGTTGCAGTCCGGGCATTTTCCACCCTTGGCCTGCGTCTCCGTCAGAAATGCTTCACAGGAAACGCAGTACATCCCCTTGTAATGATCCAGGTAAATATCCCCCTGATCCAGAAGCTGCTTGAACAGATGGGATGCTCCCTTTTCGTGACGGGGCTGCGTTGTACGAACAAAATCGTTGTTGCTGACCGAAAGACGGGGCCAGAGATTCAGATAGTTCTCTACTACTTTATCAGCAAGCTGAATCGGTTCCATGCCACCGGCCTTAGCTGCCTCTTCTACCTTCTGTCCGTGTTCATCTGTACCTGTAAGAAAATACACGTCAAACCCCATCAGTCGCTTGTAGCGGGCAATCACGTCCGCAATCACAGTTGTATACACATGCCCGATGTGGGGCAGATCGTTCACATAATAAATTGGAGTTGTCACATAAAACCTTCGTTTTTCCATACACCACCTCTGAGTCAAACATTCCAACGAAATTCTAAAGTATTCCCGCCTCCGTTGCAAGGAGAATGCTCTTTTTGAGACAAGTAGGGATAAGTAGAGACAAGGTTGAGTTTAAGTCCGGAAAGAGGTTAAACGGCAAGTTCCAGATCTTTACTTAAACTCAGACTCAGACTTAAACTTGCCCCCCCAAAAAAATGGTGGAGATGAGGGGACTTGAACCCCCGGCCTCTGCCTTGCGAAGGCAGCGCTCTCCCAACTGAGCTACATCCCCGAACCTCAGGCATGATAACACCCCTTTCCCAAAATCACAAGTCACGATATGGAACCGGGACATCATCTTCCCAGGTAAGTTTTGCGGCTCAGAAACTGAAAAGGAGGTTGATAGTGGTCGTCGTGTCAGACTTTCTTTTATCGTCCACTGGGAGATTCCTGTACTGTTGTTGATATGAAATTTCCAAAGCCAGTGTATGATTGATAGTTGACATGTAGGACAGGGTGCTGGTCAACCGGTAGTCCTCGTTGTTTGGAAGGCTCATTCGGCTTTCATTTCCGAATTTCAGGGTATTGTCCTTGTTGAGAAAATAGCGATAATCCACCTGAAAATAAACCGCAAGAACGCTGTCTGTAAAGTGGCTTCCCTCAACAATTGTTTACTCCTGGAATCCTTCCAGTCCCACACCACCCTTCAGTTTCGACTGACTGGAATCAAAAAACGTGTAGCCATATCCGGAAGCCAGGGAGATATTGTGATCAATTCCGGATGGTACGTCCTTCTTCCAAGAGAAATTGGCAAAAACACTGCTTTTCTCCCGAAGTGCGTAATCGGTTTTAATACCGGCTTCCAGTCTCTCGGTATTTCTTGAATTCACTCCGGTTGCCGGGTTCGTGACATCGGCAAACAGGTAGGCGCCGGTTGTTCTAAAATTCAGACGCCCCCATTTTGTGTGATAGTTGAACTTGAAGTTTCCGGTTGTCGTGTCCGAATTTCCGGTAGTAGAAATATAGCCCACAGAAACAGTCAGCCCAGTGTCCCCTTTTCCTTTTGCGTTCGGTTCACTCTGCCCGGCCACAGAGGAAAATACTATCATCAGAAAAAATAATCATGAAGTTGCAGAATCTTCCAGTCTTACAGAAAGCATCTTGCTGCATCCCGGTTCCTCCATCGTTACTCCATAGAGAGAATCCACCATCTCCATAGTAGTCTTGTTATGCGTCATAATTACGAACTGCACATTGTCCCGGTACCGCCTTAAAAATTGCCCCAGCTGAATAACGTTGGCCTCGTCCAGGGGAGCATCTACCTCATCCAGCACACACAGGGGAGAGGTACGGTATTCAAACATGGCAAAGAGAAGAGCAAGAGCGGTCTGGGCCTTTTCTCCTCCACTCAACAATGAAATATTCTGAATTTTCTTACCCGGTGGCTGCGCGAAAATATCAACACCCGTCTCCAGTGGATCAGATGGGTCTGTCAGGGAAAGACTGGCATTTCCACCGCCGAACAGATGTTGAAACACGCCGGAAAAGGTCGTGTTGATGGCGTCATAGGCATGCATGAACAGTTCCCGGGTCGTGCTGTCGATTTCCTGAATGTCCCGGCTTAAGTTTGCAATGGACTTTTTCAGATCCCCCCGCTGCTCGGTCAGATATTTGAACCTCTCTTCCTGCTCCGTACACTCCTCAATCGCCAGAAGATTAACCACTCCAAATCCTGCGAGACGCTTTTCCAGTTTCTCCACTCTACCCTTCAAGGCGTCCGGATCATCCACAGCACTCAGTTCCGGCCGGGGTTCTCCCTGCATCAAATCATCCAGCTGAGATAAAATCCCCTTGAATTCTCCCTGGATTTCCACCATCTTCAGTTCCAGTTCCTGTTCTTTGTCCCGGTGACTGTTCTCTTTCAGCCGCTGCTCTTTCAGTTCTTCCTCAAAGAGTGCCAGTTTGCGCCGTTCTCCTTCCAGCTCCTGTTTTTTGGTAGAGAGGAGACCGTCGATTTTCCGGTATTCGTCCACAGCAATGTCTGCGCCCTTCCTTGCTTCTTCAAGCTGTTTCATCAGGATATCGCGGTTCTCCTGGTCCAGTTTCTGGTTGTTCCGTGCCTGATCCATCATCTTAGCCAGTTCGCTCCTGCGAATTTCCAGGAACTTCAATTCCTTTTCAATACTTGCGGTAGCCGCAGCACGCTTTTCGTGGAGCAGCTTCAGTTCAGTAAATGCTTCCTGATGGTCTTCCAGTTTCTCCCGCAAAAGATCTAATTCCTGTTCCCGGTGGCTGCGTACATCCATTTGCTCGGTGATGTTATCTTCAAGATTTATAATTTCTTTTCCCGCGTCAGTTAATCTCTTTTTCGATTCTTCCAGTTTCTGCAATTTGGATGAAATCTCTTCCTCAATGCGACGGGTGTCAGCATCTTTGGATGTCAGCATCTGCCGTGCGCTTTCCAGCGACGACCTTACGGCGGAAAGTTCAAGTTTTAATCCTTCCTGTTTCGTCTGCACGTCTTCACGATGATGAACCAGTGTTTCAAGTGCGTCAGACATTTCCTGTGTTTCACCCACCATCTTGCCACGCTTTTTTTGAAGTAGCTTCAGTTTGCGATCACTTTCCCTGAGTCCTGTTT
>Ga0100396_1002844_pt1 | contig 11331 bp, 13 predicted proteins | sample CryGeymeta201520_FD_81551 | JGI IMG/M metagenome (GOLD analysis project Ga0100396, IMG submission 81551) | Groundwater microbial communities from Crystal Geyser aquifers in Utah, USA - Crystal Geyser metaG 2015-20 | ecosystem: Environmental > Aquatic > Deep subsurface > Groundwater | place: USA... | reverse complement strand
CAGCCGACAAGAATGGCGTGTCGTAGGGCCGACTTCAGTCGGCCATGGCGGGTTGAAACCCGCCCTACGCAGGGCACGCGTGTTTCATGCTTTGGGGTGTCCTTGTTGAACATGGACGTTAGAAATGGAATAACACCCAGCATCGGTGTCTTAGCGACTGCGCCCGGCCTTGTACGCTGCTTTTTGCGTCTGGATTTGCACCCCGCCCAAGCCTTTGGCCTGCGCCAACAACGCGATGGATTTGGCCGCATGGGCGTGGGTGATGGCCAAGCCCAGCGCGTCAGCTGCATCGGTGCCCGGCAAGCCCGGCAGGTTGAGCAGGCGGCGCACCATCTCTTGAATCTGGGTTTTGTCGGCACGGCCATAGCCCACCACCGCCTGCTTCATTTGCAAGGCGGTGTATTCCGCCACTGGCAGATCACAAGACACCAGCGCCGTCACTGCCGCACCGCGTGCCTGCCCCAGCAGCAAAGTGGACTGCGGGTTGACGTTGACAAACACAATTTCTACCGAGGCCGCATCGGGCTGGTAGCGTGCCACCACTTCGCGGATGCTGTCAAACAGCAGCTTCAGACGGGCGGGCAACAGGTCTTTTTCAATCTTGGTGGTGCTGATGGTGCCGCGAGCCACATAGGTCAGCGCTGAGCCGTCCACATCCACCACGCCAAAACCGGTGGTGCGCAGGCCGGGGTCAATGCCAAGAATTCTCATCTGGTCATCTTTCTCATTTTGCTATTTTTTTAGTAGCTTTTAGCACATATATTATATGGGCTAGAGGCCAAAATACCATCTAACCGAATGGAAGAACACCGGGGCTGCAAAACACAGTGAATCCACCCGGTCGAGCATGCCACCCGCGCCGGTGACCGCCTTGCCTTCGCCGTGCCAGATCGGAATACCGCGGTCTCGCTTCAAGGCTTTCATCACCAGGTGTCCCAAAGACCCGGCGGCGCAGGCTATGAAAGCCTGGGCAAAGGCCTGCCCCGGCACAAACGGCGTGATGCCTGCCAACAAGGCGCCTAGCACACTGCCCGCCGCCATGCCCGCCCACCAGGCGCGCCAGCTGAAACTCTGGCTGATCTGTGGCGCGGCAGGAGCGTGGCCCAGGCGCATCAAACGCAGCGCTACCAGGTGCTGGGTGACCATGCAGGTTTGCACCACCAGCACCAGGAAGAACACCAGAAACGCGTTCTTTTTGTCGTAGTGCGGGAAGTCCAGCAACAGCAGCGCGGGCACATGGCTCATGCCATAAATGCACACCATGATGCCCCACTGCAGCTTGGCATTGCGCTCCAGAAACCGCTGCGGGTCATTGGCCAGGGCGCTGGCCACCGGCAGCGCCAAAAACACATACACCGGGATGAAAACGGTGAACAAATTGAAGTGCTCGGTGGCCACCAACCAGTACTGAAACGGCAGCACCCCAAAAAACGCCAGCACCAGGCTGCGGTGGTCGCCCTGGCGGGTGGGCGACAGGGTTAAAAATTCGCGCAGCGCAAAGAACGAGCCCAGGCCAAACAGCACCAGCCGCGCCGCGTCACCGGCCAGCCAGGCCAGCCAGAAAATAAAGATCAGTGCCCAGCTGGTTTTGAGCAACTGCCCCAGGTTGCGCACCGCTTTTTGGTGGGCTTGCGCCGCCTGCGAGTCCTCAAACTCACGCATCGACAGCAAAAAGACCACCCCTTGCGCCAGCAGCAACAAGCCAAACACCAGCACAAACAAGGCCCCCACTTGCTGGGTGGCAGAGAGGTGTTTAAGCGTCTGGTACATGGTTTAAATATCGCGAAGGGTCAGCACCGCACTGCGGGCGCGTTGCAAAAACACATGGATGTCTTCGCCGTCTTGCAGCAGCATCGGCGCGCCAAAAGTGACCGAGCACAGCACCGGCACCGGCACCACCTCACCCTTGGGCATGACGCGTTGCACATTGGCGATCCACGCCGGGATCAGCTCGATGTGAGGAAACTTCAGCGCCAGGTTGTACAGCCCGGCCTTGAATGGCTGGGGCTCGTCGGCATGGCCGCGCGTGCCCTCGGGGAACAAAATCAGCGAGTCGCCCGCGTGCAGCGCGTCGATCAGCGGCTCCAGCGGGTCTTCATCGGCTTCACGTGTGCGTGACACATAAATCACGTTGAACACCGCGCTGGTGAGCCACTTTTTGAACGGTGATTTGGTCCAGTAGTCCCGCGCCGCCACTGCCCGGGTGCTGTGGCGCAGCTCTTTGGGCAAGGCCGCCCAGATCATCACCAAGTCCACATGGCTTTGGTGATTGGCAAAGTAAATGCGCTGCTCGGCCTTGGGCGGGCAACCCCACCAGCGCGCCTGCGAACCTGTGAGCGTTCGCACCAACCCCAACAAAAACAAACTTACCACCTCAGCTGCCACCGGAGATGCCCATGCCTTCAAGCGTGAACGCAGGTTTGTGGGGTCGACAGGAGCAGCGGTACCAGTGGATTTCATGGCAGTTCCGTATTGTCCAGGCGGCGCACGATCACCTCTGCCCGACCCGCCACGTAGCTGGAGTTGGGCAGCTTCTCAAAATATTTGGGTCTGGGCAGCATCACCGCCAGGCGGGCGGCCTCATAGGCGCTGAGCTGGGCGGCTGGTTTGCCAAAGTAGCGCTGGGCGGCGGCCTCGGCACCAAACACGCCCTCGCCCCACTCCACGCTGTTGAGGTAAATCTCAAGAATGCGGCGCTTGTCCAATATTGCCTCCAGCAGCAGCGTCAGCACAAACTCCTGCCCCTTGCGCAGCAGGGTGCGCTCACCCGACAAAAACAGGTTTTTGGCCAGTTGCTGGGTAATGGTGGAGCCGCCCACCACCTTGGGCGTTTTGGTGGGCTTGGCCACCGGCACCACCGTGGTTTTGTTCTGACCCATGACGGACTTCTTGCCTGCCTGCTTGCTGGCAGCCCGGGCTTGGCTAGCTTGCAGCGCCGCCTGGACTTTGGCTGCTTGGGCTTCGGCCTTGGCATTTTTCTGCCAGGCTTTCTCCAGCGCATTCCAGTCCACGCCGTCATGGTTGACAAAACCGTCGTCCTCGCTGGCGATCACCGCACGCTTGAGGTGGTTGGAGATTTGACTGTACGGTGTCCACTGCTGGCGCCACTTCAAGCTGCCCGTCTGGGTGGAGACACGCCACAGCTCCGAGCGCTCAAAGGCGGTGGACTGCGGGTCAACCACCAGCATGACCGCAATGCGTGCCACAAAAAACAGCTGCAACAGCAGCAGCGCCAGTGCCACCAGACCCAGCCAGCGTAGCGCCGGTTTCATGAACTCAACCTTAAGGACATGGCAGCACAGTCACCCCAAAGCGTGGAACATAAGCTGATTTTTGTAGGGCAGGCTTCAGCCCGCCATGGCCGACTGAAGTCAGCCCTACAAACGACTGGTTCTGCTGTCATTGCTGCGCTTTCATCTTAGGGCTTGTTCACAAATAACATGCACATTTGACTCGCCAACTTTTGGCGCACTGCGTCGTTGCAAATCGCTTGTGCAGCAGAGCTGCACGGCACGCTTTGCGCCTCGCATTGCATCCCAAATCCGGCGGCCAAATGTACAGCTTATTCATGAACAAGCCCTTAGTCTCTGACGCAACTCGGCCAGCACCTGGTCAGAGGGCGGGCGCACGCCGCGCCAGATCAAAAAGGCCTCTGCGGCCTGCTCCACCAACATGCCCAGGCCGTCGCGTGGCACCGCGCCATGCGCGCGCGCCCAATCCATGAAACCTTGGGCAGCAGGGCCATACATCATGTCGTAGGCCAGTGCACCGGGCTTCAACACGCTGGCATCCACTGGCACACCAACGCCGCCCAGGCTGCTGGCGGTGGCGTTGATGATCACATCAAAATCAGCCTCTAGACCTTGTAAATCAAGGGCTAGCAGCTCTGTTTCTTGTAGCATAGCCAAGGGTAAATGCCGCGCCACCAAAGCGCTGGCTTTGCCCACCGTGCGGTTGGCCACGCTGATGTGGGCCGGTTGCGCGTTGATCAGCGGCCCCAGCACCCCTGCGGCCGCACCCCCTGCGCCGATCAGCAGCAGGCGCAGGCCTTTCAGCGGCCAGCCGGCGTTGCGTTCAATGTCCATCACCAGGCCCATGCCGTCGGTGTTGTCGGCCAACATTTGCCCATTTTGAAAACTCAGCACATTGCACGCCTGCGCCAGTTGCGCGCGTTCGCTGGTGTGCGAGGCCAGCGCGGCGGCTTCAAATTTGAACGGCACCGTGATGTTGCAGCCACGCCCACCCTCGGCCATGAAGGCGTGCACGCTGCGGGCAAACTGGTCCAGCGCAATTTCGCGTTTGTCATACACCATGGCCTGCCCGGTCAGCTCGGCAAAGCGGGTGTGAATCCAGGGCGAGCGGCTGTGGCTGATGGGGTTGCCCATCACGCAGTAGTGGTCAAGGGTCATGGCGGCGCGTGTTTTGGGTGGCGATTAACGTGAAATGACGACTGTATCTTGCCTCCGTAGGGCGGACTTCAGTCCGCCATGGTCGACTAAAGTCAACCCTACGACATGACGTTTTCCATACTTCATTGTGCAGCATGGTTTTGCAGGCTAGACGAGTCAATTGTTGCTAAGTTTGGTTTCCAGCACGTCGTCGCGGGTGAACTTGAAGCGCGACACCACCGCGATCTGGTCGGCCTGGCGACGCATCTCTTTGGTGAAGCGTTCAAACGGCCCGGCGCTGCGGGCAATGGCTTGGGCGCGGCGGTCTAACGTGGGTTTGCCCGAGCTTTGCACCACCTCAGTGGCCAGCACCTGGCCGTCGAAATTGATGGTAACAACCATGGTCAGCTCACCATAGAGCTTTTGCCCGTTCAACTGCGGAAAGTTCTCGGTGCCCTTGTCTTCAATGGCACGGCGCAAGTGGTCGTAATACAGGGCATACACCGCCTCACGCGTGGCCGGGCTGATGTAGCGTTTTTTGGGGCGCGCATTCTCAAGATTGATGCGGCGTTCAATCTCGGCCAGCACCTTGACCAGCTCGCGGCGCTTTTGCTCGCGCTGCGCCTGCTCTGGCGTGAGCACAGATTTTTGCGGCTCCACCGGTGGCAAGGCACGCAACATGTTTTTGACCTGCCCGAGCATCAGAGCCTGCTGCTCCTGCAGGTTGAGCACTTCACGATCGGCCGCGGCGGCCTGTTCCTCACCCGACTGGGTCAGCAGCGCGGGTGGCAACGGGCTGGTGGCACGGCCACGCTCAGCCTCGCCACCACCAGCCAGATTGGCCTGGGCAATGGCCTGCGCCTTTGTCGGGCGTTCAGCGGTTTTGGCGTTGACCAAAATCACCTCCAGCGGGGTGTCTTGAAACACCCGGTTGAAGCCTTCAGGGTCAACAAAACGCACCGTCAGCAGCGCCGCATGCACCACCAGCGATAAGCCCAGCGCTTTTTGGAGGGTGCTAAAGGCGCGCAGTTTCACGGGGCGGGTGTTGCTTCTGGGGTTGCGGTGGTGGCAGAGGTGACCGCGTCGACTTCATTGAGGTCGACCGCAATGGCAATCGGGCCGGCCACGGTGTCGTCATCTTGCTCATCGTCTTGCTCATCTTTTTGCTCGCCTGGTGCATCAAGGCCTTCAGGCTCGGCATCCAGCCGCTCCAGCACGGTGCCATGGATGTCCAGCGACACCAGGTCAATGTCGCCCAGCTTCACCAGCACCCGTGCGCCGCGCGGCAGGCCTTGGGCGCCGAGCACCGGCAACACCAGCGGCAGGTGGTCGGCGCGCACCAGGTTGTCTTTGAACAACGTGGCTTCGATCTCGGTGATGGCGTTTTGCTGCACATATTGCAGCGTCCAGAAACGCTCGATGGCGTTCTGGTAGCCGTTGTAGGCGCTGTAGGCCGCATCAAAGCTGGAGATGATGGAGAACAGCTCAGCATCTTTGGGCTTGAACGGTGCGGCCAGCGCAGCGGTTTTGCCGTGCCGCGCGCAGGCGATGATCTGCCACTGGTTGACCAGATCAACATAGCGGCGCAGTGGCGAACTGCTCCAGGCGTAGCTTTTAACCCCAATGCCGGCGTGCGGCAGCGCTTTGGTGCCCATGCGCACTTTCACGCCCGGCAACATCGAGGCCTGGCTGCGGTAAATGCCGGGTACGCCCAGCTCGGCCATCCAGCTGCCCCAGGTGCTGTTGGCCAAAATCATGGCCTCCGACACAATCAAATCCAGCGGCGCACCGCGCTGGCGCACGCTGATCTGCACCTGCTCTGAGCCATCGGGTTCAGCCCCGTCATTTCCCAACAGCCGAAAGTTGTAATCGGGCCGGTTGAAGTTTTCGGGCTTGCCGCGCACAACTTCGCGCTTGGCCTTTAAATCTTTCGCCAGGCGGTGCAAAAATGAGAGCTGCTCACGCTTATTCTGCAAGGGCTGGGGGTCTATTTTGTGCATAAACGTTGGGTCTTCCAGCCAGGCCAGGGTGACCACATCGTCGAGCTGGTCATGGCGCAAATTGGCCCCAATGTGCACCCGCTCCAGTTGGGTCGCAGTGGCCTTGATGTCCAGCGTGGCCTCGTCCAGCGTCACATACAAAGACACCGCCGGGCAGTCGCGCCCTTCTTGCAGGGTGTAGTTTTGCACCACCTCATCGGGCAGCATGGTCAGCTTGTAGCCTGGCATGTACACCGTGGACAAACGCGTGCGCCCCACTTGGTCAACCGCACTGCCCGGCGCAATGGCCAAGGCAGGCGCGGCAATGTGAATGCCCACTACCACTGTGCCTGTGCCCAGGCCTTGCACGCTCAGGGCATCGTCAATCTCGGTGGTGGCCGAATCGTCAATCGAGAACGCGCGGGCGCTGGACAAGGGCAAGTCGTCGGTGATAAGTGGCGCGTCCAGCTTCGGGAAACCCGTGCCCTTGGGAAAGTTTTCCAGCAGAAAACGCTTCCAGTGGAACTGGTAGGGCGAATCAATCGCCCCGGCCTTGATCAGCAGCTCCAGCGGCCCCAGGTGCGTGGCGCGCGAGGCCTCCACCACGGCCTTGTATTCCGCCGCGTTTTTGTCGGGCTTGAACAGGATTTTGTAAAGCTGGTCGCGAATCGGCTGCGGGCAAATGCCTTGGCTGAGGTCTTTCACCCAGGCTTCAATTTGCAACAAAAGCTGTTTCTTTTTCTCGATCGCGGCCAGGGCTTGCGCCAGGATGTCGGCGCTGGCCTTTTTAAAGCGCCCTTTGCCGGCGCGGCGAAAGTAATGCGGCGCGTCATACAAGGCCATCAGTGTGCCAGCCTGCTCGGCCAGCGTGGCCTGCTCGGAGAAATAGTCGCGTGCCAGCTCGGCAAAGCCAAAGTCGCCCTCGGGGGCAAATTCCCAGGCCATGTCCAGCTCCATGCCTGCGGCCACCGCCTGGGCTGCGGCCATCAGTTGGGCAGGCTCGGGCTTGTCAAACTTGAGCAAGATATTGGCCGCCTTGACCTTGAGGCGCTTGCCCGAATCCAGCTCCACCTGCGCCGAGGTGTCGGCTTCAGAGAGCATGCGTCCAGCCAGGAACTTGCCGGTTTCTTCAAATAATAAGTACATGGCGCAGATTGTCACATGGCTGTGGGGGTAGGCATGCCGCGCAAAAATTTCGGCTTTGCGCCCATCAAGAAAAAATCAGATAAACTGATTTTCATATTTCAGGAGATTTCCATGAGCGTCATCGCACTGACCGTGACCGAGTTTTCTCGTGGTCTGTCCAATTTTTTGAATCAGGTGCAATACCAGGGGCAAACACTGGACATTCAGCGTGGCAAAAAATTGGTGGCGCGGGTGCTGCCAGCGGGCGCAGCCGATGGCTTTCCAATCGACCGACTCGATGCCCTGCTTGCCAAAGGGCCGCGGCTCAGCACCGCAGAGCGACAAGCCATGGCGGCTGACGTGGGTGCGGTGCGTGCCAACCTGAGCACCAAGGACGACCCGTGGGACTTGTGATTGATACCGATGTCTGGGTGTTGGCAGAAAAATCGGGGCAAGCACTCGACTTGGCGCGCTGGGCACAGTACGGCAATGCCTACATGAGCGTGGTCACCGCCAGCGAACTGCTGGTGGGTGTCGAGCGCGCCAACACCGCCGCGCGCAAGGCGCAGCGCGGCGCCTTTGTGGAACACCTTCTGTCGTTTATTCCAATTTTGGAACTAACACTGCCTGTTGGCCGCACCCACGCACGCATGCTGGCGGCGCTGCCAAAAAATTTGACGGCAGGTGCCCACAACGCACTGATCGCCGCCACAGCGCTGCACCACGGCCACGCGCTGCTGACCCGCAAGGTGGCTGATTTCACGATCTTTGCCGGTCTGAAAGTGGAAGTTTTCCAGGCATAAACCGGGATTGAACCATCCCGCGTAAATTCAATTTCAAAACGGTGCAACGCCGTAAACCACAATATATTGTTGTTTAAATCTATAAAATATGAATTTATGAGAGTTTCATCAAAAACCAACCTGCTGCCGTTCCAAGCTGAAGAAGTCTTGAGAACACTGGCTGGACGCATCAAAATGGCCAGGCTTGTGCTGGGGTATACCCAAGCTGATTTGGCGGCCAAAGCGGGCATCAGTACCAACACCCTGCTTTCAATGGAGAAAGCTTCGGCCAGCGTCCAGCTTGGCTATTGGTTGCAAGTGCTTTGGGCGCTGGATCTTCTTGACGGATTCAATGCCGCGTTAGCGCAGTTGTGCACCACCAATGCCATGGTGTCCATCATGGAAGCATCACTACCCAAACGCGCTCGCGGCCCGCGTCGCACAGTCTCCAACAAAGCGGTGCACAAATGAGCGGCATCACAAAACCTGTCTGGGTTTGGCTGCCTGATACCCACGCGCCCACAGCCTGCGGAACCTTTACCCTGCAAAACAAGATCGGCACTTTTACTTACCTGCAAACCTACCGGGCAACAGCAGGCGCGGTGTCGCTAGACCCGCACAATCTGCCGCTCACACGCGCAACAGGCGGCCGCAAAGAAACTCGCCAAGGGGGACTATTTGGGGTTTTTCGGGACGCGAGTCCTGAGGGTTTTGGCTTGGGTTTACTTGAGCGATTAAAAAACATCAACATCGCAGACCCCATGCAGCGACTCGAACTGTCAGAGGGTGACGCTGTGGGCGCGATTGAGGTGTGTGACGACATCCAAGCCAAATGCGCTTTTCAGCCGCCCGCGTTGGATGACTTGGTGGCGGCACTGGCCAGCCTCGAACCCGAACGGGCAAGCAGCGTGGCGGCCCGTGAAGTCAAAGGTGTCAAAGGTACAAGCCTGGGCGGAGAACGGCCAAAACTGACGGTGATGCACGGCCAGCAGCAATGGATCGCCAAGCTACAAGACAGAGGTGACCCGCCGCACGCGCCGCTGCGTGAGTACCTGGCCATGCGACTGGCAAAACGCTGCGGCATTCGCGCAGCTCAGGTGGAGTTCAAACGGGTGGGCGATCGTGAAATGGTACTGGTGAGACGATTCGATCGAGCTGTGACCGCGCAAGGCTTGGTTTCCCGCAAGCTTTACGCCAGTGCGCACACAGTTCTACGCTTGGACACGCAGCTACGCGGCGACCCGCAACGCTCTTACATCGCGCTGTCCAACGAACTACAACGCTGGTGTGGGCGTTCGGGGTATGACCCCAAGCAGCAACAGCGCGAACTGTGGCGGCGCATGGCATTCAACGCCATTGTTGGCAACGCAGATGACCATCCTCGCAACCATGGGTTGCTTTATGAAAACCAGGGTTGGGTGCTGTCAGATGCCTTTGACATCGCGCCGTACCTTACTTTCTCTAAAACATTGTCGATGGCCATGACCAGGGATGGGAGCCTTGAAGCGAACGCGGGCAACTTGCTTAAAAACTGCACCAGCTTCCACTACGAAGCCGAAGAGGCACGGCATTACATCAAAACAACGGTAGCCACCATTCGAAATGCGTGGCCAGAAGAATTGGCTGCTGTGGGCATGCCACACGATGCCGCTGCGACACCGGCCATGGACTGGCTGGGCGATGCGCTTGGCATCACATAACGGCGGCCGTCATAACTTGTTCACCATTACAGGCATTAATTGCCATTAATGCGCACAATGGTGAACACAATGGTGAACATCATGCCAAGCAAACCGCCTGTTATTTTTTTACAAGAGCAACGCCTGTTGCGTGCTTTGGGTGAGCGCATTCGGCTGGCTCGGTTGACCCTACGCTTTCACTGGGTGGCGCAATTTTGACGCACTGGCGCGATGCCGCCATGCAGTGCGGCATCAGCCGTGCCGACATCGAATTGACCGCCACCGCGTTTTCCGCACACCAACAATTTGGCATGCAATAGAACGAGCTGCGTCCGGCATTTCAGAAGAGATGTGCGACTGCTATCGCTCCGCGAGATGCTGAACGGCACAATCATTTTTAACCGCGCTCAGCTGCACCCGCAGCAACCCATTCACCAGCCCTTGCGCCACCACATGCCCATGCGCGGCGGCTTTGGCCAGCCACATCAGGCCCAGGTGCTCGTCTGCTGGCACGCCCTGCCCATGCAAATAACAATGCCCCAGCCACTGCATGGCATCCGGGTGGGCTTGCTGCGCGGCTTGTTGCCACCAATACAGCGCGGCCTTGGGCTGACCCGCACTTAAAAACACCGCGCCCAGGTCGTTTTGCGCCTCAGGGTTGCCAGCATCGGCCAACAAAACCAACGCCGCATCCTCAGCTGCCAGGGGTGCAGCAACCTGTGGCAACACATCCGCCCAAAGCAGCATGGCGCGGCCACGGGCATCGTCAGCCACGCGCGTGGCCTCGCCCTTGGCCATGCGTCGCCACCAGGTGCTGCGACTGCGCCCGGTGATGGCAATGGCGGCTTCGACACTGATCACATCTTGTTGCATGGCGGCATGATAGCCAACTGTGTGGTGTGTGTAGAGGTCAAAGCCTCAGCCACCGTCAAAGCAAGCGACCTGCGCGGCTTGAAAAAGCTGGCCAGCCTGGCAGGCAGCCAGTTCAAGATGGGCGTGTTGTTGTACGACGGCTCCGAGACCATGCCGCTTGGCGACCGCATCTGGGCCGCACCGGTGTCCACACTTTGGGGAATGGAGAAGTCAAATCAGGTGTAAATGGTTTTGACACGCGCCAGCACGGTTCAAACCCATGCGCGAGACTCAAAAAACCGTGTCACTTTTACCAAAGACACGTTTTGAAACGATTACACCGGCAAGAACTGGCACAAAGCGTCATAAAAGGGGATGGTTTAGGTGTTTAATCTGGCTGGCACGGAAGCTGCTGCTATGTCTGTGTTCTCGTTGTTTTTATTTTTTAACTTTAGGAGCTAATCATGAAGCGTTCAATGCAAAAGGGTTTTACCCTGATCGAGTTGATGATCGTCGTGGCGATCAT
>Ga0100396_1002839_pt1 | contig 11345 bp, 10 predicted proteins | sample CryGeymeta201520_FD_81551 | JGI IMG/M metagenome (GOLD analysis project Ga0100396, IMG submission 81551) | Groundwater microbial communities from Crystal Geyser aquifers in Utah, USA - Crystal Geyser metaG 2015-20 | ecosystem: Environmental > Aquatic > Deep subsurface > Groundwater | place: USA... | reverse complement strand
TGCAAAGGAGCGAACGATGAATGTGCTCGTGGCCGGCGGCGCCGGCTACATCGGCGGTATTGTGGCAGACCAACTGCTACAGGCGGACCATGAGGTTACGGTGTTCGATAGTCTGGTCAAGGGATATCGGGCCGCGGCGCCTGTTGGCGCGGCGTTCGTCCAGGGGACGCTCCATGACCGGGCCGCGCTCGATGCGGTCCTCGGCCGGGCCGCGTTCGACGCGGTGATGCACTTTGCCGCGTTCATCGAGGCCGGTGAGTCGATGGTCGATCCGGGTCGCTACTTCTACAACAACGTGGCGGGCAGCATCAACCTGATCGAGGCCGCGAGCGCGGCCGGCGTCGGCCGTTTCGTGTTTTCTTCTACCGCGGCGGTGTACGCCAGCAATGACAGGCCGTTGCGCGAGACCGACACGTTGGCTCCGGTCAATGCCTACGGCGCGACCAAGCTGATGGTCGAGCAGATCCTGGGGTGGTACGGGCAGATCAAGGGATTGCGCTTCGCCGCCCTGCGCTATTTCAACGCGTGCGGCGCGACGGCGGCGCGCGGGGAAGCACATCGCCCAGAGACCCACCTGATCCCGCTGGTCTTGCAGGTGGTTTTGGGCCAACGCGGGCAGATCAGCATCTACGGCGCCGACTATCCCACCCCGGACGGCACCTGCATCCGGGACTACATCCACGTGGTGGACCTGGCCCAGGCGCACCTGCTGGCGCTGGACGCGCTGGCCGAGCATGAGCGGATCGTGTGCAACCTGGGCAATGGCGCAGGCTACTCGGTGCGCCAGGTGATCGACGCGGCCCGCCAGGTCACCGGTCACCCGATCCCGGCGGTGGAAGCCCCGCGCCGGCCCGGCGACGCAGCCATCCTGGTGGCCGACGCGAGCAAGGCGCGGGCGCTGCTTGGCTGGCAACCGGCCATCCCCGATCTCCACGACATCATCGCGGATGCGTGGGCGTGGCATCGCAGCCACCCGCATGGGTATCAGTGAGGTATAATGACCGCGCTTGAAAACTCCGAGCCCGTCATTCCCGCGCCAGCGCGTGCGCGGGTGTGACTGAGCGAAGCATGTCCTGAGCAACGTCGAAGGGCCGAAAACTGACGTGTGTTCAGTGTTCATGTTTGGAATTGCCCCCGGCGAACCGGCGTTGTCGGTCGGTTGACAAGGCATCCGCCTTTGGTTATACTGGGTCTGTCTAGCATTGCCCTGTCGCCGCGTTTAGCCGTCAATACTCAGCATCCGACGTTTGGTATCGAGCTGCCAGTATCCAATACCCAATACCCAATACCCAATACCCAATACATACCCAATACCCAACACCCAACCATGAACGCGTTGATTCACGAAGCCTATGACCGGGCCCTGGATGTGTTGCGGCGGTGCGTCACCCCGTTTGGCTTTCGAGCTTCGGGCGTGGCGCCGGGCTATCCGCAGATCTGGGCCAGGGACAGCATGATCATCAGCCTGGGCGCCGCGCTTACAGGCGAAAGTGAGCTGCTGGCGGCTTTCCGGGCGTCGCTGGATACACTCGGCTCGCACCAATCGGTGTTGGGGTTGATTCCCCTCAACGTGCACCCGGAAACGGGCGAGGTGTCCACTGAGAACGCCGGCGCGGTGGACGCCAATCTCTGGTATGTCTTGGGGCACTATTATCATTTCCTCCGCACCGGTGATCGCGACTACGTGATCGCCAACTGGCCGAAGATCGAGGCCGCTATCCTCTGGTTGCGCTATCAGGACATGAACGAGTGCGGCTTGCTGGAGGTGCCCGAGGCCGGCGATTGGATGGACTTGCTGGCTGTGCGCTACAACGTGCTGTACGACAACGTGCTCTACGGCGCGGCGTTGCGGGCGGCAACCCGGATGGCCGAAGCGTGTCACTGCGATATCGGTCACTACCCCTGCATGGCGGCCGACGTGTTCGAGCGTCTCAACCTGCTGCTCTGGGTGGATCGCTGCTGGATCCCGGCCCATTTCGCCGAGCATCTGGAGCGCTTGAAGCGGATGCGGCTGGAATGGTACATGCTCTATCACAACGTGGGCACCATTTCCAGCCGGCCGTTCTACCTGCCCTACGTGGCGTTTCGCGAGTATGGCGACTACTGCGACACGCTGGGCAACCTGCTGGCCGTGCTCTGTGGCCTGGCGGACGAGCATCGGGCCGATCATATCTTGCGCTATCTGTACCAGGTGGGCGCCGCGCAACCGTATCCCACCAAGGCGATCTATCCGCCGATCTTCCCTGGCAACCCGGATTGGCGGGAATACTATCGCAGTCGCAACCTGAACCTGCCCCACCAATACCACAACGGCGGCATCTGGCCCTTCATCGGTGGTTTCCACATCGCGGCGTTGGTCAAGATGGGCTGGATGCAGGAAGCGGAGAATCTGTTGGGGGACCTGGCAGCCGCCAACCAACTGGGCGTGCGGGAGCCGTGGGAGTTCAACGAATGGCTGCACGGCGAGACGGGGCATCCGATGGGCTATCCCTACCAGGCCTGGTCGGCCGGGATGTACGTGTACGCCTATCATGTAGTGACCACGGGCGCGGTGCCGTTGTTCGACGCGCTGGGCTTACCGAAGGGAGGTGAGAATGGGGGTCAGGAGTCAGGAGTCAGGAATCAGGAGGCAGGAGTCAGGGGACAGGAGGCAGGAATCAGGGGTCAGGAGGCAGTAACCGGTAACCGGTAGGGGAGAGGACGGTGTCACTCGATACTCGATACTCGTCACTCGTTACTCGTCGTTCGTTGCTCGACTCGCTTGCAACTATGTGATCTAAATGTGATCCAGAAGGAGGAGCGCCATGTCTAGCCGTTTTTGGTTTGTGCTCAGTTTGCTCGTGGTGACAGCCATGCTCGTGACGGCCTGTGTGCCGGTCACGGCGCCGCCGGCTCAGGCGCCGGCGACAGAAGCGCCGGCCGCGCCGGCTCCCGTGACCGTGCGGTGGGCTTTCTGGGGCAGCCCCGAGGAGGCGGTCAGCCATCAAATGGTGGCCGACGCCTTCATGAAGGAGCATCCAGAGATCAAGATCGAAACCTGGAATCAGCCCTGGGACGACTATTTCACCAAGATTCAGGCGCTGTGGGCCAGCGGTGACCCGCAGACCGTCCCTGACATCGCCTTCCTGTGGCCGACCCCCAAGTATGCGGCCGAAGGCGTGCTGGAGAACCTGGATCCGTACATCCAGAAATCCGTGTACGACCTCAACGACTACTGGCCGGGGTTGTTGGAGTCGGCCAAGTACAACGGCAGCGTGTACGGCTTCCCGCGCGACATCGAGGTGAACGTCCTGTACTACAACAAGGCGCTCTTCGACGCGGCGGGGGTCAAGTACCCGGATGAGAACTGGACCTGGGATGACCTGCAGGCGGCTGCCGAGAAGCTCACGGTAAAGGACACCAGCGGCAAGGTCACGCAGTACGCGCTGGGGATGGAGAACAGTTGGAAATATGACAAATGGGTCAATCAGAACGGCGGTGCGATCCTCGACGACCTGCGCAATCCTTCGAAGTGCATGTTGACCGATCCCAAGTCGGTGGAGGCGGTCGCGTTCTTCGCCGGGTTGATCAACCATGGCTACGCGATGCGCGATGCCGATCTCAACCAGGCCGGCGGTGATGCCGGCGCCTTCCAGAGCGGCCTGGCGGCTATGATCATCCAGAACACCAGCCGCGTCTCGGCGTTCAACAAGGCCAACATGAACTATGATGTGTCGGTCGTGCCGATCCCGCAGGGTGGGACGCGCTGGAACGCGGCCGGCGGCGCGGCGTGGGTGATGAGCGCCAAGAGTGGGAATAAGGACGCGGCCTGGACCTTCCTGCAGTGGCTGCAAAGCACGAACGGCGGCGAGAAACTGTACACCGAGCGCGGCGAGATCTTCCCCGCGCTGCAGTCCACGGCCAACTCCTCGGCCTTCATGACGGACCAGCCCCCGGCCAACAAGCAGGCGATCATCGCTGAGGCCAAGGCGTCCGGGGTCGGCGGCTTCGGCTACTTCCCCGAATGGGACGAGTTGCAAGGGTCGGTCATCAACCCGGCTCTGGATCAGATCTGGGCCGGCGAAGTGGCCCCCGAACAAGGCCTGACCGCCCTCTGCCAACAGGTGGATCAGTTCTTGAAGGACAAGGGGTTCCCGAAGTAGTGACGGCGCGCGGGAACTGGTAAACTGGTAGATTGGTAGACTGGCAAGTCAGAGGACAAAAAGGGCGAATATCTGTTCTGCCTGTGGCCTTCCAGCTACCAATCTACCAATCTACCAATCTATCAATCTACCAATCTACCAATCTACCAATCTACCAATCTACCAATCTACCAATCTACCAATCTACCAATCTACCAATCATTCAATGCCTTTGTCCTTCACCGCCCAGCGCGCATCTCGACCAGGCCGCAACCCTTTCCGCTGGCGTCCCGACCAGCAGTGGGAGGCGTATCTGTTTGTCTTGCCGAGCCTGTTGGGTTTTCTGGTGTTTGTCTTCCTGGCGGTTGGCGCGTCGTTGGGCATTAGTTTCCTGGACTGGGGCTTGACAGGGCCGCGGGGATTCGTGGGGTTCGGCAACTACCAGGAGTTGCTGCGCGATCCGGTGTTCTGGCGGGTGGCCGGCAACACGGCCTTTTACATCGTGACCATCGTGCCGATGCAGCTTACCCTGGGCTTACTGATGGCCGTCGCGCTGAATCAGGCGATCCGGGGCGTCGAGGCGTTCCGCCTGATCTACTTCTTGCCCGTCGTCACCACCATCGTGGCCGGTGCGATCGTATTCCGGCTTCTGCTGGCCCGGAACGGCCCGTTGGCCGACGTGATGCGCGGTTTGGGCAACCTGTTGGGGCAGCCGCTGAGTCTGCCCGATTTCCTCGGCAGCGGCCGGTATTCCAAATGGTCGGTGGTGATCTTGACCCTCTGGAAGAACACGGGCTTCACCATGGTGATCTACCTGGCTGCGCTGCAAGGCGTGCCCCAGGAGCTGTACGACGCCGCGCACGTGGATGGGGCCAGCGCGTGGCAGCGTTTCCGCGCGGTCACCGTGCCGCTGATCAGCCCGACGACCTTTTTCCTGTTTATCCTGCAGACGATCGGCGCGTTTCAGCTCTTCACTGAGCCGTTCGTGATGACGCGCGGCGGGCCGGCGCAGTCGTCTATGCCGGTGGTCCAGTACATCTACGACAACGCGTTCCGCTACACGCGCATGGACAAGGCGTCGGCCATGGCCTGGTTCCTCTTCCTCTTCATCTTCGGATTCACGCTGGTGCAGAACATCATGCAGCGGCGTTGGGTGCACTATGAGACAGAGTAAGCGTGGAGCGTGGGGCGGGGAACGTGAAGCGCGCGTGCCTCTGACTCGTCAAGGCGCCTTGTATGCGGCCTTGATCGGTGGCAGCGTCGTTATGCTGGCGCCGTTCCTCGTGATGCTCGTGGTGTCGCTGTGGCCCAACGAGGCATTTCTCTCCCGGCGCTTCCCGCTTGACCAGATCACGCTGCGCAACTACGTGGAAACGTTTCGCGTGATCCCGTTCGGCCGCTACATCTTCAACAGCACCATTGTGACCGTCACAGTCACGGCCTTGCAGATCTTGATCTCATCGCTGGCTGCTTTTGCCTTTGCACGGTTGCGGTTCCGGGGCCGCGAGCCGCTTTTCCTGCTCTACCTGGCCACCCTCATGATCCCGGCCCAGGTGACGTTGATCCCAAATTTCCTCATCATCAGAAGCCTGGGCTGGTATGATACGTACATGGCGCTGATTGTCCCGGCGCTCTTCGGTGCGCTGAGCACCTTTCTGCTGCGCCAGTACTACCGCGGCATCCCGTTGGAGATGGACGAGGCCGCGCGCATGGACGGCGCCGGCAGCCTGCGCATCTGGTGGCAGGTGATCGTGCCGCTGAGCTGGCCGGTGATGGCGGCGCTGGCCGTCTTCACCTTTCAGGCCACCTGGAACGACTTCCTCTGGCCGCTGGTCGTGACCGGCAGCGATCAAATGCGGACGATTCCCATCGGCCTCTCTTACTTCGTGGGACAGTACGGCACCGCGTGGAACCTGCTGATGGCCGGCTCGATGATCGCTCTGCTGCCGGTGCTGGTCATCTACCTGCTGGCCCAGAAGACGTTCATCCAGGGCATTACGCTGACGGGGATGGGGGGGAGGTAGGGGGCGTAAAGCGTAAAACGTGAAACGTAAAACGAAAAACGTAAAGCTGGGGAAGGCGGGGCGGATGATCAGTCTGGAAACGGCGCGCAAGTTGAGGGATGCTGGCCTGGCGTGGCAACCGGCGCAAGGGGACCGTTTTGCGATTCCTGACCGGGGCCTGGATGATCACACGTTTGTCATCAACGACATGGCGGCGATCATCGAGGTGTTGGGCGGGGCGCCCGCGGTGACTTTTCACGGGACGCCCGAGTGGGCGCTGGACTACCTGTATTTGGGCGAGACGATCTGGCTGCCCGATGAGGGGCAGTTGCGCACGCTGCTGCAAGATGCGTTGGCCGCGCATGGCGCCACCGTGTACGATCTGCTCTACATCGACGGGACCTACACCTGCCGGTTCGAGTTCGACGAGCAGGCTCTGGCGTTTCACGCGCCGAGCGCGTCCGAGGCGTACGCCGAGGCGTTGTTGCACGTTTTTGCACAGGGCATCACGCTGATGGGGATAAAGGGACGGTAGGGGTGGCGCAAAACGTGAAACGTAAAGCTGGGGAAGGCGGGGCGGACGGACGTGTCAGTTTACTCCTGAGGTGGGTGCCAACCAGCAAGAATCCAACGACGACGCGCTCGGACCAGCATCGGGCGATTGAGCTGCAAAGTCGCCACCGTTGCCCGACCGGTGGGGGTAAGTCCGACAATGTACGTCTTGTCAGCGCTCCACGTGAAATGTGTATACCACTCTTGCGCGCGGGGATGAAATAGCGGGACCATCTCGAGGGTTTCCGGGTCCCTGGCGTGAGTCTGAACGCCTTTGAACTCGTTGCATGGCCGGCAGGCCAACCACAAGTTGTCGCGGACTGTCAGACCACCAGCGGCGATCGGAACAAGGTGGTCGACGCTTAGCGGAATGCCGGTTAGTACTTCGTCTGAAAGGCAGTACCCGCAGCGGTGGCCGGCGTCTTCAGTGATCTGGCGGCGCAAATCGGGCGAAATCCATGTTTGCGTCATCGCGTCTGTGCGTGGAGTGCTTCGAGGGAGGGCAGCTTACGTCCGCGACTCTGGAGCAATGCATATGCATGGGCTTTGCGCAGCATCAGCGCGTCGGCCTCTTCGCGCAGGCGGTCCAGCCATTCTTGACCTTCAGGGGTGAGAGCATCGGCATGTAGCCGCTCCAAAAGCACGTCATAGAGCGCTACCTTGTCGGGGTTCACGGTGCTCTCAGCAATTTGCCACAGGCTCTCGTCAGACAGACGTTTCATGGCGTTCAGCTCAGCCCGCATGGCGGGGGACAGGTCATCCTCTACCGGTGGCGGCAGATTGCGCGCCAGGGTCTGGGTTGCAACCTCTTCTAACGAGCGTGCTGCCGCCCGCGCCTGTGCCTCTAACTGCTTGTAAAGCGTTTCTGGCACGTTCAGGGTAATTGTCTGGACTGTCATCGGGGGCTCCTGCTTGCCTGGATTCTCACCACCTGAAGTATACTGCTGAATCAGGGGAAAACCAAATCGTCGTGCGGCCGTGAATCCTGGATTGCTCCTGCCTCGAAAATGAGCGCTCTGGCTGGTCTGTGACCGTGCCAGTTCCATTTCGTTATTCAGGGTGCTCCAACCAGGCATGGTTACTGCTTCCGAAGCTACGTGGGACGTCGGAGTGCTGTTTCACGCCTTGTTCCCATCGTCTCGTTACTTTGGGGTTCGCCGTTTTACCTCTTCCCACTCTTCCGGTGTGTTCACGTTGAGGAAGGAGAGAAAATCAGGGTCGAGAGGGGCGATTTCCTCCGGTGGGACAAACCGCGTCTTGACATCGGGCAAGAAGCTGACCATCCGGCGGTGGCCGGCCGCCAGATGTGCGCTGATCGCGGGCAGGCAACTACGTCGATAGCACGCGTGGAGCGGTTCAGGGACCGGTACGCGCGTCTGGGGGTGCGGGACCTGCGGGACGACGGCGTCAAAGCCAGGGGCCAGGCTGGCCAGGTATCCGAGCAGGTCAGGGTTGACAAGCGGCATGTCCACGGCCAGGAGCAAGACCAGGTCGTGGGCCGCGGCGTCGAGCCCGGCGTGCAACCCAGCCACCGGCCCAGCGCCTGGGAACTGATCGGGGACGAGTCGCACCGGTATCGGCAGGGTTTCTAGTAACGTCCCAAAGTCCTCCGGCGTGTTCGTACTGATGATCAACTCCTGGACGATGGGCAGCACGTGGCGGGCCAGGTGCAGCACCAATGGCTGTCCCTCAAAGATCAGCCAGGTCTTGTCCCGCCCCATGCGAGTGCTTCGACCAGCGGTCAGGATCACCGCGGTGAGAGGGTGTGTGCTCATGGACATGGCTCTTGTGGCGTGACGGTGGGTGGTGCGAAGAAGCCCACACCCGGGACGGGGTGTGGGCTTCTTCGCGGCTTGCGGTCCGAGCGAGACAGCTTACGCGCTGTGCTTTTCGAGATAGTCAACCGCCGCGCCGACGGTCGTGATCGTCTGCGCATCGGCATCGGAGATGGTACCGCCGAACTCCTCTTCGAAGGCCATGATCAGCTCGACCAGATCGAGCGAGTCGGCCTTGAGGTCCTCACGAAAACCGGCCTCCGGCACGATCTGGACGGGGTCGACGTTGAGTTTATCGATGATGATTTCTTTAACCTTGGCGAAAATCTCCTGGTTCATTCGGTTTTCTCCTTCTAAAGAATGGTGTGCTCAGGCCGGCACGCGGCCCATAAGACGGATGCGTTTGCGGTCCATCCGAAGGCTGCCGAATTCGGCATCGCCTGCCCGGTCGCGGCATGGTTCGGAAGGCTGCTCGACGGATCGATGACGGCCGGCATTGTATCAGGCCTTGAACTGAGTGTCAAAAGCCGCGACAAACGCACCCGATGGAACGCTTTGACAACCGGTGTGATGGCTGGTAAGATGCCCACGGGCTTGTTGACCTATATGAAGAAAACACGGGCCGGATTGGAAAGTTGCGCACAGTTTCCGGCCCGTTTGGAGGCGGCTCCATGACCCACGACCATCGCAAGGCAGACCACATTCGCATCAATCTGGACGAGGACGTGCAGTTTCCGCGGCTGACCAACGGATTCGAGCGCTATCGGCTGCTCCACCAGGCGTTGCCCGAATTGGATCTCGGCAAGATCGACACCAGCGCGAGCTTGTTCGGCAAGCGGCTCCAGGTCCCGCTGCTGATCTCATCGATGACGGGCGGGACCGCGGCCGCGGGCGCGATCAACCGCCATCTGGCCCAGGCCGCGCAGACCCGCGGGATCGCGATGGGGCTGGGGTCTCAGCGGGCCGGGCTGGAGCAGGAAGAGACGGCCGACACATTTCGCGTGCGCGCTGTGGCCCCGGACGTCTTGCTGTTCGCCAATCTGGGCGCGGTGCAGCTCAACTACGGCTATACGGTGGATCACTGCCGGCGGGCCATCGAGATGATCGAGGCGAATGCGCTGATCCTCCACCTGAACCCTCTGCAAGAGGCGTTGCAAGCGGGCGGTGACTGGAACTGGACGGGGTTGCTGGGCAGGATCGAGATCGTGTGTCGCGAGGTGGGTGTGCCGGTGGTCGCCAAGGAGGTCGGCTGGGGCATCTCGGAGCGCGTGGCGCGGCAACTGGCCGGCGCCGGGGTTGCGGCGCTCGACGTGGCCGGCGCTGGTGGCGCCTCGTGGAGCCAGGTGGAAAGCCACCGCGCGCCGACCGAGGCGCTTCGCCGGTTAGCCCGGGCGTTCGCCGATTGGGGCATCCCCACGGCCGAGGCGCTGGAGCAGGCCCGCCGCGCCGCGCCGGGCCTGCCGCTGATCGCCAGCGGCGGCGTGCGCACCGGCATCGAGGTCGCCAAGGCGTTGGCGTTGGGCGCGACCGCGGTTGGCGTGGCTTCTCCCCTGCTCAAGGCTGCCACGCTCTCGGTCGAGGCGGTGCTTGCGGAGATCGACCACCTCACCGCGGAGCTGCGCATCGCCATGTTCTGCGCTGGCGCTGGGGATGTCACCGCTCTGCGTGAGCCGGGGCGGATTGTGGCGGTGACACGGTGACAAGGTGACAAGGTGACACGGTGACATGGTGACACGGTGACAGGGTGACAGGGTCAACTCAATCTACCAATCTCCCAATCTACCAATCTCCCAATTTACCAATCTACCAATCTATCAATTTACCAACCTACCAATCTACCAAGGTATTGAACTTGAACCTTTCAGACGTGTACACCACCTATCTGCCCTGGATCGAGGCCGAGTTGCGGGCCATTCTGGCGTGTCCCCATCCAGACGTCTCTCGTCACTACGGCATGATGGGCTACCACATGGGGTGGTTGGACGCCGATTTGCAGCCGGCCCAGGCGCCGGCCGGGAAGATGATCCGGCCGCTATTGTGCCTGCTGGCCTGCGCCGCGGCCGGCGGTGATTCGTGGCAAGCCGTGCCTGCGGCAGCCGGCCTCGAGCTGCTGCATAACTTCTCGCTGGTCCACGACGATATCGAGGACAAGGGCGCCACCCGCCGCCAGCGTCCTACGGTGTGGGTGCTTTTCGGGAAGCCGCAAGCGTGCAACGCGGGGGATGGGATGTTCAGCCTGGCGCATCTGGCCTTTCACCGGCTGGCCGCGCGCGGCGTTCCCGCGCCGGTGATCCTCGATGTGCTACGGGTCTTCGATGAGATGTGCGTGGCGCTGACGGAAGGCCAGTTCCTCGACATGGCCTTCGAGAACCGCCAGCAGGTGACGCTTGACGAATATCTGGCGATGATCCGTGGCAAGACCGGTGCGTTGTTGGCCGCCGCGCCGCAGATCGGCGCGCTGATCGCTGGCGCGCCACCCGCGGCCGTGGACGCCTATCGGCGCTACGGCGCGGCGTTGGGGCTGGCGTTCCAACTCCAGGATGACGTTCTGGGCATCTGGGGCGACGAGGCCGTGACCGGCAAGTCCGCGGCCGGCGACATCCTGAGCAAGAAGAAGACGTTGCCGGTGCTCTACGCGCTGGCGCATCCCGCCGTGGCCGCGGAGCTGACCGCGCGCTACGCGGGACCCGCCTTCACGCTGGGCGACGTCCCCCACATACTCGCCCTGCTGGACGCGGCCGGCGCTCGGGCCTACGCCGAGACGCGGGTGCAGGACGCCATCGCTGAGGCACGGCAGGCGATGCAGGCTGCCGCGCTGGTCGCCGAGCCGTCGGCGCACGCGGCCCTGGGTGAGCTGTTGGGCACGCTGTTTGGGCTGGCAACGCCCTATCCCG
>Ga0100396_1002835_pt1 | contig 11355 bp, 4 predicted proteins | sample CryGeymeta201520_FD_81551 | JGI IMG/M metagenome (GOLD analysis project Ga0100396, IMG submission 81551) | Groundwater microbial communities from Crystal Geyser aquifers in Utah, USA - Crystal Geyser metaG 2015-20 | ecosystem: Environmental > Aquatic > Deep subsurface > Groundwater | place: USA... | reverse complement strand
TGCGCCCGGTGGATGATTTCCTCGATATGTGCGTTACCTCCAGCCAGAAGCGGCTGACCGTCAACGGCAAGTTGCTGGAGGCCACCTCGTATCAGGTGCCTGGCCCTTATCCGCTGATGTTGATCTCCCTGCGTTCGCTTGACCTTTCGCCGGCGCTGGCCGCGGGCGGCGAAGCGGCGGGTTCGATCTTGAAAGTCGTCACGGATTTCAGCCAGGCGATTGCCGCCAGCCTCGACCTCCAGACAACCATCACCTCGATTTTGGATAACGTCAGTCGGTTGGTGCCGGCGGATGTGATGGAGCTAAAGGTGTGGGACGCGCCCACTCAGACGCTGATTCCATACGGGTTCCACGAATCAGGCCCAGGTTCCCAGGAAGTGACGCGGGAAACCCAGTCCCAGTTTGGAGCGTTGACCGATCAACTGGTCAAGGAACGTCAACCGGCATTGTTGGGCGATGAGCAAATCGCCTTGAGCGCGACGACCGCCCGCCTGCATTCTTATCTCGGCATTCCGCTGTTGGCGGGCGGCGACCTGGTGGGCGCGCTCGAGGCCGGGCAGTTGGGGGCGGCCTCCTTCGGCCAACATGATCTCGACTTGTTACGCTTTGTCTCCGGGCAGGCGGCGGTCGCGCTGCGCAATGCGGGATTATACGAAGATGAACAGCGCCGCGCCTCAGAGTTAGCCGGGTTGGCGAATCTGACCCAGGCCGTGAGCGCCATCCAGGACCCGAAGGATCTCTTCGCCCGTTTGGTGGAGAGTGTGGCGCCGTTGTTCGAGGCCGAGATCGTCGGCTTTTTACTGTACGACGAGACGCGCCGCATGTTGGAGGGCCAGGTTCCGTTTCGCGGATTGCCGCCCTCGCTCGTGGAAATTTACCGTGCGTCCATCGCGGCGGACAGCCCGGCGGAGCGCATCCTTTCGTACCTCAAACCGATCCTGACCCTTGACGCTTCACAGGATGAAAACTGGCGCACGCTCGGCCTGACCAATGTGGCGGTGGCCGCCAGCCTGCGCGATTCGGCGCTGGTGCCGCTCATCTCCGGCGGGCGCATGGTGGGATTTTTGCAGGTCTCGCATCACCGCGTTGGGACGATGCCCTTTACAGCCGACGAGGTGCGCCTGATGAATATCGTCGCCAACCAGGCCGCGACGATCATCGAGAATGCCCTGCTGATTCAGCAATCCCGTTCGCGCGCCCAGCGCTCGGACGCCCTGCGGCGCATCGCCAGCTTGTCGGCTTCATCTGCCACGCTGGACGAGGCGCTCAAGTATTCGATGCAGGAATTGGCGCATCTCTTTCAGGCGGATGCGGGCGGCATCTTTTTGCTGGACGAGGAACGCGGCCAGTTGCGCTTGCATCGGGAATCCGTTTGGGGAGTGCCGGAGGCGGTAGTCGCTTCGTTCACACATTTGTTCGTGGACGATCCTGAATATTCATTGACGGTTTCGCACAGCCGGAAAACCTTTGTCTCGAATCGCCTGAGCACGGACCGCCGCGTGCTGCCCATGTACCGTCCGTTGGGAAGCGCATTACAGATTGAATCGGCGCTGGTGGTGCCGTTGGTAGCCCGCGATCACAGCCTCGGCGAGTTGATGCTGGGCAGCCGGCAGACCGATCACTTCAGCGCTTACGATGTGCAAGCGGTCTCCACCGCCGCCGGACAATTGGCCTCGGCCGTGGAAAGCGCCAGCACGCTCGGCCAAACGGACGAGTCCCTGCGCCGGCGCGTGGAGCAATTAACCTCCATCGCCCGCATCAGCCGTGAACTGGGTTCCTCGCTCGAACTCAAGCGTCTGTTGACCTTGATCCACGATGAGAGTCTGCGCATCCTGCGCGCCGACTGTGGGACGATCCAACTCTTCGAAAACGGCGACCCGGCCTCGGCTCCGCGCGTGAGGCTCTCGGTGGGCTGTCAGACCGACGAAAAAGGGCTGGCCCCGCTCAATCAAAAAGTTTACGAGACCGGGCAAACGCTCGTCGTGGCAGACTTCGATACCGGCGGCGGGCAGGCTCCGCATGACGGAGTCCGCTCGGCGCTGATCGTTCCCATCGCGCACCAGGGACGGGTGGCGGGCTTGATCAATTTACATTCCAACCGCCCGGGCTTCTTTGACGCCGCCGCGCTGGAGGTCGTGGAAGTGCTGGCGGCGCAGGCGGCCATCGCGGTTCACAACGCGCATCAATATCAGGATGAACGTCAGCGCTCCGAGTTACTGGGCCGCCGCGCCGAAACGCTCACCAAACTGACCGAGGTCAGTTTTGCCTTGCATCAGGACCTGCCGCTTGATCAGGCTCTAACCAGCGTGGCGCAAGGCATCCGCGAGTCCACGCCGTTTCAGGTGGTGCTGATCAGCCTCTATGAACCCGAGTTTGGACAGTTGCGGCGCGTGGCCGGCGTGGGCATCGCGCAGGATACGCTGAATGAATTGCTGGCGCGCAAACAACCGTTCAGCGGCATTCAACAATTGATGAAACCCGAATTCAAGATCGGGCGCGCCTATTTCATCCCCTCCGATCGAACGCCCATCCTGCCGGCGGATGTGCATTATGTATATGCCAATTATGAGCCTCAGGAGGCGGCTTCCAACCCAAGCGCCTGGAACCCGGATGACTTCCTGCTGATCCCATTGGAGGATGCCGAGGGCAAGCCGCTCGGCTTGATCAGCCTGGACAATCCCTCCAACGATCTGCGCCCGGATCGAACGGCGGTGGAGGCCATCGAGGGCTTTGCCGCGCAGGCGGCTGCGCTCATCAACACTTCCACGCGATTGAATGGTTTCCAAACCCGCATCGAATCGCTCTCTGACGGAATTCAGCGTCAGCAAAAATTATTGAGCGTCAGTCAGAACGACCTGCCGCTTTTACTGCACAAGGATCTGGAACAGACCATCTCCCTGCACAATCTCGAACGGCGCGCCCAACGCGTACGCGCCGGGCTGGTCATCACCGAGTCGGTCAGCCGCCAGTTGGATGCCGCCTCGGCGCTCAAGGCGCTCGCCACTGAAACCTTGACGCAGCTCGGCATGTCCACCGCGCTGGTGGCTGAGAACGCGGCGGAAGGCCCGCGCCTGATGCCTGCGCTTGGAAGTATTCCGCGCGCCACAAACGTGGAAGCGCTCTTCGGCCAGCGCAATCCGCTGCGCATGGTCTTACAGACCGGCGAGCCGATCCTGATCGCCAACCTCGATGACAACGAAGAATGGCGCGACGCGCCCCTGCTCACCTCCCTGCGCGCCAAGAGCATGATCTGCCTGCCAGTCACGGTCAAGAATCAAACCGTGGCCGCCATGCTGGCCGTCACGCCTGAGCCGCTGCCCGCTTTTACCGATGAAGACCGCCAGGTGTATTTCCAAATCTCGCGCCAGACCTCGGTCATCCTGCAAAACATCTCCCTGCTGAACGAGACCAGCCGCCGCCTGCAGGAAGTTGATCTTCTGCTGGATTTCAGTCATGGCCTGCCCGGCTTGATGCCGGATGAGATGCTGAACTCCCTGCTTGAAAGCGCCCGCCGCGCCCTGCCCAACGCGCACGCCGGCGTAGCCTTCCTGTGGAATCCGCAGGCCGGGCAGTTGATTCCCCGCGCCGCCTCCGGCTATGCCGATAATGCCAGCCTGATGCGCGTGTTCTATCGCCTGGGAGAATCACTGCCGGGCCTCGTATTCGAATCTAAAAAATCGCGCCGCGCGGACGAGATCAACTTCGTGCGCGATTATGCCCTCAACACCGAAAACCTCCTGACCTATCGCCAAGCTACGGGCGGACGCCTGCCCATCTCCAGCCTGCTGATCCCAATTCTGGCGGGCGACCAAAACCTGGGCCTGCTCGTGCTCGATAACTTCAACACGGTGGCCGCCTTCAAACCCGAGGATGAAACCCTGCTGCTCTCGCTCACCCAGCAGGTGGCGCTCTCCCTGGAAAACGTGCGCCTCGTCCAGGCGACGCAGGAACGCGCCGGTCAGATGGAAGCGCTCAACGAAGCCGCCGCCTCCCTGACCTCCAGCCTGCGCAGTGACCAATTGGTCGACTCCCTGCTCGAACGACTCGCTCCCATCCTGCCCTACGACACGGCCACCCTCTGGCTGAGGGATAAGGAGCGCCTGGCTGTGGCCTCCACGGTCGGATTTCCCGATACCGAAAATCGTCTCGGCCTGGCCATTTCCATCTCGGATAGCGCGCTGTTCAACGAGATGAACCGCAGCGGCCACGCCATCGTGGTCGGCGATGTGCGCGAAGACACGCGCTTCCCGCACCTGGAAGCCCCGCGCCTTTCCTGGCTCGGCATACCGCTCACCTCAAAAGGCGGGTTGACCGGCATGATCGCGCTTGAAAAATCGCAGGCGCATTTCTATCACGAGGATTACGTGCAGGTTGCCATGACCTTCGCCAGCCAGGCCGTCGTCTCGCTGGATAATGCCCGCCTGTACGAAGACAGCCTCAACCGCGGCGCCGAACTGGCCCAGCGCTCCCAGCGTTTGACCGTGCTCAATCGTTTTTCCTCCTCCCTCAACGGCTTGCTGGATGCGGACCAAATCCTGCAACTGACCGCCGAGGAGTTATTGCAAGCCCTGACCGTGCAGCGCGTCTCTGCCGTGAGTGTCGAGCGCAGCCGCGCAATCTGGAGACTCTCCGCGCCCGCTTCGACGCAGGAACTGCCGCAAGCCCTGCCGGATGCGCCCATCTTCAATCGCTTGCGCGAATCGCTGGGCGTGTTCAACACCACCGACATCCAGAAGGAAGCCGATCTCGCGCCCCTGATGGATTTCCTGGGTGAGACCGGCAAATCGTTGTTGATCCTGCCGTTGATCAGCGGCTCTGAGTTGCGGGCCTTGCTGTTCGCGCAGATGAGCGCCGGCCAGTTCGATTTGAATGAGATCGAACTGGCGCGCACCCTCTCCAACCAGGCGGCCATCGCCCTCGAGAATGCCCGCCTGTATGAAAGCACCCTCCGCACGGCTGAACGTCTGTCCATCCTGAATGAGAGCAGCGCCCAGATCAGCGTCAACCTCGAGCCTGAGCGGATCTATACAGCGGTACATAAAGCTGCAGAGCGCGTCATGCCGGTTGAGTCGTTCATCATCACCTTGCTGGATGAGACCACCGATGAGATCGAAGCGGTTTATGCAGTGGAGAAGGGCCAACGCCTGCCCCAGACACGCGCTCCAAAAAAGCAAACCTTGAGCGGCAAGGTGATTGACAGCGGCCAACCGATCCTGACCCATGTGCTGGCCGAGTCGCTGGAAGCCGGCGGCTACCAGATTGGCGAAGTTGAGGATCCCCTCTCGATTCTGGCTGTGCCCATGACGCTGGGTAGCCGGGCCATTGGCATGCTCTCAGCCCAAAGTTATCAACCCAATGTCTACACCGCGGAAGACCTGCAAATTCTGGGAACGCTCGCCAACCAGGCGATTGTCTCCATCCAAAACGGACGCCTGTTCGCCGAGACCCAGCGCCTGGCCCAGGAACTTGAACAGCGCGTGGTCGAGCGTACCGCCCAGTTGACGCGCGAACAACAAAACACCGAGACCCTGCTGCGCATCCTGACCGAGGTTTCCTCCAGCCTCGACCTGGACCGCGCGCTCAACCGTACCCTGTCCCTGCTCAACGACGCCACCGGCGCCGAACAGGGCACCATCATGTTACTTCAGCCCGACGATACCCTCCTGCACTATCGGGCGGGATTTGGCTACCTCTCCGATCGCTTGGATGTCACCAACGCCCGCGGCTTTACGCTCAAGGTTGGCGAGGGGTTGGCAGGCTGGGTGGTACAGAACCGCGAAGCCGTGCTGGTGGATGATCTGCATCTCGACCCGCGCTGGGTGCGTACTTCCTCTGCGGGCAGCGACCATCGCAGTTCCATCGTCGCCCCGCTGCTGGTCGGCGAAGATGTGATCGGCGTGCTGATGATCTTCCACCGTAATCTTAAGTTCTTCGGCCCGGACATTTTGAACCTGGTCAAGGCCATTGCCAGCCAGGTGGCGGTTGCCATCAACAACGCCCACCTGTACGAACTGATCCGCGACCAGGCCGAACGTCTCGGCAGTATGCTGCGCAAGGAACAGGAGGAAGCCAGCCGCTCCCAGGCCATCCTCGAAGCTGTGGCCGACGGTGTGCTGGTGACCGGCGGCGACAACGCCATCACGTTTGCGAACTCATCCATCGAGCGCATCCTTGCCATCCGCTCCTCAGACATGCTGGGACAATCGCTCGAAACATTCGGCGGCCTGTTTGGCAATGCGGCCAACACCTGGATGGAAACCGTCCGCCGCTGGTCGGAGGAACCCTCCTCCTATCAGCCGGGCGATACCTACGCCGATCAGTTGGAACTGGAAACGGGCCGCATCGCCCTGATCCATCTCGCGCCGGTCATCTTTCAGAACGACTTCCTCGGCACGGTCTCCATCTTCCGCGACATCACCCACGAGGTTGAAGTGGACCGCTTGAAGTCCGAGTTTGTCGCCACCGTCAGTCATGAATTACGCACGCCCATGACCTCCATCAAAGGCTATGCCGACATCCTGCTGACGGGCGCTGCGGGCGCTTTCAATGAAAACCAGGCGCACTTCCTGCAGATCATCAAGAACAATGCCGAGCGTCTGAACATCCTGGTCAACGATCTGCTCGACATCTCGCGCATCGAAGCGGGACGCGTTACGCTCACCCCGCAGCCGGTCGATCTGCGCGGTGTAGCCGAAGATGTGCTGGCCGAAATGTTGCGCCGTTCGCATGAGGAAGGCAAGCCCATGACGCTCTCGTTGGATGCCCCCAAGAACCTGCCGCGCGTGCTCGGCGACCCGGAGCGCGTCCGCCAGATCGTCGCCAACCTGATGGACAATGCCTATCATTACACGCCGGAGAACGGCGCCATCAAGATCCAGATCCACGCGGTCAACGGCACGGAACTTCAAGTGGACGTGGAAGATAACGGCGTGGGCGTCTCCCTCGAGGATCAGTCGCGTGTCTTCGAACGTTTCTATCGCGGCGAAAATCCGCTTGTGCTGGCCACCCCCGGCACCGGCCTTGGACTGCCGATCGTGCGCCAATTAGTGGAAATGCACAACGGGCGCATTTGGATGACAAGCAAGGGTATCCCCGGCCAGGGCAGCACCTTCTCCTTCACCCTGCCAACCCAGAAGAATTAGTGAGGCTGAATGACCAAAATATTAATCGCCGAAGACGAACCCGATATCCGCGAACTGGTAGCCTTTACCCTGCGCTTCGCGGGCTATGAAGTGGTGACTGCCGCCAACGGCGAAGAAGCCGTTCAACAGGCCGTCAAGGAAATGCCCGACCTGGCCCTCATGGATGTGCGCATGCCGCGCATGACCGGCTATGACGCCTGCCGCGCCATGAAAGCCAACCCGGAGTTGAAAGACATCCCGGTCGTCTTCCTCTCTGCCAAAGGCCAGGACGCCGAGATCGCCTCGGGCATCGAAGCGGGCGCCGAGGAATACCTGCTCAAGCCCTTCGCCCCCGATCAACTCACCGAGCGCGTGCGCGCCATCCTCACCAAATTCGGCAAATAACAAAGGACACTCAAACAGGCCATGAGCGCGATCATGCTGGACGGATGCATAGTGCATTACGAGGCGTTGGGACGCGGCCGCCCCATTGTCTTCCTGCACGGTTGGGTCGGCTCCTGGCGTTATTGGATCACCGCCATGCAAGTGGCCTCCACCTCTTACCGCGCTTACGCCCTCGACCTGTTCGGCTTCGGCGACACCGCCAAGGAGCCGCTCAAGTATTCCCTCGAACAACAAGCCGGCCTGCTCGACCGCTTCCTCAACGAAATGGGCATCGGCAAGATCGCCCTCGTCGGGCACGGATTGGGCGCGCTGGTCGGCTTCCAGTTCATCAAGCAATTTCCCCGCAGCGTGGATCGCATCATGGCAGTCAACTGTCCTCAGAGCAACGACGGCATCAACGCCAAATTGCGGACCGCCTCCATGACCGAGTTGGTGGATTGGCTTGCGACTGGGGGACCCGAATCGGCCACCGCCCTGGCAGACGCCTCCAAAGGCGACCCGCTGGCTGTCACCGCTTCGATGAACAGCCTCCAGGCTGACGATTGGTTCGAACCCGTGCGCGACGCCACCCTCCCGTGCCTGTTCGTCTACGGACAGAACGACGCCGCCATCCCAGCCCCAGTGGAAGAAAGCCAAAATCCATATTCGTTGACTCACCAGGTCACTTTGGATAATGTCGGCCACTTCCCGATGATCGACGATCCGCTCAAATTCAACCGCCTGCTGACCGACTTCATGGCATTGGATTCAGGAGCCAGTCCCAAAGAGTTGCAAATGAAAGAAGAGTGGAAGCGCAGAGTTCGCTGACGATAAAGACTTCGGAAATCTGCCCAATGCGCCTAAAACGGGATGACTTCTTAAAGATTTCCGAAGTCTGAGCAGTTACGATTTTTGACTTGACATTCCCGCATCCGAGTCCTATACTCGCATCACAACTGAACGGGGAGCCTGCGTAACAGGCTGAGAGGAGCGTACCGCGCTCGACCCGCAACACCTGATCTGGTTAATACCAGCGGAGGGACTCTCGCAGCCATTCAACCATCCTCCGCCTGGAGGATGGTTTTTTTGTCTCGTATCCTCATCTTCGCCAACGGCCACCTGCCGGACCTCGATGCCGCGTGCGCCCTGCTTCGCCCCGATGACACGATCCTCGCCGCGGACGGAGGCACGCGCCATGTCCTCGCGCTGGGACGCACTCCCAACATCATCATCGGCGACCTGGACTCTTTGACCTTTGACCCTTCGACAAGCTCAGGGCAGGCTCTGCGACCTTTGACCGAGCAAGGCACGCAAGTGATTCAATTCCCGCGCGACAAAAACGAGACTGACCTCGAGCTTGCCATCCAACACGCGCTCACGTTGAAGCCCAGCGAGATAATTATCATCGGCGCCCTCGGTGGCCGCCTCGACCAAACCCTCGGCAACCTCTCTTTGCTCTCCGACCCTCGACCCTTCGAGAACCTCAGGGCAACGCTTTCGACTTTCGACCTTCGACTGGATGATGGAGTGGAGGCAGCCTTCTTTTGTCGGGACCAGGTGGAGGTCCAGGGGCGAAGCGGGGATCTCGTCTCGCTGATTCCCTGGGGTGGGGTCGTCGAAGGCGTCCGCACGGAAGGGCTGCGCTGGCCGTTATCCAATGAGACGTTGTACCCGTACAAAACGCGCGGCATCAGCAATGAGTTGCTCGCCGAAACCGCGACCATCCAAATCCAATCAGGCTTACTGCTCATCGTCCACCGCCGCCTAATCCCTAATCCCTAATTCCTAATTTCTAACTTCTCGGAGACTCCCATGAAACGCCTTACCCTTCTTTCCTCTTTCCTCTTTCTTCTGCTTGCCGCCTGTGCGCCTGCCACGCCCAAAGGCCCCATCCCCCTCACCATCATGACCCACGACTCCTTCGCCGTCAGCGAAGAGGTGGTGGCGAAGTTTGAACAGGCCAACAACGCCAAGCTGACCTTCCTGCCGAGCGGTGACGCGGGCGCGGCGCTCAACAAGGCCATCCTTTCGAAGGATACACCGCTGGCGGATGTGTTCTACGGCGTGGATAACACCTTCCTTTCGCGGGCGCTGGATGCCAATATTTTTGAAACATACGCTTCGCCCGCCCTGGCCGACGTCCCCGCCGAGTACCAACTCGACCCGCAAAACCGCACCCTGCCCGTGGACTTCGGCGACGTGTGCATCAATTATGACAAGGCTTACTTTGCCACAAAGAACCTGGCCGTGCCACAAAGCCTCGAAGATCTGACCCGCCCAGAATACAAAGGCTTGCTGACCGTCGAGAATCCCGCCACGTCTTCGCCTGGGCTGGCATTTATGCTCGCCACCATCCAGCACTTTGGCGAGACAGGTTATCTTGCATACTGGCAGCAACTGCGCGACAACGGCGTGGTGGTGGCCGATGGTTGGGACACGGCCTATTACACCAACTTCAGCGGCTCTTCTGGCAAGGGCGCCCAGCCGATGGTGGTTTCGTATGCCACCAGCCCCGCCGCGGAGGTGATCTTTGCCGACCCGCCCGTGGATGACGCCCCCACCGCCTCCATTCTTGGACCCGATACCTGCTTCCGCCAAATTGAATTCGTCGGCATCCTCAAAGGGACTCAGCAGCCTGCCCTGGCTAAGAAGTTTGTGGACTTCATGCTGAGCGCCGATTTTCAAAACGATGTGCCGTTGCAAATGTTCGTCTCGCCCGTCAACACCAAAGCCACCCTGCCCGAGGCCTTTGTCAAGTATGCGGGCGTGGGAGAGGCCTCCACCTCCCTTGACCCTACCGCCATCGCCGCCAACCGCGAACGCTGGATCAACGACTGGACTCAGGCAGTCCTTCGATAACATGTCGTTGCGAGTCTTCGAGAAGCAATCTCCTAGAAACAAGAAAATTCTTCTTACAGGAGATTGCTTCGTCGGGCTGCGCCCTCCTCGCAACGACATGTCACAAACATGAAACTTCGCTCCCTGCCCGCCATCCTCTTCCTCGCGCTGTTCTTCTTCTATCCGCTCGCGCGCATTCTGACACTTACCTTTGATCCAAAGCTTCTTCTCGACCAAACTGTTCTACGTACCACGCAACACGTAACACTCTTCACCTTCTATCAAGCCAGTCTCTCCACCTTCTTCACCTTCCTGCTCGGTCTGCCTGCCGCCTATCTCTTCGCCCGCTTTGACTTTCGCGGCAAGTCCCTCTTGCGCGCCATCACGGCCATCCCGTTCCTGCTTCCAACGGTCGTCGTCGCGGCGGGATTCAACGCCCTGCTCGGTCCGCGCGGATGGTTCTCTCTCCTCTTTCCCTTTTCATCTTTCATCTTTCATCCTTCATCCTTTGCTCTTATCCTGCTCGCCCACGTTTTCTACAACACCACCATCGTCATCCGCATCGTCGGCAACGCGCTGACGAATCTCGATCCGCGCCTTGAGCAGGCCGCCCGCACCCTCGGCGCGGACTCGCCGCGCGTCTGGTGGAACGTGACCCTGCCCGTGTTGCGCGCTCCGCTGTTAGCCGCTGGCTTGCTCGTCTTCCTGTTCGACTTTACCAGCTTCGGTGTGATCCTCCTGCTGGGCGGCGGACAGTTTTCCACGCTTGAAGTTGAAATTTATATTCAGGCGTTGCACCTGCTCAACCTGCCCGCCGCGGCTTTGCTTTCGCTGATCCAACTGCTTTGCACGCTGGCCTTCTCCATCCTTTACAGCCGCACAGTGACTCATCATCTTATCTCCACCGCGCCGCGCCCAGCCGCCACCCGCCGCCCTAAAACCATCCCTGAAAAAATCTACACTGCCTCTTTCATCTTTCTTCTTTCTTCTTTCTTTATCCTGCCTTTGCTGG
>Ga0100396_1002827_pt1 | contig 11366 bp, 7 predicted proteins | sample CryGeymeta201520_FD_81551 | JGI IMG/M metagenome (GOLD analysis project Ga0100396, IMG submission 81551) | Groundwater microbial communities from Crystal Geyser aquifers in Utah, USA - Crystal Geyser metaG 2015-20 | ecosystem: Environmental > Aquatic > Deep subsurface > Groundwater | place: USA... | reverse complement strand
TCTCGATGATCCGCTGGTTCCGGTCGGAACCGCTGGGAACCGCATTCCGCATGGCCTGATTGACGTCGATGGTGGGGCCTAGGTCGGCCTCGCCGGCGCCGGCCAGAGTGGCGCAGATCGCCAGCACGTGGTTGAGATCGAACCGAACCGCCGCGGTCCGGGTGTGGGTTTCGTGACTCTCGATCACCGCCGCCGCGCGGGGCATCCCGATGATGTCGCTCGACACGTTCTGTTGCTCGGAATAGAGCAGATAGGACTCGGGGTACAACTGCTGAGCGTTGCGGTAGATGCCGTTGATCTTGTCCCGGTTGATCGGTTCCTTGAAGCTTTCGTCCTGGATCAAGAGCATGAGGATGATGAGAGAGCCGGTGGTGACCGGCACCCGCACCGATTCGGCAATGAAACCGATCCGCTTCATTTCCGGAATCACCAGGCTGAGGGCTTTGGCGGCGCCGGTGGTGGTGAGGATGATGTTGTTGGAGACCGAGCGGGTCTTGCGCAGGTCCTTGACCCCGGTCTTGGGGGATCGGTCCAGCACCTGCTGCGAACTGGTGGCCGCATGGACGGTGGTCATGGAAGCCGAGAGGATCCGCTGCGGGCCGAAATAATCGAGCATGGGTTTGACCAGGTAGGCCAGGCAGGTGGTGGTACAGGAGGCGTTGGAAATGATGTTATGGACCTTGGGGTCGTAGTCGGCATCGTTGATGCCCATCACCGTGGTCACGGCATCGGGCGGGATCTCCCTGGTCTTGTCCTTGATCTTGAACGGTGCCGACACCACCACCTTTTTGGCGCCGGCGGCAAAATGACCCCGCACCGAGCCCTTGGGGGCGTCCGGCGGCAGGGTTGGATCAAGAAAAGCGCCGGTGGCGTCCACCACCAGGTCAACCCCCTGGTCGCGCCAGCCGATGGCGCTGGGGTTGCGCTCCCGGGTCAAGAACCGAACCATAACCCCATTGATCCGCATGGTGCCGGCGGTCGGGTCGATTTCCTCGATCACCCGTCCCGCCCGACAGCCGTAAAGATAATGGTTGAGCGCCCCATAGGAGGAGTCCCGTTCGATGAAGTGGGCGATGTCTTCCAGGCCGCTACCCACTTCGCGACCGATGTTCACCACCAGTTCGGAAAAATACTGCCGTTCCACCTGGTGCCAGATGGAGAGCTTGGCGATCCTGCCGAGACCGTTGATGCCGAGCTTCATGGGCACGAACTTGTCCTTCGTTGCCATAACGCCTGCCTCCTTTCCGGACAACCCTGTCCGCCCTTGCTTCCGGGTGTGCTGCCAATGGCCAAGTTGGTAGTGGCGTCGTCGGGGGCTCTAAAAATGTAACGCCCTTAGGGACGCACTCCAAATGCTAGTCCGCTTTAGGATAGAAGTTTGCCTGATCACAAGCGGGCAAGATGCCCGCGCTCCCAGGCAAAAGCCCACACGAAATGAAGGCCTTTTGCCTTGACAAGTATGAGCAAGCCGGCTCCCAATCAATGGATCAGCTGCTGGTTGAGTCGCTCCAGTTGATGGATCTCGTGCCGGCCCATAAAAATGGCTCCGCTCTGCCCATCGATACCGATCATATCGCCGGTTTCCAGCCCCGTGCCGTTGATCTGGCAGTGCCGGTCCGCTTCCCACACCCGCAGGCTGCCGCATCCGACTACGCAGGTCTTGCCCAAGCGGTGAGCGACAATGGCGGCATGAGATGTGGCTCCGCCCTTGCCGGTCAAGATCCCGTCGGCGATGGAGATCTCATGGATATCGTCGGGGACCGTGTCGGAACGGATCAGAATGATGGCTTGCCGTGGATGGGATTTGCGCAGCCGAACGATGGCGTCCAGATCGAACGCGACCCGTCCGCACAGGGCCCCGCCGCTCACTCCGACACCGCTGCTCAGGTAGGCGGCGTCCAGTTCCGGGCCGGGAATGAACACCGGGTAGTCGCGTTTGACCCGAGGGGCCATGTTGCGGGACTGGAGGATGTAAAGATCTTCCGCCCGATCGCCCTGAAAGGTGAATTCGATTTCCTGAGGCCCCCAGTTTTGCCGGTAAATCAGTTCCGCGGCGACCATTTCAAGCCGCTGGTAGACGTTGGGAAACATCGATTCGAGCGAAGATTCCTTGGGCTCGCGCTGGCGCAGCCGCTGCTTTTCGGTGAGCGGCAGCGTTTTCACCAGGCCGCCGACCACGTCTTCGCCCTGATTGCCCAAGGTGAAGTCGCCGCTCACCTCGATTTCGTCTTCCGAAGTCTGGGGATTGTGGGTGAACATAACCCCGGCCCCGGACTGGGTGTCCAGGTTGCCGAAGATCATGGCCTGAATGGTCACCGCTGTCCCCCAGTTTTCGGACAGTCCCATGATGCTCCGGTAGGTCACCGCCTTGGGATAAAACCAGGATTGCATGACCTGGCGAACGGCGGTGAACAGCTGGTCCCTGGGATCGTCGGAAAAATCCACGCCATGATCCCGGAGCGCCTGCTTGTAGGCGAGGGCGACCTGGCGGATTTCTTCCGGCTTGAATTCCCGCTTCACTTTACACCCGAAGATCTTCTTGTGCCCGGCCATGATGGCGTCGAAGATGTTGCGTTCGAGGCCGGAGGACATGCCCCACGATTGCAGGAATCTTCGATAATTGTCCCAGGCGAACCAGGCTTGCCCGGTTTGCTCGATCAGGCCGAGCACCACCGCTTCATTGATCCCGACGTTCAGAAAGGTGTTCATCATCCCCGGCATGGACACCGCCGAGCCGCTGCGTACCGAAAGCAGCAGGGATTTTTCCGCACCGCCGAAACAACGCCCGGTGGCCGTTTCCAGTTTGCGCACATTGAGCAGCACCCGCTCTTCGAAATCCTCGCCGGACTGGGAGAAACTGTCGATCACGTCGCGGCAACGGTAATATTCGGTGGTGATCACAAACCCGACCGGCACCTGAATGCCGATGGAATGCAACTGGGTGAGGTTGTAGCCCTTGTTGCCCAAATGGATCAGATCGCAGGTCCGAGGGTTCGGTCGGTGAATCAGCGAGATGGTCTTTTCGGTATCGTAGCTCAGCAGCAGATCCAGCTTTTCCACGCTCAGTTCCTGCTTCTGGGCCGCCAGCGTGGTGAGGATGCTGCTGAGAAAATGATCAAAGTACTGGAGCCCAAAGGTCCGGGCCACCAGGTCGCGCAGAAAACTTTCCGAAATCCGCTGCTCCCGCTGGCTCTTGGTTTCGCCGGCGGTGTGGCGGCGATACCGAGGCAGCAGGCGCTCCAGGCCCAACTGATCGATGATCAACTCCAGGTTGTCTTCATGCACGGAGTTGTAATAGGATTGAATGATCTGCTTGATGGCTTCGGAAAATCCACGGAAAATATCGATATACTGGGAATGGGAAAACCTCCGGATTTCGATCGCTTTCTGAAACAATTCTTCCTGCCGCTCGAGGCGGCGCGAGGTGATCCCATCGATGCTCAGGGCCTTGATGAACAGGGGCAGAAAGCGGGAGATCCGAAAGAAGGTGGCGCGGGTGATGAAGCGCAGATTGAAGGACAGGATGATTTCCTCAAACAGCACGTTGGCCAGGTTTTCCAGGCGGAAGGTCAGGCCCAGCGCATCGAACTTGCGTTCGTTGTAGGAGCCGTACATGGACGGAATATCCACCGCGATGTGGCGCTTGTGGTAGATATTTTCGATGGTGTGCAACTGCCCGGGGCCGAGAATGATGGCCTTGAGGTCATCCAGGTAGTTCAGGATTTCTCTCAGTTTCCCAAACTGATCGCCGTTTTCGAGCGCCTTCAGCAACTTTTCCGGATCGGCCAGACCCAACTGCGCGGCCCGCTCCAGGTGCACCCGGATGTCCTTGAAGCTGAGCGCGTATTTTTCGTGCAGGAGCTGGTAGAAGCGAATCATCAGGACGGCCCGCTCGAGTTCCACGGGCTGGACTCCGGCCACCTCCTGGAGTCGCTTGCGCGCCGTTTCCTCATTCAGGTCCAGCAGGTCGCGCGGATGATGGATGGTCTTGGATTGAAACAGGTCCTTAAAAAGCCGATGGATATCTTCCACCAGCGGACCGGAGCAGGCGATGTCGCGATACACTTCCGGCGGCACGAAGTTTTCCAGGGGCCTCTTATCCAGCGTGTGCCAGAACCTGATGATTTCTTCGCAAAAATAGACGATCAGGTTGTTGCTTTCCACGTGGCTCTGTTTGCGCAGGAAGTGGATCAGGCCATCACGGCGGTTGGTGAGTTCGTCGAGATCGGTGGATACCGAGCGCAGTTGCCCTTCGGCGCCGATTTGATTGAAGTAGATCGGAAACAATTTGGCCAGTTGCTTGACCAGGTTGTAGATCGGTTTGATCGGGCTGTGCAGCAGTTCGCTCACGTCCTTCTGGAACAGGTCGGTATCGCGAATGCAGATCCCGCCGAGTGATAGATTCACGATCAGCGCGGCCAGCAAACTTTTGGTCCGCTTCGGCTTGCGCTTCACCAGCTCGAGCCAGATCCGGGTGTTGGTGAGATGCGACGGGTTGACCAGTACCTGCCACTGATCGCTCACCCCGCCCAGGTTCGGGGTCTGGAATCCGATCCGAATCACCCTGGCGATGAAATACTCGATCAGTTCGGAATTGTCGGTATCGAGGATTTCCAGGCCGATCGTGCGCACGCATTGGAGCGCCGCTTCCGGATAGCTTTCCAGACTCTTGGCCAGGACCTCGAACAGGGCGCCCAGGCGTTCGCGCAGGTCCTGGTGAGCTTCCTCCTGAATCCAGCGCGCCAGATCGAAGTTGATTTCCCGCAGGACTTCCTCGTGGATGCTTTCGAGCCCCTTGGTTTCGATGATCTTGAGGCGCATGAGCAGACCGAGCTCGGCCGCATGCGGGTCGTTGCGGCGAGCTTTGAGTTGTTCCGGCAACCGGCGGTAGCTGATCACCAGGTCATGGAAGCTGGGAATGGTGATCAGGCGTTGCACCGCCACCCGCGGATCGGCCTCGGAGCGGATCCGGTCCAGCTCGAGCAGTTGCCGTTGGTGGTGATCGTGGCCCAAGATTTCGCAATCCGGTCGCCAGCCGGCCGCTGTCATGGCGATGCCGGCCTGGTCGGCCAGCCAGCGGCAGGGATCGGCTTGATCCAGCCAGAACCGGTAGGTTTCCTCGACCAACCGGGTGAGCAGCGCGCGCATTTCACTGAACGCTTGCGGCCGGGTCCAGATCCGCAGCAGTTCGGCCGCCAGCTTCCTCGGCTGATACAGACTCCGGAGCAGGTATTGGAAGGCTTCGGCCGGCAGCCGGCTCAGTTCATGCAGAGTGGCCCGAACCAGGCCTTCATGGCAGGCCTGGAGGTCATCCGGCGGCAAGGGCCGGTCCGCGGCAAATCCGGCGGGCGCCGGGGCGGCCGCCAATTCCGGTTTTTCCTCGGCGATCCGCAACCAGAAGGCCAGCAGGTGATCGGCCGCCAGCCTCCGGACTTCGGCATGAGCGCTGTTCTCAACGGCATCCAGCAGGATCCGGGTGAGCAGAACCATGATCCGGCCGTTCAACGGGTGTTGGGCGAGGAGTGGGAAATTGCCGGTGGCGTAACGCCAGGTTTCCTGCACCACGAACCGCCAGTTCCGATAGCGATGGTGATATTCTCTAAGCAGCTCCGCCGCCTGCCGGCGTTTACCGGCAAAGTCGGCAACCGCATCCTCCAACACCTGGAAAGCGGGATCGACCTCCACCGGGATATTGGTGAGGTCCATGTTGCGCTTCAGGGCATCCGATTGGGGCTGTTGCAGATTTACCGCGAGTCGCATTCATGCTTCCTTGTCTGTGACCGCCTGGGGGCTGGTCAGCCAGCGGGATTTCCAGCTCTTGGTCATTTCCAGTTCCATCAGCACCGCCGGTTCCGCTGGAGTGCCATAATAATTCGGCCGAGTCCCGACCGGTTTGAAGCCGAGACTGGAATACAGGGCCTGAGCTACGGCATTGCCGCGCCGCACTTCGAGCAGGGCGATCCGGGCGCCGCGGCCGTAGCCTTCGCCGAGGGCCGTTAGCAGTAGGGTGCGGCCGATGCCCCGGTGGCGCTGCGCCACCGGCACCGCCAGGTTGAACACCTGAACTTCACCGGCAACGAACCAGCAGCAGATATAGCCGAGAAGTTCCGGTCCCGCATTGGGGTCGCGCGCCACCAAAATCCGGGAATGGTCTTTGTCCAGTTCATCGAGAAAGAACTGTTCATGCCAGGGTTCCACATGACACTCCAGCTCGATCGCCATGACTTCGGGCAGGTCCGCCGAGGTCATGGGAATAACGCTCAGCGCGCCGGGGCCTCGCAGGCTGCTCATCGCTGGGCGCGGCCGCCGGTCCGAGGCAGGAACTGGCTGGCGAGAGAAATGTGCCGGCGGCCGTATTCCTGGAGCAGGACGGCGGCATCGGCCAGGGAATGAGTGCCGCGGCAGCCGGCAAATTTGATCAACATGGGCAGGTTGGCGCCGCACAAGACTTCCACCCTGGGACCGATCAGAGGCATGCTCAGATTGGCCGGGGTACCGCCGAACAGATCGGTGAGGATCAACACCCCGCGACCGTTGTCAACTTCCCGAACCGCCAGCTCCAAGGCGGCCACCGCCTGTTCGATCGGCTGCCGCGGATCAATGGAAACGGCGCGGGCGGCTTCCAGCGGGCCGAGAATCAATTCCGCGGCGCGGAGCATTTCCCGCGCCAGCAGGCAGTGGGACACCACCACCACCCCGATCACGGGCGGGCTGCCTGTCGCATCCTGTTGCAACTGCTGGGTCATGGTCGGCTGGTTCTCCCCCGAGGTCACCCTCGACCGCTGCCATCCTCCACTACGATGCCTGGTAACGCTTCGGCGAGGCGCTCATTCAAGACCAAGGTCTCGATGAATCAGGATAACATTGTAAGCGTCCTGTTTCAATTTCTCGGCCAACCGCGCGGCAATCACCACGGAACGGTGCTTGCCGCCGGTACAGCCCACCGCGATGGTGAGGTAGCGCTTCCGTTCTTCAATGTATTGGGGCAGGAGTTTCAGCAGCAGGCGGGCATAGTCGTCGATGAATTCGCGGGCCGCGGGGTGGTCCAGGACCCATTCGCTGACGGCCTCGAAGGTGCCGGGAAGGCTGCGCAGGGCATCGACAAAATAGGGGTTGGGCAAAAACCTCACGTCGACCACCAGATCCGCTTCCATTGGTAGGCCGTATTTGTAGCCGAAGGAAAGGACCTGAATGCGCATCAGATCGGCGTCTCCCAGCAGGGAGTAACCGCGCATCACCAAGTCTTTCAACTGATGCACCGAAAGCGAAGTGGTGTCAATGATCCGGGTCGAACGGTCACGCAGGGCACGCAGGGCAATGCGTTCGCTGCTGATGGCCGGACCAAGGAATTCGGCCGCGATCGCCATCGGGTGCAGGCGCCGGGTCTGGCTGTAGCGGCGCTGCAAGACCTCGGTCGAAGCTTCCAAGAACAGGATTTCCAGCCGGTAGCCGGCCAGTTCCAGGGTATGGAAGATACGGTCGTAAGCGCTGAGGAAGCTGCGTTCACGAATATCGATCCCGAGCGCCACCCGATGGACGTCCGGCATGTCCTGTTCGCACAGGGTCAGAAAACTGGGCAGCAACGGTACCGGTAGATTATCGATGCAGAAAAAATCCAGGTCCTCGAAGGCCTTGATGGCGGTGCTCTTGCCGGACCCGGAAAAGCCGGTCACCACCACCACCTGAATCTTATGTTCGGTCATGACGACATCCCTTGCGGTCGTGCCCAGGTCGAGGGCCGGGCGTAAATGCTCCGGCCTGACAGCCGCGAGCGGGGCGGGCGCGATCGGTGCTCGAAAGGGGAGGTTCAGGCACCGGGGCCGGGCGGCGGCTCTACTCTGCTCAATAACAATCTAAGCTTCTTGACCGGATCAACCAGACGGCCATGATCGTCGTTACGACCACTGCGAAAAGCTCTCACCACAGAGGCACCGAGAACACAGAGAAAAACCCTTTAGTTCCAAAATCTTCCCCATGTCCACCGGGCCTGTGTGGGAGAATTTGCTGGCAATGGCTCAAAGGATGACCAAGACCAACAAGATGAACCGGATATTCTCCACCCTGTTTATCCTGTTAATCCTGCCCAAAGACGGTGGTCCAAGAGCGCCTAAAATTCGTCGTCCTGCTCTTGGATGATCCGGTGAATTTCCTCTTGGGTCTCGGCAATGCTCAGGCGGGTCCGAATACTGTTGTTCTTCAGCAACCGGGCGATTTTGGCAAGCGCCCGGAGATGGATTCCAGCGCAATTTTCCGGAGCCACCAGCAGGAAGAACAGATGCGCCGGCTTGCCGTCCATGGATTCAAAATCCACACCCTGGGGCGAACGCCCGAAGGAAAGCGCCAGGTGGTCGAGTTCTTGCAATTTGCCGTGGGGAATGGCGATGCCGTCGCCGATACCGGTGCTGCCCAGGCGTTCCCGTTCCAGCAAGACGGCGATCAGGTGCCCACGGTCCAGCTCCGGCTTGTGATGCAGCAGCGCTTCCGTCAGCTCCTCAAGAACTTCCCGCTTATTTCTGCCCTGCAACTCCGGAATAATGGCTTCCTTGGGAAGAAGGTCCATGATCTTCATCAATCCCATCAACTCCTGTTCGTGGCCGGCTGCCGCGCCCCGATCGGTTCCGGCCGCGCTGAAACGCTCCGGTGGGCGGCAGTCGTCGCGGCCACCTTATTGCACCGGCTCGATCAAGCCAAAATGACCGTCGCTGCGTCGGTAAAGCACGTTGATTTGGCTGCTCTGGCTGTTGGTGAATACCAAAAATTCACCGGTGGAAAGCTCCAGTTGCATCACCGCTTCCTCCACATCCATGGGCTTGGCGAATTGCTGCTCGCGGGTGATGACGCGGCGATCCCCGGAGTCCTCGACGGCTTCGTCCAGGCCCTCGGGAGATCGGACCGAACCTTTGTCACCCGGAGATTTGTGGTCGCGCATCTTGTCTTTTTGCTTCTTCAGCTGCGCTTCGATCTTGTCCGCTACCATGTCGATGGCGGAATAGAGGTCCCCGGTCTCTTCCACCCCATTGACCCGAATCCCGTTGGCATCGATGGCGACCTCGGCGATGTGTCGGAACTTCTCCACCCGCAGCACCACGTCGGCGGTGATCGGTTCCAGCATGTATTTCTTGACCCGGGAAAACTTGTCTTCGGCATATTCCTTCAGCGCCGTTGACGCATCGGTGTGGCGAAAAATAACGTTGATCTGCATGGATACTGTCCTCCAGATTGATCGCCCCGGGCGCTCGAACGGCCGTGGCGATGCCGGGCTACTTTCCCCAGCTCGCTTGTTTGCGCTTGTGCGAGGGAAGGATATTCAACATCTCTCGATATTTGGCGATGGTTCGACGGGCAATCTTGATGTTTTCCCTTTCCAGTACGTCCACGAGTTCCTTGTCGCTATAAGGGTTGGCTGGATCTTCGTCGCGCACCAGCCGACGGATCCGCTCCTTGACGCTTTCCGACGCTACCGCGTCGCCCACGACGCTATTTATGGAACTGTTAAAGAAATATTTCAACTCAAAAATCCCCTGCGGGCTGTGCAGGTATTTGTTGGTGGTGACACGACTTATGGTCGATTCATGCATGCCCACATCCTCGGCCACGTCGCGCAGCACCATGGGCTTGAGATGAGCCACTCCCTTGTCGAAGAAATCCCGCTGGAAATTTACGATGCTCCGCGACACCTTGTACAGGGTGCGCTGCCGCTGATGGATGCTCTTGATCAGCCAGGCCGCCGCCCGCAGCTTGGTCTGGATGTAGTCCTTGGTGTCGTTGCTGGCTTGGGAATCGCTGCCCAAGGCCGTCTTGTAGACGCTACTCACCCGCAGCTTGGGCATCCCGTCTTCGTTCAGCACAATCACTAATTCGTCGTCCACCTTGATCACGTAAACATCCGGACTGATGTAGTGAACTTCGGTTTCATTGAACGCGGACCCCGGGCGCGGGTCGAAATGGAGAATGATGGCGACCGCGGCCTTGACTTCTTCCATGTCTCGTTTCACTGCCCGCACCAGCCCCTGGTAATTCTTGTTTTCCAGGTAGCTCAGGTGCCTGGACACGATCAGAGTGACCAGCGGATTCGGGGGTTCCAGGCTTTCCGCCTGGATGCTCAGACATTCCTTCAGATCGCGGCTGGCCACGCCGATCGGATCGAAGCGCTGAATGCGCGCCAGCACCTGTTCCACCGCCGCCGGCGAGACCTGTCCCAGTTCGGCGATTTCTTCCACCGAATTGGCGAGGTAACCGCTCGGTTCCAGACTGCCGATGATCAACTCCCCGATGTCTTTTTCGGCCTCGTTCATCTCCGACAGCCGGAGCTGCCAGGTGAGGTGATCCTCCAGAGAGGTTTTCTTGGTCAGGCGCTGATCGTAGGACGGGAACTCCTGACCGCGATCGGTTTCCACCAGGGCCGGGGCCGCGGAGCTGTATTCATCGAGATAGGATTCCCAATCGAAGTCTTCGCGGACGGTTTCGCTGATTTCCACTTCCTTGAGCGCGGGTTGTGCCTCCGCCTCCGGCGTTTCGGCGGGACTCGGCTCCTGGTCCCGGACCTCCTGCCGAGCCTCTTCCTGAGTCTCTTCCTGGGCCTCCTCCAGCAGTGGATTGGTTTCCAACTCTTCGTAAATGGTGTCCACCAGTTCCAGCCGCGACAGTTGCAGCAGTTTGATGGCCTGCTGCAGCTGCGGCGTGATGATGAGCTGCTGGGTGAGCTTGAGTTGTTGTCTCAGTTCCAGTGCCATGGATCCACTTCTCTTCGCTTACAGGCTGAATTCATTCCCCAGATAGGTTTGGCGTGCCAGAGTGCTGCCGGCGATGCTCTGAGGATCTCCCTCTTCCAGTATCTTGCCTTCGTGCATGAGGTAGGCGCGATCGCACACCTTAAGGGTTTCCCGCACATTGTGATCGGAAATCAACACGCCGATGTCCTTGGCCCGCAGCGATCGAATCAGTCCCTGAATCTCCAGCACGGCGATCGGATCGATCCCGGCGAAGGGTTCGTCCAGGAGGATGAAGCTTGGCTGAATCACCAGCGCTCGGGCGATTTCCAGCCGGCGGCGTTCGCCTCCCGACAGTCGGTCGGCGCGGTTGCGAGCCAGATGCGCGATATTGAGATCGGCCAGCAGATCGGCCATGCGCAGGTGCTGTTCTTGGCGCCCCAGTTTGAGGGTTTCCAGGATCGCGAGCAGGTTCTGTTCCACCGTCAGTTTGCGGAATACCGACGGTTCCTGGGGCAGGTAGGTGATGCCCTTGCGCGCCCTGAGGTAGGTGGGATCGCCGGTGATCTCCTGCTGGTCCAGCAGCACCTGCCCCGAGTCCGGCCGAATCAACCCCACGACGCTGTAGAACGTGGTGGATTTACCGGCCCCGTTCGG
>Ga0100396_1002825_pt1 | contig 11369 bp, 6 predicted proteins | sample CryGeymeta201520_FD_81551 | JGI IMG/M metagenome (GOLD analysis project Ga0100396, IMG submission 81551) | Groundwater microbial communities from Crystal Geyser aquifers in Utah, USA - Crystal Geyser metaG 2015-20 | ecosystem: Environmental > Aquatic > Deep subsurface > Groundwater | place: USA... | reverse complement strand
ATTGGCCTGCTCCTTAAGAGCAGTTTTTTTATTGATTGCTTCAATCACAAATTTCAAAGCATCTTCGGTTACACTACTTTTAACAGTATACCAATATTCCCCCATATCAACAGTTATACCATCAAAAGATTTTATATTTTGTGGTGATTTTTTTTCTGCTTCTTTTTCTACTGCTTGTAAAGTCTTTTTTTTATCTTTTACCGGCACCAAGATTTCTTCAGTTTGATAATAAATCATAAACGGTTCCAAAAGTTGAGAAAAAGTCAAACCTTTGGTTTTGGCTTCAGTTACAAGTTTGGCCACCAATAACAAAGTCACAATACCAGAGTCAGCATAAAAGGTGTCTTGAAAATAAAAATGTCCTGAATGTTCACAAGCAAATTGTCTATCCTTAGCTCGCATTTTTTCCTTAATAAAAGCATGTCCCACTCTCGCTTTAACGGCTTTTCCACCACCCGCCCTAATTATTTCTTCATAAACCTTACTGGTGAAAGACGTATAAATACAAGTAACCCGAGGATGAAGAATTAGAAAATATCTGGCTAACAAGCACCCAATAATAGATGCGTTAACATAACGACCCTTTTCATCAAAAAAGGCCACCCGATCAGCATCTCCATCAAAACTCACCCCAAAATCATAGCTACCGGTTTTAATTGTGGAAATGATTTGTTTTTGGTTCTTGACTAAAGTGGGGTTTGATTCATGATTAGGAAAAGTGCCATCTAAAGCGAAAAATAATTCCTTGGAATTAAGTTGACGATAACTTTTTATTATCGGTGCCAATAAAGTCCCCATGCCATTACCAGCATCAACCACAATATTTAATCTTCTCTTACCTTCTAAATTAACCTTACTACGGACAAAACGATTGTATTCCTGATAAATTCTTTGTTTTTTTACTTGACCAATTTTTTTATTTTTTACTAAGATATTTTTAGTCACATGGTGTTCAATATTTTTTAAACCAGTTTTATTAGTTAGTGGAATGGCACCAGGCAACACTAATTTTAAACCATTGTAAATTGCTGGATTATGAGAAGCAGTAATCATAACCCCATAGAGTGACCAAGTAGCTGAAGCAAAATACAACATCGGTGTGGTTACCAAGCCAACATCAATCACCAAAGCACCGGCATCAGTGGCACCAGCAATAAAGGCATTATGTAGACTAGGTGAAGAAATACGCATATCACGTCCCACTAATAATTTAGTTAGAGAAAATTCCAGAACAAAGGCCTGAGCTACTCTATAAACTAAAACTTCGTCAATTTCTGTACCATAAAAACCTCTAATATCAGCATCCTTAAAAGCTAATTTGTAATCTGCGGGCAGCATTCTATCATAATCACATTTATTCATATCAACCATTGTAAACGATAATCATTTAATAGACACTAATTTAAGGTCGGATAAGATATTTAAATAGAACCAAATTTGAACTCTATTAGGAGTTTTTGTTCCTATTTATCAGATCTTATGTGAAAAATGATTTTGACTTCACCAAATTTTCCTTTCATTTTTAATTCTACTATCGCGATTAATCGCGATAGTAGAATTAAAAAATAATCTTAGTAGACACAAAACAACCGGGTGTTGCATTTAGATAGAGAATTTATTAGCGTGTTAGGCGTGGTCGCGATACAAGAGATGTAAAAATATAATTTTTTAACAGGAAATCGTTATAAAAACAAAATGTTTTGAAAACCTTATTATCGTTTCAAAACAGTAGTATTTTAGCATCGCACAGCTTGCCGTTGCCGTCATCAAGAGTATATACTTAAATGATATATCAAATAAATATATGTATATGGAAAAATTTAGACCAAATCCAGAAATACCTCGCGAAGAAGTGACACCAGATCCGGAAATGGTTTATCGTGCGTTGGATCGCAAAAAAGAGATGGATATCTTAGCTGAATTCACCCCCGAACAGCAAGCCGAGATAAAACAAAAACAGCAGACACTTTCGTCCCTTGCTTATTTCATCGGTAAAGATTTTCGTATTCCAGTAGAACTCAATCAACCCGGTGCTGGTTGGCATTGGGATTTTCAAAATAATGTAATTCGTATTGACCCCAAAGATCTTTTGGAAAAACCGATAGACTATTTACGATTTGTCATCTCTCACGAGGGCGGCCATCGGAGAATATCAAGAGCCGATTTTATACCTTTGGAGGAGTGGAGACAGCCCGGCTTCGCATTTATGATGAATGCTATTGAGGATCCACGGGACAACAATTTCGTGGCGGAAAGCTATCCGAAGTTTCGTGAACAGATGGATTTGGCATACACGCAAGATTTAGATTTTGAAGCCAAGGCAAAAGAAAAAGCTGATCAAAAACTAGGAGTTATGCCTCGCTTTATGCAAGCTGGTTTTGAATACATCAAGCAATGGTTCCGGGAAGTGCAGGGGCAGGAAATGGAAATATCAGCAGACTTGCCAGAGGAGGTCAAAACCGTGGTTCGGGCGACGATTGAACAGGCGCGGGACTCTTGGTGGAGATACCCTTCACGAAAAGAGGCCGATAAAAGCGAGGAGCTTATCAAAAAGTACGCTCAAGTATCATATGAGATAAATCGGGACGAAATTTGGCCAGAGTTCAAAAAGCTTATTGAGGCCGATATGGAGGATCAAAAAACACAAGAGCTTTTGAAAGATATGCAGAAAGGTCAAGAGGGACAAGAAGGGGGCGAGGGAGGCCAGGGATTGCCTCAAGAGCTTAAAGACAAGCTGACACCAGAAGAGCAGAAGGTTCTAGAGGAAGCTGTAAAAAAAGCAATCGAAGACGCCAAAAAAGAACAGGAGGAAAAAGCAAAACAAGAAGCAAGCAGTAAGAGTGGTGATAAAGATGAAAAAGGATCATCGTCAGACCAAGATAGTGTCCCAGAGTCTGTATCTGCCGAAGCATCAACGGGCAAGCCAATTGATCTTGGATCACTGCCAGAAGGGCTTAAGCAAAAAATAAAAGAATTTATTGACTCTTTACCTGAAGAAGAACGAAGAGAAATCGCCGAAAAAGCTCAGACCGCATTAAAGGAATTAGAAGATGCATTGAATGAAGAATTACAAGGAAAACTATCAGACAATCCAGAAAAAAAAGGTGAACGAGAAGAGCAACCAGAACCCGAAAAAACCAAAGAGATGCCGGCAGAAAAAACCAGCGAAGGTTTGTCAGACGACACTCGGGAGGAGCTCCGAAAATATCATGAGCGAGTTGCCAAGGAGCTTAAAAAAGACGCGAATGTATATGAAGAAATGCGTCGCGAAGTTTTACCTATTATAGATAAATTGGAAACTGAACTACGAGAAATTTTTGTCGCTCGCCACGCCCACAGGTGGAGGGGTGGATTCACCACCGGAAAAAAAATCGACATTGAGCGGAGAATTCAAGAAAAGGCAAAGTCGATTCCAGCTATGGAGAGCAAGGCATGGCAAAAACGGGAAATGCCCGATGAAAAGGATTATGCAATATCGCTTTTGGTTGATTTGTCGGGTTCAATGTCCAATGACAACAAAATAGAAGAAACATTCAAAGCCGTGATTGTCTTGTCGGAGGTTTTGAACCGCTTATCCATAAATCTTGAGATTCTTGGATTCAACGATCGTATTTACGAATACCAAGATTTCGGTCAGCCTATGTCAAAACATATTCGGGAGAACATGGGCAGAATGCTAGGGGAAGTTGACGACACCAGTGACACTGGCAAAGCTCAATGGAATGATGACGGATGGGCACTTGAAAAAGCTTCCGGGCGTTTAGTAAGACAAAAAGCTGACCGAAAGTTCTTAGTGGTGATGTCCGACGGCAGTCCAGCAGAATCTCCCATGCATCCACGTGGAAAATACGAATTAGGAAAGATGATCAAAAAAGTTTTGGAAGAAACAGATATACGACTTATCGGTCTTGGAATCGGTCGAGGGACTGAACACGTCGACAAGTATTATCCGAACAGTATCGCAAATGTAAATGTAAAAGAAATGGCCGAAAAATTGGCCGTTCTCATAAAAGAGGTCATTGCAAATTACGATAATTTTTAATATAATATATATTTAACATTATGTCCCACACAAGCAACCCAAAATCTATCGAAGAATTCCTCTTTGTGATACAGGGAGGAAAAGAAGTCGGGCTCGTGATCGCCAAGGATGATGAGGAATTTGCGAGTTTCGCAAAGGTGATGGAAGGGTTTGATTTTAAGCGATCGGAAAATATCGCCGGTCTCTTCAAATCCCCAAAAACTTATTTTGTGATCACTGGAGATGTGGACAAAGACGTCTATGATTTTATCGTCCAATATCCCACAGGACAGGTTGAGATTTTCGACAAAAAACTCATGCGTTCACAAACACTTTCTCCGGATTATAAAAATTCTGCAATTGTACTATTGGTCGACAAAGACAATTTAAATAAAATTCAAGAGAAGGGCTTTGACCTTTTATCATCCACAGGCCCTGCTTTTCAAGCATAAATATATGAATTCATTAGAAAGACAATTTAATGCCCTTACTCCGGATCCAGAAAAGAAGGATGCATCAAATGCTCCGGAGGTCATCATTGAAAAAACCCCAATTGCGGAAACGGAGACCGATGTCGTCTACTTAGGAGTCACTCTTGAAAAATCCAAATCTGGCGACGATCAATTCGTGCCCAAGAGAGAACAGTACGCTGATTTTATAAATGACAAAGAAGTTGCTTTACCCCTACAACGAGATATCGCTATCGCTTTTTTGAGCGGAGAACCTTTGCTTGTTGATGGCGGAACATCATTAGGTAAAACAACAACAGTCAGAAAAATGGCCGCTGAACTCGGTTGGGAAATTCACTACGCAAACTTAAACGGTGCTACTGATGTAGAAGATTTGATGGGAAGATATATTCCTAACCCACACAAAAGTAAGCCGGAAGATCCTGAGTATATTTTTGCCGATGGAAAGGTCACCAGTGGTCTTCGCCAAGAGGAGGGTAAAACAAAAATTGTCATACTTGACGAGTTTAACGCTTCCGCTCCAAATATTCTTATTCGTCTGCATGAGGTTTTAGATGCTCTTGAACGAGGTGGTGATGTAATTCTTTCTGAAGATGCTTCGGAGGCTGTACCTGTCAACAAAGAAAGGACAAAAATAATCGCTTTAATGAATCCTCCGGGCAAGGGTTATTTTGGACGTGAACCATTAGACCCAGCCCAGTTACGCCGATGGGTTTATAAAAAATTACCATCCGAATTACCAGAAAGCACTTTCTCTTATTCTACCGACGCTTTATTTGGGGCAGAGCCAACGTCTCAAAATGTCACTCCCGATATGTTTATCAGAACTCGGGAAGGGTCTTTGACACCTGAACAATTGCCAGAAATTCCTGGATTGATAGAGGTTTTGGAAAAATACAAGGAATTTCATAAAGCGGCAAAGGAGCTTCTAAAGAACAGAAAAGTTGCCGAAGATCAACCGCAAGCATTCACATTTGACGATCGCATGGAGCCCCGTCGCGTTCGGGATTTTGTTTTGCGATTCTATACTGGAGACATCAACGAAACTTTCCAGCAAGCTCTAAGATACTATTATTCCAATAAGCTTGAAAACAAAGCAGACAGGGATATGTTTGAAGAATTGATTCGGGTTGTAGAATATAAGCCAACAGTCGTGCCGTCTAGGCGTAAAGGAATAGAAGCTGGGCCAGAAAGAAATACTGAAGAAATAATTTCAGAATCTTTTGAAATTGCCGAAAAAATAACCAAAAAAATGGAACAATTCCTCACAGAAGGTAGCGTGTCCAAGAATTCTATTGCCTTAGGTCTCACTGGTGTCGGCACAGCTGCCGCCATGGAAATGAGAAAACAATTCCTCACAGATGGCGTGTCCAAGAATTCTATTGCCTTTAGTCTCACTGGTGTCGGCACAGCTGCCGCCATGGAAATGAGAAAACAACTTCTCACAGATGGCGTGCCCAAGAATACTATTGCCTTTAGTCTCGCTGGTGTCGGCACAGCTGCCGCCATGGAAATGAGAAAACAATTCCTCACAGATGGTGACGTGGACAAGGATTCTATTGCCTCAGGTCTCGCTGGTGTCGGCACAGCTGCCGCCATGGAAATGAGAAAACAATTCCTCACAGATGGTGACGTGGACAAGGATTCTATTGCCTCAGGTCTCGCTGGAGCAAATAATAAGGAAAGCTTTGAGTTTAGGGAAAATAATTTCAATTCCGATGATGAACTATACTTAAAAAGTTTTATAATTGAATCGGTAGAAATAGATGCTATAATTTGCCGTTATGGATTTGAGGGGGATATGTCCAAAACCTAGGAACCAGAACCAAAAATAAGTCTGTGAGGATGGGCTAAATTTATTTGACGCAAAACAATTTTCATGTTACTCTCTTCTTACCTTAAGATTCTCGTGTAGGGCTCTTGAGCTACGAATTAGACATTCTTGTCTTTTTTGTCTTTATCTTTCTGCACAGCCCTGAAGCGCTTGACGCTTCGTAACTTACATCATAAATGAATTCTTCAATTACCCGACCTAGTCGGAAGCCAGCTTTTGCTACTCGTTCTCACACCGAGAGTCATAGTAGTGACAGTACAAGACGCTTTAGTAGCAACAATCACAAACCAGCCAGCGGAAGTCAACGCCGAAGTTTTTCTAGTAACACTAATCATGGTGGTCACAGACCCTTCAATAACAATGGAAGACGAGGATCATCACAACGTGGTGGCGGTTCCCGTGGCGGAAGAAAAATGCAAACCTTTGACGTTTCAAAATATATCAACCTTAACCCAGTAGACAATACGCCCGATGAAGTCTATGTTCCAAAACACACCTTTAATGATTTTGGGTTAGAACAACCCTTGGTGGCAAACATTGCTAGCATGGAACTTATTACGCCTTCCCCAATACAGGACCAGATTATTCCTCACATTCTTGATGGTCATGATGTTGTAGGTTTAGCCCAAACTGGAACAGGAAAAACTGCGGCGTTTTTGTTACCTTTAATTAACAAAACTCTCAAACAATTCAATCGACAGACTTTGATTTTAGCTCCCACCCGCGAGTTGGCTATTCAAGTTGAACAGGAGCTACATCGTTTAACTAACAAAATGAAAATTTTTTCTACTGTTTGTGTCGGTGGAATTAATATTCGTCCTCAAATTCAAGGCCTCCGCCGACAGAACCATTTTATCATCGGTACTCCTGGTAGAGTACAGGATTTGATTGACCGTGGACACATCAAACCCGGAGGGATAACTACTGTGGTACTAGATGAGGCCGATCGGATGTTGGATATGGGGTTTATTCATGATATGCGTAAAATTCTGCAAGATATTCCTGATGGACATGAGACGCTTTTCTTTTCTGCCACCATGTCCGACACCGTTAAAGGTATGGTTTCTGAATTTATGCGCAATCCAATTATTGTATCAGTTCGTAAAAAAGATATTATCAATAGTATCACTCAAGATGTTGTTCACTATGAACAACACACTAAATTTGATACTCTAGTAGCGTTACTAAAAAAACCAGAATTCACTCGGGTCATCATCTTTGGTGCAATGAAGCACAGTGTTGAAAAACTCAGCCAAGAATTAGTTCGAGTTGGTATAAAAGCAGACGCTATTCATGGTAATAAAAGTCACCCCCAAAGACAAAGGTCTCTCACTAATTTCAAGACTGGTAGAGTACAGGTCCTAGTTGCCACCGATGTCGCCGCGAGAGGAATCCACGTTGACAACATTTCTCATGTTATCAATTATGACCTTCCTAACACCTACGAAGACTATGTCCATCGTATTGGTCGCACTGGAAGAGCGGATAAACACGGTATGGCACTGACATTTGTGACGAAGTAACAAACAACTTGATTTAATAATATAACAATAAGGTCGGCGCCTTTGGCGCCGACCTTATTGTTATTAGATGTCAAAAATCTGTTATACTAACCAATATGAAATTCATTCTTATGGTACTAGGTGGTTTTGTACTCCTCATGATTGTTAATAAATTCTTGGGTGGTTCCCCTTTCTAAACTGTATTTTCAGCAAAAACAAACATGATTTTGGGGTATTTAATTATCCAAAACAATCTGCACTGATAGACTATCCTGAATTAACTAACGTTAGAGCCATCCGCAAGCTTTACAAAGCACAAAAACTATGATTTAATTATAGGTAAGGCCAACGGAATCAACTGTGGCCAATAATTGAGGGGGTCGAGCATGAAGGTTTTTTCATTTTTGTTGGTATTCTTTTTGGTCTATGGGCAAATTTGTCCTGCCCAAGAAGGGTCCGATGCGGACACGGTAATTCCGATGAATAATCCAATTGGACATTGGAAGATAACAAATTGTCTTCCAATCTATGATCTCACTGTAAAAGGTGAGCCTTTCATAGGTTGGGACCCGCAGATTGAGTTGGTCACGCCAGAAGACCTCCAAATTTTTCCCTACCAAGATGAGGAGGACGAAAATGAAAAAGTTCTTGTCTTATCTTTGGGAAAATGGGTCAGAATGGACACATTCGATTTGAATCAAGCTTGTTTTGTATCATCTTGATTATGAAAATGTTGGATGCGGGCGGTCTCTCCGGACCGCCCTTTTCTTTTTATGATAAAGTGGTCTTATGCAAAAGTATGTAGTTTTAGAAAAAGAGGTAGGGCAAACACCGTTACAGTGCGCTGAAGAGTGGAGAGCGCAACATCCGCAATTGGCGGATGTTGCGCTCGCTTATGCTGGACGTTTAGATCCGATGGCTTCTGGAAAATTATTAATTTTGATTGGAAATGAATGTAAGATACAGGAAAAATATCACGGTTTAGATAAAGAATATAAATTTTCAATTCTGTTTGGTGTTGGTTCTGATACCGGTGATGTCCTCGGTCTAATAAAGGAAACCGGGGCATTAAAAATTGATAAATCAAAAATCAAAAAAATTACTCACAACCTAATCGGTGACATTGAACTTCCCTATCCAAAATTTTCTGCCAAAACAGTTTTAGGAAAACCACTTCATGTCTGGGCAGTGGAAGGAAGATTGAACGAAATTACCATACCCACTAAACATTCTAGAATCTACTCATTAAAAGTTAAACAAATTGTGCAAAAAACTAGAACAGAGATTTATTCTGAAGTCAGTCAAAAAATTGAAACCATCCCTGAAGTTACTGATGCCAGCAAGGCCCTTGGTAACGACTTTAGGCGTGTCAATATCCGTGCTGACTGGAAACGCTTCATTGAAAATGGCACCGCTACCGACACTTTTACTATAGCCAACTTCACCTGCATTTGTAGCTCTGGCACCTATATGCGTACCCTTGCTGAAATAATCGGAAAGGAAATTGGCACCACTGGCCTCGCTTATCATATTCATCGTTTGCGGATCGGTACTTATTTACCTCTTACTAAAAACTTTGGTTTTTGGAAGCAGTATTTTTAATATCCTGTAATTCAATTAATTTGTCTAAATAGGCATTAACCGCCAAAACATATTCAGCATGGCTCCATATCAGCGGAGAAGTAGATAGATGCTTGCGTGTATGCGGATGCATCTGTTCCGCCAAAACATTAGTTGACGAAGCGTGCGAAGCTGTCCAGTTTAATAAATCAAAGGCCGGTTTTAAGTCCGCTGATTTAGTGGCTTTTTTAATATAGTACTGGGCCATCCAAAGCGTTGTAATCACCCACGGATTCGGAGAGTCAGCGTCCTGCATCATGTAATAAGCATCGTTTTGATAACGAACAAAGCCATGACTATCACCAGCCACCTGAATGGTTTTTTCAATAGTAGAAAATGAATCTTTAATTCTCTCATCATCAATATCCAAAACTTCAAAAAAGATAATGCCATAAAAACTACTGGCATCAATGGTTCGGTCATATTCTAAATCACCATCCTCATTATGAATAACTTGCTTCACAAACATTTTTAAATCTGAATCATATAGGTGTTCTAAAATGGCACTTTGCAAGCGTTGGGCAATTGCCAAATACGTACGCGCATCATTTTCTTTTCCTAACAGATTGGCAAATCTAGCAGAAACAATGAGAGCGCCATAAACAGAAGCAGAAGTATAAGTTGATGTTCCGTATTTTTCCTCCCATAAATCATAAGAAGCTTGTGGTAAACCGGTAGTAGATTCAATATAATCACCTAAAAATTTGGCCGCAGGTTCAATAAATGAATTATAGAGGGATTCAATAAATTCTAAATTACGGTCAATTTCATAATGTTGCCATAACATATATAAAACAGTGGCGGTTTCATCTTCTTGAATTGGTAATTTTGCTATTCCCTTTTGTAACCAAGGATGCCAGGAACTACCCAGAGAACCATCGGTAAGATATTTATGCATCAAATATCCAGCTGGTTCCCGACATTGAGCAATAAAGGAAAAAAATCTTTCCGCCACCTCTGGATAACCAGCTCTATCTAAGGAGTTGGCTATCAAGGCACCATCTCGGGGCCAAACATAACTATAAGTATCTCTACCATGATGCAACATATCGGTATCGCTTGAAGCAATTATTCCACCACGATTATCGGCGTGGACTCTAATGGTAATCAAGGAACGCCGATACAATGCCTGGAGCAATGGGGACAAGGGTGATAAATCACGATCTACTTTACTGAGCCAGGCCTGCCAATAATCATCGGTTGACTCAATCAAGCGCAATGGTGTTTCTCGTAGAATATAGGCATCAAGATCATGCACTTCCGGAATTGATGAGCCACAAGCAATCCAATAAGAAATCTCGTCGTAACCGTTTTTATCAAATTCACAAGTAAAACCAATTACCGAATCAACCGAGCCGTGTTCAATCGGATTTTTTTCCAATCTACCATCTTCAGCATCAAGATAAGTTCCTTCCTTTCCTTCAATACCAAATAATCCAACGTTGTATTCAGTAAACTGTATACCGTTCTTGGTGGCATTAATTAAAAAAGTGTCTTTGCCTTTGTAATGAATAATTGCACCCACCCTAGGATCATAAAAAGCTGTATCCCCCCGTCGTGATTCAGCAATTCTAAACTGTTGTGAAAAAAATATTTTAATCTGACGTTTTTGCGTACTAGTGTTGGTGATAGTAAAATTACGCAAAAAGATATTATTTTCATTGTGAACTGCATCTCTACTTTGGAGTGAAATACCCAAACTTTCACTAATCGCTAAAAAACCGCCAATCACACTATCCCCAGTTGCGCCGACAGTGATCTCCCAAACAGGGTCATCCAACCAATACATTTTTTCATCCACAAATACACCAATCCGATGTAAGAAAATACCACTAGCGCCACTAACATGGTTGGTTTGACCAACCATCGGAAAATATAAATCCCGTACTTGTCCGCGATAGTCCATCCCTACTAGCAGATTT
>Ga0100396_1002803_pt1 | contig 11415 bp, 15 predicted proteins | sample CryGeymeta201520_FD_81551 | JGI IMG/M metagenome (GOLD analysis project Ga0100396, IMG submission 81551) | Groundwater microbial communities from Crystal Geyser aquifers in Utah, USA - Crystal Geyser metaG 2015-20 | ecosystem: Environmental > Aquatic > Deep subsurface > Groundwater | place: USA... | reverse complement strand
CTAGCCCAGACCTGACAGGTTGTCGGGGTCACTTTTCAGCATACATCCACATCTGATGAGACCGAATCCGGCTTGAAACGCTACTTCGGGAAACCTGTCAGGTCTTAACTTAATGACATTGAGGACTAAATAACTTACTCATCTGTTCCGGCAAATGAAGGGGGAACTTGCGCAAGTTATTCAATTCTCAGTCCTTAGTCAGACATGTCTCCGGGCAGAGAGATCCCATCATGTACCTTGATCCAAAGAGTCAAATTGCTGGAATCCAGGTGATGCGGGTGCGGGACTGGCTGCGGCGGACAGGCGATAAGGAATGGACGTGCAACTATCTCGCCGCACACCTGGGTTTGGCTGACGCATGTGCCGAGGAGCTTGTCGCCGAACTGCTGCGACTTGGATACATCGAATTCACGACCACTCACCTGGAGCAACCGTACTACCAAAGAACTCTAGCTGGCGCCACATTGTCGCTCGCTTCAGCGGCACGTCCGTTGACGCGCAAGTCTGCCCAACGGAAGCTGGCGGAGTTTCTTGAGCGAGTACGTGTCGTCAATGCCAACGAGTGCTTTGCTTACCGCGTGCAGAAGGTACTCGTCTTTGGAAGTTACCTGACTGAGCAAGACCGAATAAATGACATTGATGTTGCCGTAGAACTCACCTTTCGCGAGGACGATCCAGACAAGCGCGAGGCGGCGCTCCAGGCCCACATCCGCCAGGCTCGTGCAGCAGGACGGCAGTTCTCTGGTTTCATGGACGCATTGCTCTGGCCCTATCAGGAAGTGCTCTTGTTTCTCAAGTCACGGTCGAGAGCGATCAGCCTTCACACGACTGATGATGCCATCCTGAACCAAACGGAATCACGCATTCTCTACCAAGATGGGGCCAGCGACGATGCTGGGCAACTTCTCGGTTCGAACCGCGGGTAGTCAATGGCGCTTGTGAATCCGTGTTAATGACTAACCGCCGAAGATGAGTGACGTGCCGTGGGAGTCGGTAAGGGTATTTGAACCACTTGTGGAGGAGAGATGGGATATGTCACAGGCGATTCACTGGGAAGTCCCCGACAGTCTATACCGCGAGCTCGTTTGGGCGCAGAATGAGTTGGAGTATCCTGATCTGATTGATTTCATTCGTCAGGCAGTCCAACGTCACCTGGCGGAGATCAAGCACGAGGCCTGGCAGCACGACTTCGGCCGACTCCAACAGCAAATTCGCGCTTCCGGTGGATTCGGTCTGGGCGAGACCAAAGAAGAAGTGATTGCCAACCTGCACGAAATCCGGCGGCAGGTTTACGAAGAAGAGTATGCGCATCTGTGCGGGTTGGGGTCATCGTGAAGTACCTCAAAATTCACACGCTGGACAAGGGCCAGTGGTACGACCGAGACATCATCCTGCTCCACGCCGCGTTCCAGATCCTGGTAGACTTCATCGAGCGAGAGAAGCCCGACGAGATCATTAACTGGGAGCACGATGAGCCAACCCGCCACGTCTGGAGCGAGATTACGCAACTCTACAAGTGGTGGAAAGAGGAGCGGCCCAATCGGCGCGACCCTTTGGAAGAGGTCGCGTACCCACCAGAAGAAGAATTCGCCATCTCGGAAGACGGCAAGATGGTGTTTCCTGATCGGGAGAAGTATCCGGAGTATTATGCGGCCCTGAACAGATCCCATAAGTTAGAAGAGGAATGGCACGAGGAAGACCAGCGGAACCTGCATCGGCTGGTCGAGGTGCGACCGCATTTGTGGACGTAGTGAGCTATGAAGTCGACTTATGATCCCCGACACAGCATCGCCTACATCCGTTTTGCCGAGAAACCGGCGGAAGTGGAAGCGATTCGGATCAGCGACGAACTGGTCGTGGACATCGCTCCTGATGGCACAGTCTACGGCATCGAATTGCTCAATGCTAATGAGCAGTTGACGCGGGAAAACGGCGGGAACCTGCTCGTGGTGAACGAAGCGACGGGAGCCTACGCGGAACTGCCGTTAGCACTCAATCCCGCCTGAACGATGTCCTATTTCCTGACATCAGCGATGAAACAGATGCCGTTTACCTTCGTGGAATCACAGCCGATCATGGCAATGGCCTGATCCCAATCTACCAGCTCCCAGTTTCCAGCTTCCAGTTTTCGAGGTACCAATGACAGCTACCCTGGTCGACATCCGCCGCGGGGCCTACTACGACTCCGCTTTCCTCATGCAGCTCCAGCGCACCCTCTCCGATCTGCCCGGTGTCGTGGACGCGGGCGTGATCATGGGGACCCCAACCAACCTGGAGCTGCTCGCTACCGTGGACCTGCTCCCGCCTGAGGCGCAAGCCGCCAGGCCTGATGATCTCCTGATCGTGATCAAGGGTGAGACCGAAGCCGCAGCCCGCGATGTGTTGGCACGCGTCGACGATCTCCTCACCCGCAAACAGACCCCGCACAGCGCCGAGCATCGGCCGCAAAGTCTCGAGAGCGCCGCGGCCATGCTGCCCGACGCGGCGTGGGTGCTGGTCTCGGTGGCCGGCCGTTATGCCGCGAGCGTGGCACGCGAGGCGCTGCGCCTGGGCAAGCACGTCTTCCTCTTCAGCGACAACGTGCCGGTCGAGGAGGAGATCCAACTCAAGGCGATGGCCGCGGCCAGGGGCCTGCTGGTGATGGGGCCGGACTGCGGCACCGCGCTCATCCGCGGGATCGGCCTCGGCTTCGCCAACAAGGTGCGCCTGGGGCCGATCGGCGTGGTGGCGGCCGCTGGCACGGGCCTGCAGCAGGTGACTTCCCGCATCCACCAACTGGGCGGGGGTGTCTCGCACGGCATCGGCGCCGGTGGCCGCGATCTATCCGAGAAGGTCGGCGCGGCAACTTTCAAGCAGGGCATCGACGTGCTGGCGCGCGACCCCGACACCAAGGTGATCGTCCTGGTCTCCAAGCCACCCGCGCCGAAGGTCGCCGAAGAGATGCTCCAGGTGGCCCGCCAGGCGCCGAAGCCGGTGGTGGTCAACTTCATCGGCCGGCCGGCCTCGGCCCGGCAGATCGACAACCTCCACTTTGCCACCGGCCTGGACGACGCGGCGCAGTTGGCTGTGGATCTGGCACAGACTACCCAATACCCAATACCCAATACCCAATACCACGGCCATTTCGCGCCTACCCAACGCTACCTCCGCGGCCTTTTCTCCGGCGGCACCCTGGCCTACGAGGCGCAGTACATCCTCCAGGGCTACCTGCCGAAGATCTGGGCCAATGCGCCGCTTGACAAGGCCAACCGCATCCCCAACTCGCTGGTGAGCCAGGAGCATACGATCATTGACCTGGGCGAGGACGAGTTCACCGTGGGTCGGCTGCACCCGATGATGGACAATGAGTTGCGCATCCGGCGCTTGCAGCAAGAGGCCGCCGACCCCGAGGTCGCGGTCATCATGCTCGACGTGGTGATCGGCTACGGCTCGCACCCGAACCCCGCCAGCGAGCTGGCCCCCGCGATCGCCAAGGCGAAGGCTACGGCCGCCGCGGCCGGCCGCTACCTGGAGGTCGTCGCGGTCGTCACCGGCACGGACGAAGATCCGCAGAACTTGGTCAGCCAGATCGAGCAGTTGCGTGCCGCAGGCGCCTGGGTAGACACCAGCAATGAAACCGTGGTGCGCTATGCAGGCCGCTTGTTGCGCGCCCTCAATCCCCAATACCCAATACCCAATACCCAACAACCCGTAGACCTGGCGACCCTACAACGCCCCCTCTCCGCCATCAACGTCGGCCTGGAGTCGTTCGCCGAAAATCTGATCGCCCAGGGCGCGGCCGCGCTCCAGGTAAACTGGCGGCCCCCTGCGGGTGGGAACGAGAAGCTGATGGCAATTCTAGGGCGCATGAAAGGAAATTAGCAAAGTATCTGTCCCCGTATCTTCTCAATTCTTCGGGGAATCGCTCGCTGTGGCCGGTCTCCTGACCGAGCCACCGTGGCTCGGTCAGGAGACCGGCCACAGCCACCCCGGATTATTGAGAGGATACCTGTCCCCAGACTTTTGGGATTCGTAACCGAGAAAGGGAGCTCAATATGATAGACATCGAACAAGCCAACCGTACAACCGTAGACCGCATGATGGAAGCCCGGCCGGTGCTGATCGGCGTAGGCCGCGCGCGGGACGTAATCCCCGGCATGAGGGACAACCTGCTGCTGCACGCGGGGCCGCCGGTGACGTGGGAACGCATGGCCGGCCCGACGAAGGGCGCGGCTGTCGGCAGCCTGATCCTGGAAGGCAAGGCCAAGGGCTGGGATGACGCGGAGGCGCTCATCAAGTCAGGCGCCATTGATTTCGAGCCGTGCCATCATCACTCGGCCGTCGGCCCCATGGCGGGGCTGATCTCCCCTTCGATGATGGTCTACATCGTCGAAAACCAGGCCCATGGTTCGACTTCGCTCACCACAGGCGGCAACCGCGCCTACTCCGGCATCAACGAGGGCCGCGGCAAGGTGCTGCGCATGGGCGCGTACAGCGAAGAGGTGCTGGCGCGCATGCGCTGGCTCAACGACGTGCTGGCGCCGGTGGTGAACGACGCGCTCAAACTGTGCGGCGGCATTGACATCCGCGCGCTGCTGGCGCAGTCGCTGCACATGGGCGACGACGGTCACAACCGCGAAACGGCGGCCTCGCTGCTTTACTTGAAAAGCATCGCCCCCGCCATCGTCAAGACCGCGCCGAACAGTGACATGGCCGCCGACATTCTCGAGACGCTCGGCGACAACCCCCTGGCCATCCTCAACCCGATCATGGCGGCCTGCAAGACGATGACCGACGCCGGCCACAACATCGAGGGCAGCACGATCGTCACCACGATGGCGCGCAACGGCACCGATTTCGGCATCCGCGTCTCAGGGCTGGGCGACCGCTGGTTCACCGCCCCGGCCGGCGTCGTCAAGGCGCTCTATTTCCCAGGCTTCACCGAGAAGGACGCCAACCCCGACATCGGCGACAGCACGATCACCGAGACCGCGGGCATCGGCGGGTTCGCCATGGCCGCCGCGCCGGCCATCGTCACCTTCATCGGCGGCCATGCGCAGGACGCGGTCAACACCACGCTCGACATGTACGAGATCACCACCACCGAGCACAAGTACTTCACTATGCCGCCGCTCGATTTCCGCGGCACGCCGACCGGCATCGACATCCGCAAGGTGGTGGAGAAGGGCATCCCGCCGCGGGTGAATACCGGCGTCGCGCACAAGGATCCAGGCGTGGGACAGGTAGGTGCTGGCGTCGTCTCTGCGCCGATGAAGGTGTTCGAGGACGCGTTGATCGCGTACGCGGAGAGGTATGGGTTTGCGGAGTGACGGGTATTGGGTATTGGGTATTGGGTATTGGGTATTGGGTATTAGGAGATGGCAATGGCCGAGCCGATGAAGTTCGAGGAGTTGCGGGTGTTGCAAGCTGCGGAAACCGTGGCTGATGCGATCTGGCGGCAGGTGGTGAGGTGGAATCCATTTGCGCGCGATGTTGTCGGCGGACAATTGGCGCGGGCGACGGATTCCATCGGAGCGAACATCGCGGAGGCGTTCGGACGGTTCCACTTCGGTGAGAAGCTGCAATTCCTGTACTATGCGCGTGGCAGCCTATTCGAGGCGAAGTATTGGCTCAATCGGGCGCTTGCTCGCGAGCTGATGCCTGCCGCTCAGGTGCAGGACTACGTCACGCAGTTGACCGACCTGGCCCGCCAACTGAACAACTTCAGCGCGACCTTGAAGACTCAGCGTCGCAGTAACCCGCCATCAAAAGCCGTGCGCGAGGCTCCCGTCGAATACGCCGTCGAACGAGCTGACACCCCAACACTGCCAGAGACAATCAAGACATTCATTGCCCTGGAGTACGCTCTTGATTGGACAACCGACGCCGGATCACCGCTCTTCGCCGAGGAGGAGCTTGACTGGCTCCAGACAATACCCAATACCTAATACCCAATACCCTCCCCCATAGAAAGGAACCATCACATGACTCGCGACCAATTCATCACCATGCTGTCCAATGCGAAGCTGTATGATCTGACCCAGGATTGCGGCATCTTCACGCCCCCGTGGCCGGGCGAGAAATCGCTCGAAGTCCACTTCTTCAAGCGCGTCACCGGCGCGTATGGTGGCGGGCAGGGCGCCAACGGGCAGATTCTCAACTGGAGCAACACCGTCGGCACGCACCTGGTCGGCGAGCGGGCGTTCCACTCCGGCGCGCGGGCTATGTCCGACGTGCCGCTGACCGACCTGTGCGGGCCAGGCGTGGTGGCCGACATCTCCGACCTGGTGTCTGACTACAGCCTCTACACGCCGGAGATGATCATGAGCCGCGCCGACGTCCGGCCGGGTGACATCCTGATCATCAACACCGGCTATCATCGCTACTCCTGGGATCAGCCGGACGTGTTCAACCCGGATGCGCAGGGCGGCGTCGAATCGAAAGAGTTCGGCTTCCTGGTGCGGCACCCTGGTCCCTCGCCCGATTTCTTCAAGTGGGCGCTGGATATGAAGCTGAGGGTGATCGGCGTGGACTGCGGCTGCGCCGAGCACCCGATGAACACGCCGATCCGCCGGATGCACGACAACCACTTCCAGCTCGCCGAGGCCAGGCTGAAGGCGCAATACGGCAAGACGTGGGACGAGATGTTCCCCCAGGACGAATACTACGAGCTGACTCACATCACCATGCCCAAGGCGCACCTGCTGCTGGCCGAATGCATCGTCGGCGAGATTGACAAGCTCAAAAACCAGCGCGCCTGGATCACCATCATGCCGATCCCGTTCATGGAAGTGGAGACCGCGTGGGCGCGCGTGGCCGCGTACCAGGCGCCGGACGGCATGAGTGACAGCGATTTCTTCTCGGCGATGGCCTCGGCCGAGATGCTGGACATGACGATCCCGTTCAGCGTGCAGACCCCGCAATGGGCCAACTACGTCCCGCTCACGGTGAACTACACCAAGCGCGTCGGCGGGCAACACTTCGGCATGGGCCGCAACGGCTCGATCTGCAACGCCAGCATCCATCTGGCCACCCACATGGACGGCGAGAAGCACTTCTGGCCGGCCGGCCGCGCCATCGGCCAGGTACCGCTCAGCGAGTGGGTCGGCCCCGGCGTGATCGCGGACATCTCGCATCTCGTGAGCGATTCGAGTGTTTATACGCCACAGATGATCGAGTCGGTCGTGGAAGTTCGCAAGGGCGACATCCTGATCACCAAGACCGGCTGGTACAAGTACGGCTGGATCAGCCCCGACTCGGACGAGTTCCGCTACATGATCAAGCACCCCGGCCCCTCGCCCGATTTCGCCCGGTGGTGCGTGGACAAGCAGCTCAAGTGGTTGGGGGTGGACGCGGTGAGCCAGGATCACCCGATGAACACGATCCAGCGCCTCTGGCATCCCAAGACCTTCGCGGAGGCCAACGCCAAGCTGGTGCGCGACTTCGGCAAGACGTGGGATGAGATGTTCCCGTTGGACAAGTACTACCAGGACACCCACCTGAACCTCTTCCCGAAGAAGATCGTCCACGCCGAGAACCTGGGCGGCGACATTGCCCGCGCGCCGAGCGGCCGCTACTACATCGGCTGCTACCCGCAGAAGGTGATGGAGGCTGAGAGCATGTGGGGACGGTTTGTGGCGTGGCGGGAAAAGTAGATTGGGGATTGGGGATTGGGAAGGTGTTCAAATGACTACGAAGACACAAGCCAGCTTTTTAGGACGTTACATCGTCGCCGACCCCGAAATCTGTCACGGCAAGCCCACTTTTCGTGGGACTCGGATCATGGTGTGGCAGGTGCTCGACATGCTCGCCCGCGGGCTGGCGTGGGAAACCATCGTTGAGGAGTGTCACAATAGCATCACCAAAGACGCCATTGCCGAGGCCGTGAAGCTGTCGGGCGAAGCGTTTCTCAAGCACGTCGACGAGTTTGCGCTGACGCCGATGCCCGCATGAACGTCCTGGACGAGAACATCCTGGAAAGCCAGCGCCAACTGCTGCTCAAATGGCGCGTGCCCTTTCGTCAGATCGGCATCGAGGTCGGCCGGAAGGGGATGAAGGACGAGGAGATCATCCCTTTCCTGCTCACGTTTCCTCGTCTGATGTTCTTCTCGGTTGACCCAGACTTCTGCAAGCGCGGTCTGTGTCATGCCCGTTACGGACTGGTTTTCCTAGATGTCGGGCAGCCGGAAGCGGCCTTCTTTATCCGGCGAGTCTTGCGCCATCCTGAGTTCGACACCCAGGCCAAGCGGTATCCTCTCAATAGATAGGGGCATCGCCATCACGTGCCTGGCACTTTTCGGAAGTGCCAGGCACGTTCGCCCCAGATTATTGAGAAGATACGCCAAGCGTATCGGGGCGGTCATCCGTGCCTCGCACGCGGGTCTTACAGTGTGGCGATTGCGCGGGGAACAGGAAGTACACTTCGATTGGGCAGACTGATGGTCTTTCACTCAAATGACTGATCAGTCATTTGAGTGAAAGACAGCGATGACAAGCTTCTACACCGATGATGCATCCCGAGCTCACCCATTACCTCCAACTCCTTGATGACTTGCATCGCCAAGTCAAGGCGCTAGTCGCCGACCTGCCCGCGGAGGCGCTGAACTGGCAGCCGATCGAAGGCGCAGGCGCTGACACGACCAACTCGTTGGTGGTGCTGGCGACCCACGTGGCGGGCGCGGAGCACTTCTGGATCGCGGAGATCATCGGCCAGCGACCGGCCACGCGCGACCGCGATGCGGAGTTCTGCACGGTCGCGACCGATGCCGCCGAGCTGGTACGCCGTCTGGACGCCGTGGCTGCGGAGACGGCCGAGATGCTGGCGTCCCTCTCCGAAGCCGACTTAAACGGCGTTCGTGTCGCCAGGGGCCACGAGGTGACGGTGCGCTGGGGCATCCTGCACGTGATTGACCACACCGCCCTGCACCTGGGCCACATGCAAATTACGTACCAACTGTGGATGGGGGGCAAGGGCAGGCCGTCGCCGTTGTGGTTTGAGAGACTGCCGAAGTAGGTATTGGGTATTGGATATTGGGTATTGGAGACGCTCAATACCTAATACCCAATACCTAATACCCAATACCTAATACCCAAAATAAGGAGAAGCTGCCTAGATGAAACCAGCTCCCTTTGATTATTACGCTCCCAAAACCCTGGCCGAGGCGCTGGACCGCGTCGCCCAGCTCGGCTATTCGGCCAAAGTCCTGGCCGGCGGCCAAAGCCTGATCCCCGCGATGAACTATCGCCTGGCCCAGCCGGCCGCGCTGGTGGATCTGAACAACGTGGCCGAGCTGTTCTACGTCCGGCCCGCGGCCGACGGCGGCGTGACCATCGGCGCGATGATGCGCAACAGTGCGGTGGAGCACGATCCGCTGATCGCCGCCCGCGCGCCGCTGGTGGCCGAGGTGCTGCCCTACATTGCCTGGCCGCAGATCCGCAACCGCGGCACCTTCGGCGGGAACATCGCCCACGCCGATCCGGCCGGCCACCTGCCCGCCATCGCTGTCGTTCTGAACGGCCGCTGCCACGTCCGCAGCAGGCGGGCCGACCGCTGGCTGAGCTCCGACGACTTCTTCCTCGGCGCGTTCATGACCGCCCTGGCGCCGGACGAGCTGCTGGTCGAAGTGGCCCTGCCACCCATGCCTGCGCGCGGCGGCTGGAGCTACCGGCAGGCCGCCCGCCAGGCCGGCGCGGAGGCGATGGTCGGCGTGGCCGCGTTGGTGTCATTGGACGAGCGCGGGCGCTGCGCACAGGCGCGCATCGCTTATGTCAGCGTCGGCGAGATCCCGCAACTGGCGGCCGCGGCGGCCCAGACCCTGGTCGGCCAGCCACCCACGGCCGATGCCATCGCGGCCGCGGCCGCGGCCGCGGCTACGGCGGACGTAGACCCAGGCGAAGACATCCACGCCACCGCCGCCTATCGCCGTCACCTGGTGCGCACGCTGACGCGTCAGGCGCTCACCGAGGCGTTCGAGCGGGCGAGAAACGGGTATGCGGTATTAGGTATTGGGGATTCTCAGGGTCGCGCAGACCGCGCCAATACCCAATACCCAATACCCAATACCCAATACCTAAAGGCCCTTCCAATCACCGTCACCGTCAACGGCGTCCGCTACGAGAGGTCAGTCGAGCCGCGGCTGCTGCTTAGCGACTTCATCCGCCACGAGCTGGGGCTGACCGGCACACACGTCGGCTGCGAGCACGGCGTCTGCGGATCGTGTACTGTATTGTTCGACGGCCAGCCGGTGCGCTCGTGCCTGACCTTTGCGGTGCAGGCGCACGGCCACGACGTCCGCACGGTGGAGGGGCTGGGGACGATTGACAAGCTGAGCCCGCTCCAGGAGGCGTTCCGCGACGCGCACGCGCTCCAGTGCGGCTTCTGCACGCCGGGCTTCCTGATAACGCTGACACCGTTCCTGGAGCAGAACCCGAACCCGACCGAGGAGCAAATCCGTCAGGCGATTTCGGGAAACTTGTGCCGCTGTACGGGGTATCAGCATATTGTCGAAGCCGTCAAACTTGCCGCGCAAAGGATGGCTGCTGGAGCCTAAACGCAAAACGGAAAATGAAAAATGGCTACCCAGATGACTACCGACAGACTGCCAGGCGACAAGACAACCCTGGAAGACCGTTCGCTGGCTCAGATCACCGCGATTCTGGCCGAGGTCTTCCAAGACAAGCCCTGTTCGTTCTATCTATTTGGATCAAGGGCCACGGGGACACATAGCCTTGTCTCCGATTTCGACATCGCCGTCCTGGCGGCCGACGACATCAGCCACGAGTTGAGCCTGGCCCGCGAACACCTGGAAGAATCGAACATCCCGTACATGGTAGATTTGGTGGACTTACAGGCTACATCATCGGAGTTTGCCAGTAGGGTTCAGCAGGAGGGCTTCGTCCTATGGAGAAACTGAAGGAACGACTGGACTCCTGTCAGCGCGCCCTGTCTACGCTGGACGAGGCATTGAATATGCCATTCAGCATCATCGTACGGGACGGCGCAATCCAACGCTTTGAATTCTCGTTTGAAGTCCTCTGGAAGGTATCCTCTCAATTTGTAGGGGCATTGCCATCACGTGCCTGGCACTTCCGAAAAGTGCCAGGCACGTTCGCCCCAGATTATTGAGAAGATACTCTGGAAGTTGCTCAAGGCATACCTGGAACAACACGAAGGCATCGTCTGCAACTCGCCCAAGAGCTGTTTCCGCGAAGCCCTACAGAACGGGTTGCTCTCCGCTGTCGATACGCAGACCTGTCTGGCAATGACCGACGACCGCAACCTGACGGCGCACACCTACATCGAGGCTCTGGCAAAACGCATCTACCGCAGACTACCGGCGTATCTCACTGTGATGCAGAGTTTGATGACCCAAATCCAAGCACGCGTTTAGCGCACATTCGAGGAAGCCATGCTGATCGGGATTTGCCCGACTTGTG
>Ga0100396_1002797_pt1 | contig 11429 bp, 6 predicted proteins | sample CryGeymeta201520_FD_81551 | JGI IMG/M metagenome (GOLD analysis project Ga0100396, IMG submission 81551) | Groundwater microbial communities from Crystal Geyser aquifers in Utah, USA - Crystal Geyser metaG 2015-20 | ecosystem: Environmental > Aquatic > Deep subsurface > Groundwater | place: USA... | reverse complement strand
AGGATACCGCCGTGCGAAAAGGGGATGCCGGCCATGACGCAGGCGTCGTTGATCAAAAACTTGGTGGGAAAGTTATCCACCCCGTCCACCACGAAGTCATAGCCCGCGATAATCTCGTGGATATTGGCGGCGCACAGATAGTCCTGATAGGTTTTGACGATCAATTCCGGGTTGATGGCCAGCATCTTCTCCCTGGCCGAGTCCACCTTGGGCGCGCCGATGTCCTTGGTAAAGTGGACGACCTGGCGCTGCAGGTTGGAAAGCTCAACCAGGTCATGGTCCAGGATGCCGATGGTGCCCACGCCGGCGGCGGCGAGATAGAGCGCCACCGGCGCGCCGAGCCCGCCGGCGCCCACGATCAACACCTTGGCCGCGGCCAGTTTTTCCTGGCCCTCGACCCCCACATCCTGCAAGAGAATGTGGCGGCTGTATCGTTCAAGATATGCCTCGCTTAATTCCATGATAGCAGCGAGTCTCCCTGGCATTTGCAGGCGCCGCCGCCCATGAAGTAAAGAAATTCGATCTCATCGTTCTCAGCCAGCAGGGTGGAGCCAAAATTGGCCCGCTCAACAAAATCCCCGTTGCGCTGCACCGAGACCATATCCGGAGATTCAACCTTCTGGATATCCAACAGGCGGGCCACGGTAACGGCCCCCTCTTCCAGCACCTGCGTTTCACCATTAACTCTGATGTTCATGACTCTCCCCAGTGGCCTGCCTGGATATTCCGCAACCCAGGGCAGACTTATGCGTTAAAATATGCAGGGACAAAGTGGCAAAGAGACAATGAAGTATCTGGTCGATATACTTTGCCACTCTGCCACTTTGTCCCTTACCTCTACTATCTTGTCAATATAAGTCACCACACTAGCCAGTCAATATTTTTCTGTAACACAATGTGGTATAACGCAGACCATGACGTATTCAACGCATGGCGCCGACGTGCGGGGGCAGCGGTGCAGGGAGACTTGGCCAAACCGGAAGTTGGTAACCAGTTAATTAAAGATCAGACCACAGGGGATGGCCGTGTCGATGTCCAAAAAGGTATCACCCTCACCAACCTTAATGGGTGGTAAGACAATCGTTGCGCCAGTGGCAGGACACTTGGTCGCAGTTGTCGGCGGCGGTCTGGAAGCATGGGAAGTTGCCCTCCTTGACCTGGATTGAACGGATCAGATCCGGCTTCTTCATCTTCCCAGGACTGACACCCAGCTCCTTGGCCATTTTTCTGACTTCCTGCACGTTCATGATGTCCTCCTCCATAATAGTTGAGCCCCGAGCATGTGCAAAGCACCTCCCATTATCGGATAAAGCAGGCAGACTTGTCAAAAGAATAAAATACACCCGGCAACCTGGCAACCAGGGTGGCTGCATCGTGGCGGTCAGACTATCCTGCCCTGATAGCGAGAAGATCGTGCAGACCACTGCTGCGCTGGGCTACACGGGCCACTGCCTGCCTTAGAATATCCTCCTTATACCAGAGTTCGATGTGTTCCCGAGCCCGGGTGAGCCCGGTATAAAGCAATTCCCTCGTCAGCACCGGGGAATCGCGGTCCGGCAGGATCATCAGCACCTTCTCGAACTCAGAGCCCTGACTCTTGTGGACCGTCATGGCGTACACGGTTTGGGTCGCCGGCAGGCGGCCTGGCAGGAAGCTGCGCACGCCGCCCCCGGTAGTGCCCGGGAAATAGACGCGCAGCGGCCCGCCCTGTTCACCACCCGCCAGGGTAATCCCCACATCGCCGTTGAAGAGTTGCAGGGCGTAGTCATTGCTGGTGACCATGACCGGCCGGCCGTGATACCAGGTGGCATCGGGGCGGATAAGACCGGCCTGGGCCAGGATCGACTCCACGGTGTTATTCAGGCCGTCAACCCCGAAGGGGCCGCGCCGCAAGGCGCAAAGCAAGCGAAAGCGGGCAAGAGCGGCAAAGGCGGCGGCCGGGGTGGCGGCCTCCAGATAACCGCGAAACCCATCCACCACAAGATCGCGCAGGACCGTGGTCATCTGGCCCGCCTCTGGCAGGGGCTGCTGGCTGATGTCCCCATAACCACCGGCCTTAAGGGTGACCAGGGCCAGCGCCCCGTCGCCGCGGTTAACCGCCCGGGCCAGCCGGCCGATGCCGCTCTGCTCGGCAAAGCGGTGACTTTTCTGCAACTGGACAATGCAGTCGCCCAGCGCGCCGCGGGTCTCGGCAAGCGGCACGGCGGCCCCGCTCAGTTCCTCAAGCAAACCGCCAAACTCCCTGGAGAAGCCCTCCCCCTGGCCGGCGCCACAGATATCGCCCAGCACGGCGCCCGCCTCCACCGAGGCCAACTGATCCTTATCGCCCAGCAGGATAAGACGCGCCTGCCTGGGCACGGCCACAATCAGCTTGGCCATGAGCGCCAGATCCACCATGGAGGCCTCGTCAACGATGATCACATCAAAGGGCAGCGGGTGGTCGGCGTTGTGGTGGAAAGACGAAGAACCCCGGCGCGAGCCCAACAGACGGTGAATGGTAAAGCTCTCTTCAGGAAAAGCCTGCCGCGCCTCGGGGAAGTCGACAAGCGCCGTTTTTTCGAGCCGCAGGGCTTCCTGGAGACGGGCGGCGGCCTTGCCGGTGGGCGCGGCCAGGGCGATGCGCGACTTGGGATCGCTTGCCAGCAGAATGGTCAGGATTTTCGCCACCGTACAGGTCTTGCCGGTCCCCGGTCCGCCGGAGATGACGGAAAACGGTTTCAGCACCGCGGTAAGGGCCGCGAGCCGCTGCCAGTCCAAGGCGGCCGGAGCTACGGCAAAAAGACGGCTGGTGGTGTCCTTGATCCTGGCCATCTGGTCAGGGGCAAGCGCCAGGGTCTGACAACGGGCGCGGATGGCGTTGGCCAGAACCTGTTCATACTCCCAGTAACGGTAAAGATAGAGCCGATCGGCCTGGTCCAGCACCAGGGGGGTGAAGTCGCCAGGCGCGCCCACCACCGAGGCCCGGGAAAGCAGGCCGCGCCATTGGTCAAGATCCGGACAGCACACCTCGGGGCGGGCCGGGTCTTCCTGGTCCAAAACCGTGCCGGCCACCGCCATAAGAGGCAGACAGCTATGTCCACGTCCGCGCCATTGGCTAACCAAGGCCGCGGCCAGCCCGAGTTCCGCAATGTCGCCGCCAGCCAGACGGGTCATCAACAGGGCAAAGTGGAGGTCGAGGCTGGTGAACAGGCCCAACCGTTGTAACTCGTTGAACCAGGCCATCAGACAGGCTCCTGATCAAGGCCGGCCAGATAATCGGAGAGCCCGACCAGGCACGACTCAGCAGGCCGATCAAAAAACACCCCGCCGGCCGGGCCGAGGGCGGGCCGCATGCCGCGGACAAAGAGATAGTACACCCCGCCGAAGTGGCGGTCGTAAGCATAGTCCGGCAGACGGGTCGCCAGATAACGATGCAAGGCCACGCCATACAGGTGATACTGAAGGTAGTATTGTTCCCGGCGCATCACCGCGGTAAGGGCTGGCTGGCCATAATCCTTGAGGTTGGCGCCCAGATGGTTGGACTTGTAATCCGCCAGATAAAAACGACCCCGATGCGCAAAGATCAAATCGATGTAGCCCTTCATGAAGCCCCGGACCGGCGAAAACTGCAACCTGCTGGCGTCCGCCGCGAATGATACCGCGGTTACCGGCATGGAGCCTACCGGCGTGCGAAACTGCCGGGCCAGCCCCTGGGGGGTAATCCTGGCCAGGGGGTAATAGAACTCCAGTTCAGTCAAGCGTTGCGCGACGGCGATCTCCCTTAGCCGCAGCGGACCGTCCGGCGAAGGCATGGGGGTGGCCAGCACATTGCGTACCATGTTGGTCAGGGTGGCGGCCCAGTGCTCGTCGGTATTATACTGCCGCAGCACCTGGGTCACCAGACGGCCGATCTTGGCCTCGTCCTGCTCCTGAAAATCCAGGAGTTCAAAAAGACGGTGGATCAGGGTGCCGGGGGCCGCGCCGCGCGGAAAGGCGAAGATGTCCTCCGTGGCCGGACCGGCAACGGCCGAGGGGGTAAGCGCCATGTCCTGCTGGTCCCGGTCCGGCAGTTCATGGTGCGAGGCGCCGGCGGCGGCAAGGGCGGTAAAACTCGATACCTGCCAGTCCCGCCGGATGATGCCGGAAAAGTCGCGGACCGCCAGCCGAAGATCGATCTCGCGGTCAGCCCCGGCCCTCGCAGCTTCAGGGTCAGGCATATCCCGCACCAGGATAGTACCGGCCGCTTTAGCCGCCAACCGCTCCAATCCCTGACGCATATCTGCGTCGGAGTGGCTGGCCAGGTTCTCCGGAATGCCCGGCTGATACAGCAGGTAGGCCAACGGCGACGAGGCAAAGTCAGTGAACTTGCCCCAGACCAGGTAACAGCGGTGCCGGGCCCTGGTGACGGCCACGTAGAGCAGGCGCAGGTTTTCCGCCTGTTCCTCCAGCCTGGCCTGTTCATAGTGGGCGAACCATCGATGGGAGCCCAGATCCAGTGACAGTCGCTGGTCGGCCTGCTGATCGTGGAAGGTCAACGGCTCCAGGCCGGCGGTGATGGTTGTAAGCTGGCGATAAGCCTCCTCCCGGCCGTCCTCGTCCGCCCGGGCCAACTCGACCGCCAGGTCACTCAGGGACTTTCGCGTTTCCTTGCTCAACAGGCCACCGCTGTGCAATTTGCCGTCCCAGGCAAAGGGGCAGAAGACCACGCCATACTCCAGCCCCTTGCTCTTGTGGATGGTGACGATCTTCACCCGTTTTTCGTCTGACTCCAGACGCAGTTGCCGCTCCTCGTTCTGGCCCGGGTTATACCGCTGCTCCCGCAGCCATTGCAGGAGGCCGGCCTGGCCGAGTTTGCCTTCCAGCTCCGCCTGCTCAAGAATCTCGGCCAGGTGCAGGATGTTGGTGAGACGCCGCTCGCCGCCAACCTGCTCCAAGAGCCGCGCCGGGATATTTTCCCGGATCAGCAGACGGCGGAACATGCGGATGAAGCCCTGACCATGCCAGAGATCATGATCCTCCTGGCAGCACACCAGCCTGGCATCCCAGGCAACCGGATCTTCCACCGTTGCCAGCATGGTATTGGCGCTCAGCCCCAGGATGCCACCCACCATGGCACCCCTGAGCAGAGCGTCGTTACCCGGATTGACAAGGGCGGTAAGCAGCCGTTCCACCTCCTCCGCCTCCTGGGTGGCAAACAAACTTTCCTGACTGCTCAATACCGATGGCACGTCACGTTCCCGCAGGGCCTTTTGCATTACCGCGGCCTGAGAGTGACTGCGGACCAGGATGGCGATATCGCCGGCCGCCAGCGGTTTCTCCCCGATCCGTGCTCGCCCGGCGGCGGCCAGGGCGAGCAGACGCACGATCTCGCCGGCCGTGGCCGCGGCAATGGCCGGCAAGGCCCACTCTTTTTTGATCAAACCGGAGCGGCCGGCCGGCGCCAGCTCCTCGGACACGAACCAGAAGTGCAGGGGCGGCTCCTGGCTGTTATCCACGGTCAGCACCGGACTTTCTTCCGGCGACTTGGGGGCGGCCGTCACCGGCCAGTAGGGAATCTCGGTAAAGATAAACGGCAGGGCATTGTTCTGAAAAAGGACATTCACCGCCTGGATCAGACCGGCTTCCGAGCGCCAGTTGGTGGCCAGGGTATACCGGCTGCGGGTATGGCGCACCGCCGCCATGTAGGCGAAGATGTCCGCGCCCCGGAAACCGTAGATGGCCTGTTTCGGATCACCGATGAGAAACAGGGTGGCCTGGTCGCCGGCATAGAGGGTGCTGAAGATGGTGTACTGCACCGTGTCGGTATCCTGGAACTCGTCGATAAGGGCGGCTGGATAGCGGGTACGGATGGCCTGGCGCAACGCCTCGCCGCCCGCGCCGGTAAGCGCCTGGTGCAGGTCGGTCAGGAGATCGTCATAGGAAAGGAGGTTCTGCTTGCGCTTGCGGCCAGCCAGTTCCCGGCGGCCGAACTCGATGCACTCCTGCTTGAAACGGGAGAGGCGTAGGGCCTGATCGTTGACCAACTGCTGTATCTGGTCACAGAGGGTGAAAAAAGGATGGTCAGGCGTAACCTGGCCTTTCTTGGTCGCGGCGCGCAGAGAGGCGACGGTGAACCTGTGAAAGTCGTCAAACAGCAGCGCAGAGTCCCCGTCCAGCCAGTCTTGCATCTGTCGCAGCCAAGCCGGGATGTTGCCTTTTTTGTACTTGGTGCCGTTCAACGCGGTATTTTCCAGAAGCAGCGTGGCAATGGCCTCGCGTTCCACACCCCACTCCCGCCGCATGGCGGCCACGATTTCCTGGAAGCGCCGGTCCGTGTCCGGCGCCAGGGGCATGTCCGCAACGAGCAGCGGCAGCGCGGCCCCGGTCATATACCGGCCAAACAGCTTGCGCAACTGATCCGGGCCCTTGATCCGGGTCAGCAGATAATCGGTCCAGGCGCCCGGGGCCGGATAGACGGTCTGGCGCCAGAAATCCTCGGCCAGGGCCTGCAGCAGTTTACTTTGATCAGTGATGATCTCGTTCTCGAACAGGGCGTTGGACTCAAAGGCGGTGTCCGTCAACACCCGCTGGCAGAAACCATGGATAGTGAAGATCCCGGCCTCGTCAAAGCAGGCCAGGGCCTGGCGCAGACGGGAGACGGCCTCGTCTTGGTCACAGCGTTGCACAAGCGCGGCCAGACACTCATCCTTGACCTCGCCATCCAAAGTAAAGGCTTGCAGCGCCGCGTGCAGCCGGCTGCGGATGCGCTCCCGCAACTCAGCGGTGGCCGCCTTGGTAAAGGTCACCACCAGGATCTGCTCCACGTTCAGTTTCTTTTCCAGGAGCAGGCGCAGGAAGAGGATGGCGATGGTGAAGGTCTTGCCAGTGCCGGCGCTGGCCTCGATGAGGCTGGTACCGGTCAGGGGGATGGCAAGGGGATCGAGGGCTTTCATGAGCCCCCCTCATCCCGCAGATGGTCAAGGAGCGGCCCGAAAAAGGCCAGAGCCTGTTTCTGGAAGTCTTCCGGCAACGGCTCACCCTCTGGAAAGACAAAGCGATAATAGTGGTCCTTGCCGCGTTCGCCCTCTTTATTGTAGCTATCCCGCCACGCACGGAACGCCTGCTCCATGCCGGCCTGGATGGCGACATCGTCCCCCTCCCCTGCCCGGACCCGACTGGCAAAGGCCAGCGAGGACTCGGCAAACAGGGGCAGCGGGGTCCGCAACCCCTGCCAGTAGGTGCACAGCAGCTCTTCCAGAAGCGCGCCGGCCGCTGACACCGGCTCAAAACGCCTGGCAGCCGTGGTCCAGGTGGTGGATGAACGTGATTTCTCCTTGCGGCCCACCAGCAGGGTCTGGCACGGGTGGCCAGCCGGGCCGGCGAGGTTCAAGACCAAATGATAAATCCAGGCCCTGATATAATCTTTTCCCTTGATGCTACTCGGCCGGACCCGGAGAAGATAATCCTGCCGCAAACCTGGCAACACGCCATGCAGATGAAAGCCGGCCAAGGTCAGATTGATCTCCAGGTCGGGTAATGGTGCTGACTTATGAAACTCCCGCAGATCATCGGCCAGGGCCGCCATCTGCCGGTCCTGATCCTGCAGCAGCAACTCCCCGGCCCTACCGTAAGGCAGTATGCCACGGGCCCGGCAGCCGGCATGGACCGAGGCGGACTCCCGGCCCTCCAGGTGGCTGGCCAGCAGGAGTTCCTGGAGTTGATAGCGATCGAGCCAGTCCAGGACAAAGGGTTCCTGTTCGTTCAGGATCACCCCCTGGTCATCGCAGTGGATACCCAGTCGCTCTCGCAACAGGAACCGGACAGGATTGCCAAAGAACTCAGCCAGCCGATCCACGGAGAGTGACCGAAACGCGGCCGGCGGTTCCGGCAACAACCCGCTGAACAGCGGCGGCACGGCCTGCTTTTCCCGGACCAAAGCGCAACTGGCCACGCAGTATTCCCGGGAAAAGCTGAAGAGCGCGCCAGGGGCGGCGCCGTTTTCGGTAAAATACCTGGGGCTGAAGGGCTGCAAGGGGTGACGGATGAGTACATGGTCTATCAGGGTGCCGGCCGGCCAGACATAGCCCTGGGTCAGATAATCCAGCAGTTCGCTGACCAGCACCGACGGGGGGAGGACCGTGTTGTCCTGAATACTCTGCCCCACATAGCTGATCATGAAATAACGCCGGGCCGAGAGCAGGGCCTCCAGAAAGAGGTAACGGTCGTCCAGACGACGGGAGCGGTCGCCGCGCCTGGGGGCCGCGGCCAGCAAATCAAAGGCCGGGGGCCGATGGGAGGCCGGGAAGACGCCGTCGTTCATGCCAAGCAGACAGACCACGGGAAAGGGGATGGCGCGCATGGGTTTCAAGGTGCAGAAGGTGACGCCCTTCTGAAACAGGTGGCCGGTTTCCCTGGCCAGCCGTTGTTCCAGGTCGGCGCGCACCACCGCCAGCGTTATCGGCGCCACAAAGGCCGCCTCAATGGCCTCGCTGGCGAGTTCATCAATGATGCCGGTCAGCATGAGCAGATCAATCTGGTTGTCAACGTCCGACGCCACGAAACGGGTCAGCAGACCCCGCAGCAGATCGCGCCATTCGGCCAGGGGTCGGGGCCTGGCCAGATCACGCACCGCCGGGGCCAGCTCCGCCATGAATTCATAAAGTTCGCCCAAAAGCCGGGCCAGGGAGCCCTCCACGTCGTCAAAGGGCAAAATGCCGGCAAAGGTGCGGCCCTCGCGGCCGGGCATGGCATAGCCCAGCATCATCCGGTCCAAGCCGGCGGCCCAACTGTTCTCGGCAAAATCAGGGAAGCCGAGCCCGGCCCGGTGGCTGCCGTCGATGCCCCAGGCGATCCGGGTCCGCGCCAGCCAGCGATGAATGATCTCCAAGTCGCCGGTGCTAATCCTGAAGCGCTGCCGGACACAGTCACATTCCAGAACCCGAAAGACCTCGGCCGCGCCGAAGCGACCGCCTACCAAATCGAGCATGGCAAAAAAGGCCGTCACCACGGCGTTGCTGTTTCTGGCGGTGCGGTCCGCGATGCTGAAGGGGATCTGCCGCTCCTGGGCCGCCTGGCCGGCGAAAACCGCCTGGATAAACGGCGTATAGGTCTCGATGTCCGGGGCCATGACCACCACATCCTGAGGCTCCAAGTCGGCATGGCGCGCCAAGAGATCCAGCAGCCGGTCGTGCAGCACCTCAACCTCGCGCATGGGGCTGTGGCAGGAGTGGAACTGGACGGATAAATCATCGGCAAACACGGTGTTAGCGGATGCGTCCGCCCCCGCCTCGCGCAGGTGCAGAATATCCGACTGCACCGCGGCCAGCAGGTTAGCCCCGCCCGGCTCCTCGAAGAGTTCCTCTTGATCGCACTCATAACCCTGAAGCATGTCAATGAAGTCGCGGCCCAGCCGGCCCATGGAGGCCAGCAGGGTGTTGCCGGTTTCCAGGTAATTCTCGGCCAGATGGCGCGCCTGACGGCTGCTCTCCCGCACACTAAGGATGTCGCCCCAGTATTCCTGGCAGGGATTCATGACAAAGATGTGGACATCAATGAACTGGGCAAGGGCGGCCAGGATGTCGAGGTAAAAAGGAGGCAGCGAAGAGATGCCAAACACAGTCAGGCGCTCGGGCAAATGCGGCCGACCGTCACCAGCCCGCAGCCGAGTCAGAAAGAGGTCGCGGACCGCGGCGCGGTGAGTGGCGCCATGGCGGGCCACCAGGGCGCGCCACAATTCGGCCTGCCAGTGGCTCTCCTGTCCGGCCTCCCAAGCCGCGACCATCTCCGGCCGGAAGATGATGTACTGGTCAAAGACGGCGGCCACCCGAGAGGCCAGTTGCCAGAGTTTGAGTCCGGTGACATCGTCGTCAAGATAGCGGGCCAGTTGGGTGAAAGGCGGCTGGTCGAGCCTGGCCGGTATCAGGTCCATAAGGCTCAACGTCATGATTTCCCGACGGAATACCGAGGTGTCCGGCAACTCCGCGCCAGAGGCGGCAAAGACCTCCCGGACCATGGCCTCGGGAAAGGGAAAGACGCAGTTGGCCCAGACCCCCAGCCGCTCCGCCAGCCGCATGGCGACCCAGCGCTCCATGCCCTTGCTCTGCACCACGATGTGTTCCCGGGCCAGGGGGGAACTTAGGGGCTGCCCCACGAGAACCGCCAGGGCGTCGACCAATCTCTCCAGGCGATTACTGGTATGCAGGGTGAGCATAGGCGATATTTCCGGCGGGCTGCGGCGAGAAACTCCAGGTTGAAGGTAAAAGGAAAATGGGGAAATTTATATGACCTATGGGACCTATGGGACCTATAGGACCTATAGGACCTATCTATCCCCTTCACCCTGATTTTACCTGAGCCCGTGGCCGGTGAGGCGCTCCAGGGCCTCGTGGTAGCGGGCCGCGGTGCGGCTGAGGATCTCGGCCGGCAGGGGCGGTGGCGGCGGGGTTTTGCCCCAGGTGAGGGACGACAGGTAGTCGCGCAAAAACTGTTTGTCAAAGCTCGGTTGGCTGCCGCCCAACCTATACTGGTCGACCGGCCAGAAGCGCGAGGAGTCCGGGGTGAGCACCTCGTCGATGAGGATAAGCTCGCCATCGCAGATGCCAAGCTCGAACTTGGTGTCGGCAATGATGATCCCCTTGTCGCGGGCATAGGCGGCCGCCTTTTCATAAAGGGCCACGCAGATGGCAACGACCTTTTCCGTCCGCTCCTGGCCGAGGATCTCCTGCATCCTCGCCATAGAGATATTTTCGTCATGCGTACCCAAGGCCGCCTTGGTGGAAGGGGTGAAGAGCGAGGTCGGCAACTTTGCGGATTCACGCAGGCCGGCCGGCAGCGTAAACCCGCACACCGTATTGGACTGCTGATAGGCCGCCCAGAAGGAGCCGGACAGATAACCCCGCACGATGCACTCCACCGGCAGGGGCGCCGCCTTTTTCACCAGCATGGACCTGCCGCGCAGGGCCTCGGCATAGGGGTGGCAGGCAACGGGATACCGGTCCACATCCGCCGTGATCAGATGATTGGGCACAATGTCCTTCAGCAGCTCAAACCAGAAGAGCGACATCCGGGTAAGCACCCTGCCCTTGCCCGGAATGGGGTCGTCCATGACCACGTCGTAGGCCGAGATGCGGTCGGTGGCGACCATCAGCAGTTTGTCATCCACCGCGTAGAGGTCGCGGACCTTGCCGCGATGCACCAGGGCGAGGGTATCGAACTTGGTCTGTTGCAGCGCTTCCATGGGTTATTCCCTCTCGATTGGTTTCGTTTCGCAGGCCTGCGGCAATTATAGCTGCTCAATCCCGCCGGCGCCTCCCTTTTTTTGGGCAGCGCCAACAATGAGAAACACAATGCTGTTGGCAACAAATATAATTGTCCGGTTTTGTAGCAAATGAATTGTCCGCTTTTTATCCGGGGCGGAGTGGCTGGAGGGCGTAGCCCGGAAGCCACTCCGCCCCGGGGCAGGCGCGGCGGTT
>Ga0100396_1002795_pt1 | contig 11431 bp, 1 predicted proteins | sample CryGeymeta201520_FD_81551 | JGI IMG/M metagenome (GOLD analysis project Ga0100396, IMG submission 81551) | Groundwater microbial communities from Crystal Geyser aquifers in Utah, USA - Crystal Geyser metaG 2015-20 | ecosystem: Environmental > Aquatic > Deep subsurface > Groundwater | place: USA... | reverse complement strand
TGGCATTGCCGTTTTGGTTGGTTTATTGCTGTTTCTCTTATGGAAACAGTTCAGTAGTGGAACAGCTTCGATTTCAAGAAAGGATGAGCCGCAAGTGACTACAGAAGTCCTTGATTCTATTCCGAATTGGTTTAAGGAACTTAAAGATAATAATTCTGGCGGCTCTCTTACAGGGCGAAACCTGGATGTGGAACTGCGGGAGACAATATTAATTGGACTGGGCCCCGTTGGCAGGAGCGTAATCATTCGTATTGTCGCAAATTTAAATTCCCGCTTTGGCGATGAGTGGCGCTCGAAAATCCACGTTATCCAGGTTGATGCTGATTTGCGGAAAAAGCCCGAGGCGCGTGATTGGCAGATTCCAACAGGCTTAAAAGAGCATGAATGGGTCTTGTTACAACCGGAATTACAGGAAATTGAGGCTCGTATTCAAAAAAAGCCGCAAGACTGGCGGCACTTGCAATGGTATGAAAAAACTGCTCCTGTATATGGACGGTCTCAAAGCCGCGTGGCTTTGTTTTTTGATCTAAGGGATGGGCCGTCGTCTCATTTTTGGCAGGCTGTCGAGACCGCATACAATAATTTGGATAAGCCAGTGATTCGCGTGATTGGGTCAACCTTCGATAGTGTCAGTAGTGGCATCCTGGTGGATGTGGCTTTTCTTGTGAAGCAGGGAATTACGCGGCGCAATGCAGATGCCGAATTATGGCTGCTCGGGCCCGCCCAGGCTGAATGGGTTGAGCATCCAGCCTCAATCAGGATATCTCGCAGTGAACAAACCATACGGACGCTCGCCACTCTCAGGGAATTGGAACGTTTTCAACGCAATTCGCGCGTCGCTTTTGAGTATGTCCCGCCTGCAAGCAATTATTCCCAACTCAACCAGGTATATGACTACGGTGTGATCCCCACGGTATTTCTCTTTGATCCTCTGACAAGGAATCTTACGCATGCTGAAACAATGCGTGAAATGTCCAATGCTTTGACATCCTTGCTGTATGAAAAAACGGCGAACGCCTTGTCGGTCCATTTAAGTCATAATCGCCAACGCGCGGCCGGAAAGAGCGTGGTATGCGGGGTTGGACATTTCGAATTGCGTCTTTCATCAGGAATGCAGGAAGAAGCCGTGACCTGGCGGATGGTCAAGGATATCCTGTTTGAGTCTGCAATGGGTCTTTTTCCTTTGGAGCAGTTGCAGAAAAACGGAGAATACCAGGAATTGCAAGGCTTCGTGCCTTCACCCAGTCTTGATGTATTGAAGGAACAGGACGCCATAAAGAGATGGATTATTTATTCCGTAAAAACCGGAGATCGGCGGAAATTTTACAATAATATCGTTGCCCGTTTGGGGCAAATCCTGAACGGCGAACCCGCCTCAACAGTTCTGGCTGTTCAGGGCCGCCGGATGGCATTGGACAAGGCAGAGCGCTGGTTGAAACTGTTGAATAATACTGTCAAGATGTATCCTGAAATACAAGTTTTATCGAAAATCAATAAACTTCAAGGTCAGTTATCCATCATACGGAACTGGTTGGGTGATGAAGTATTTTCATTGGCAAGATCTCGCTGGCATGTAGCGCGTGAAAATCTTCGCAATATGTATGCAGGCGCAGAATCCGACATTCCTGCGGATCTGGAATGGACCGCGTACAGGGAAAACATCCTTCTAACCGAAGCACAGAAAAGTAAGCACATTGACCAATCCCCTCTTCTAAAGTTTGCCTTGCGGTTTGGTTGGCATGTAAGCTTTAATGATGATGAAGAGGATTGGAAAATTGATTTGGTTGTGCCTCCAGCAACTTTTACCTGGCAGGCAGGCAGTCGTCCGGAGTATTATTCTGTATCGCTTTCTGCTTCCGGTTTTTTGGACTCCCTGTACCGGATCGCCCTGCCGTTTGCACAAACAGGCATGGGACGTTCGGCTGTCGAGCGGGCAAATAACGTGGATGTAAGCCATTGGGCGGAACGGGTTGACCCGCTATTGCGCTACGATGATTTGGAAGCTTCGCGCTTGCTTGGAAGCATTGATCATTTGCGCATCCTTGGCGTTTCCGAATCGCTTGCGCCGAAGGAAACCCAGGAGTTGGCCGGTAAATTGAATTCCGTGCTTAAGACCTCATTGCAGGTGTGTGATACACAGGATCGTTCGGTGGTTCATCTTTTGCATGTGGTGGATTGGATTCCATTCGAGGCTACTTATCTGTACGATGACGATCAGTGGATGGTCAATGTCGTCCCACCTTCCTCCTATGTCTGGCCGCTTGAACAATGGGCTTCTGGAATTGAGCGTGACTCGTCGAATCGTCTGTCAGTGGCGTTTCTAAGCCGTTATAACGAATATGAAAAATTTATTACATCCTTTGGGATTGGCTTGATCTACGGATTATTTACCTGCGATGGCGATGGCAGTTGGAACGTTCCTTCGGTGGGCGATACCTGGAAAAGGGTGGAACCGGAACAAAATCCACACATGGCCTCCAGTTTACTGGGCGCATTCTTTGCAGAGCAGGGGTTCGAAAGACATATGGATGGCTATATATTCGCATGGAATGAATTGATTGACCAGCAACGCAAGGCTGTTGCCGACTCAGCCTATGAATTCTTTAGGGACTTTGAGCAAACGAAACTCAAGGTTTATTTTCGTAATGAAGTTGATGATGCTGGCCTGGAGCGTGATCTTGGCATTTTCCTGACCTATTTGGTGGAAGTCGAAAAACAAACCTTGCGCGCCCGTTAGCACGGAGATTATATGGCAAAAAACACATCAAAACCGCAAGCATCGGGAAAAACCGCAGAAAGCCAAAGTGGGTTATCTGCTGTGGTGCTTGACCCGGGACAGATCATTGATGGCATTAGCGACAGTGGTAAAGTCCGCTACGAAATAAAAAAATACCTTGGCGAGGGCTGGACGGCCGTTGTCTATTTGGGCGCGAATCTGGATAAACCCGGCCAGCAGGCTGCCCTAAAGTTTTTGCGCCCTAATTCTGATGAAATAACCATAAACAGTTTTCGCGGTGAAAAGGCGATCCTTTCCGATATCCGCAGGCAGGGCATCATTTGTGTTCCTGACGTTTATGGTTTGTTCAATGAGGAACAAACCAATGAATTTATTGAAATGGAATATATTTCCGAGGAGGACTACCCGCGCCTTGACCATTTGCTGGAATTACAAGGTTCCTTGAATGAAGCCGATGCCTTGGAAATCGCGCACCAGGCATTGACTTTGTTGGATCGTTTGCATATGCAAGTGGGCAGGACCTATACCGACATGCAGTTAAAGGATTTTTGCTGGAATGCTGAAAAGCGTAACTTGATGGTCATGGACTGGAATCATGTCAGCTTCGAGCGCCATGTGATTGAAGAAGGATTAAAAAACAACGCTCCTTCTGTGATGCAACAATTGAAGGGACGGGGTGCAAAGGATTTCGATGATCTGGCTCGCCTGGATGTTCTTCGGTTTGCTTCCTATATCTATATTTTCCTGACCGGGAAGCGTACCATTGAATCGGGCGAAACCGCCTGGGGATTGAAAACACGCGCAGGCGTACGCTGGGATCAGATATCCGAATCATCCCGTCAGATTTTATTCAAGGCTCTGGTGGCTTATCCTGGAATGTCATCTTACCGTACCGCTGCGGAACTCCTGAAAGATGTGGAATCTGCGGTGGGATTAAGAAATCAAAAAGATTACGATGCCCTGCGCGATGAATTGGGCGATGTTTTAGACGGTATTGATGACCGCGATGGCGAGATAAGTCGAGCCGATCCAAAAATAATGGAAGCAGAAATAAAGGCATGGACGCTGGAAAGATTGCAACAGATCAACCGGGCCAGCGCTTTGTTGGATCAAATTAAACGTTTGCCGATGTCGCATTCAAGTGATGCTATCTTGCAGAAATGGCTGGACCGGCAATCTGAAAGGATTCAAACTTTATACAATGAGGTTCCGTCTGGCTGGGCAACCGGATTGGTTTATTTTAATCTTGAACAATACCTGACAGCCTTGGATCTATGGAAGCCACTGGCTGAGCAGAACAAAACTGTGCATTTGTGGAGACAGGTATTGCTGGCAAAGGCCGCAACCGAGAATGCTAATTTTCCCCAGATGAAAGACTATTTGCTTAAAGCGCTGGAAGATCTCAAATCCGGGAATATTGATAATTTACTAAAGAATTTTAATAGTGGAGCGGTTGTGGTGGTAAAAGGTGCGCTGGCAATTCTCAGCGCAGAAATCGAGGCGCTCCAAAAGATAAAACAAGCCTCGTTTTTGGATTCTTTCAAGGATATTGATCCTCTCTTAAAAGGCGCTGTAGATCAATTGCAATTGATCAAAGATGCAGACATTCAGTACTATGAAATCTTATTGCGCGACCCGGTCTGGTTCTCCTATGTTGGCAAATGGCTTTCTGCCAAACAGAATGAGGAATTCGCGTCAAGCGGTAAAGCGGATTTAATCAAAATTATCTACGAGCACAGACAATCTTTGAAAAAAGAACAACAGACGGCTTCCGGCCAGAAAGCAAGTCTTGCGGCGGATATAAAATTTATTCTAGGTTTGTTGTCAGACAGGCCGGATATTAATATACTTAAGAACCGCCTTTGGGCGCAACCCGATGATAAGTCTCTGTTTAACACGCTCTTTTTATTGGCGGAAAATCTGCTGTCTGTGGAGCAATCGATTCAACAGGCTTTGAAGAGCTTACCTGAAAAGCAAGCGCATTTGGTAGATCAGGCTTCGGAATCGGGTTTCGGCCAATTGTTGGATACCCTAAATAAAAAACTGGAAGGAATATTGGCTCCGGTCGTTATGGGAGGGGGCAATGCCATATCCCAATTGCCTCAGGTTAAATCAGATCTGGAAAACCGCTTGCTTACATTGCAAGCGTGGCATTTGCCCTTACGTCAGGTTATTTCTATGACGTTGAAATGGGGTGCTCCTTCAGAAACAGTGGAAATAAAATTGCGAAGCAGGCTCTTCCAGCTATATGCTGATGGCTATGGTGATGAACTGGATGAGGCGATTAGATTAAATGATTGGCCGCATGCTGAACAGGCGGCTCGCATGATTCCATATTTTGCTGGTAAACAAGTTGTTAAGATAGATGTTATTCGGCGTTTGGCTGAAAAGTTCTCGAATGAGAGCAAAAGAGCACTGGAGGATATCGCCAATCAAGAATTGCTGATCGTCAACCCGCGCCTGGATTATCTTATTCACCTGGATATGATTTTGATTATCTTGAGAGCGCCTGACAAGGTTGAACGAGGCAGTCAGTTAAATAAAATTTCTGCCGGCATTGGAAAACAGGAAGAGCGACAAAAGAAACTGGAAGATATGTTGTTGACACGTCAGAAGAATTTCGATGCGATGTGGCAGCAACATCAGGATGGGTTGAAAAACACATCACAACTTTTGGCGAGGAAGACCGGCATATCTGTCTTGGTGACCGACTTTATAAACGAAGTTACCAAGGAGATTGGAATGCTTGCCAACGCTGATCCACAGAATTATGAGGATATGGTGGCAATAGTCAAAAGCCATGCTCGGAAAGTTCGTGAACAATATGGGTCGGACCCATTGGCCGAATCGGAATTGAAAGCCTGGATGGACAGTCTACAGAAATATGAAGAAAGCCTGGAGGCAATCATGGGAGAACAACAAAATTTCAAGGATTTCAAGAACGAGGCCGCGGAGTGCGCAGATGCAATCGCCCGCCGGGATTGGAATCTTGCCAAACCAAAATTTGGTATGGCAAATTCAATGACAGGCTATCTTAAAAAGGAAAAAGCGAAAGGAGAGCAATGGTGCCGGGATCTTGATGCCGCCTTGTCGGGCATTTCCCAATTCACTAGCGATTTCAAAGATGCTTCTAATTTGCTAGAAGAATTTATTCATGAATTTAACACTCAGTATGGGAAACGCGTTGAATTGAACATCATTACACTGTTACGCGCGCGCACACAGTGTAATAAGTTATTGGAGATTGAGGAACGGCATTCAAGAGAATTTGCGGAGTTTTCGCCTTCGTTTGCTTATAACGGGTTGAAAGAACTTGATCAACAGATTAGTGATTGGCAGAGGCTTATATCATTTGCGAGAATTCTGGCCGTGGGTAAGGAGCCAGAGATTATTATTGAGAGCCAAGATAGAAAAATCACAGTTGCTGGGCCAGTAAATGGGGGTGGGGAAAAGGATACTGGGGGGAACAAAAAGGTTTGGAAATCAGTTTTGCTATGGGGTTTTGCGACTATTGTTGTATTAGGCCTCTTTTTGGGGGGGTATGCACTACTAAAGCCACCTATTCCAGGCGCTGATGGAAATGCTGGTACTGCAACAGCCAATGCAATATCTGCTACAAACGATGCTGGTACTGCAACATCCAGTGCAATCTCTGCTACAAACGTGGCTGGTACTGCAACAGCTAGTGCAATCTCTGCTACAAACGTGGCTGGTACTGCAACAGCTAGTGCAGTCTCTGCTACAAACGTGGCTGGTACTGCAACAGCAACGTTTAATGTAATTACTCCAATTCCTTCACCTCTGACGCTAACTCCACTTTCACCTAATACATTAATACCGGCAGAAAGTTTTTTGGGAAAAACTGTCGATAATGGTGCTAGGGTTCGTACAAAGCCAGATTTAAATGCAATTCTGATTGGTACGATACTTGGTAAAACTGATATTGAGATTAAGTATCAGTGCAACGTTCCAAAGCAGTTGGGCATTTGGTTTTTAATAGCGTTAGACGGACTTCAAATTACGCCCGTTCCTGCTACGACTCCTGAATTTGGTTGGGTAAATAATACGGCGTTAGTTTTGCCAGAAGGGGTAATTAAGAATATTCCTCAATATCCTAATTCAGCAGATATTACGTGTACTCCTCCTACCCCATAATTTTGTCAACTAATTGCGGAGTTTTCATGGAACAATACAATAAAACACAGATTAAAAAAATTATTAGGGCATTGGAAGGACAGATGTCCAGCGCCAGCGGAAAATCGTTTGATAAGCTGGAACGCGCCCGCCGCGACCTGAATAAATGGGATGGCACGGGAACCTTGCCGCATGAAAAAATACTGCGTGAGTTGAATGTGTTGGATGATTCCCCTGTTCCTGGGGAAGATTTCGCGCCAGCAGAAGAAACATTTATTGAAGAAATAAAGCCAACCAATACAGTTGCTTCAGTAGAGGTGGCGGCAAAGCAAAATAAAGAAACTGCCGCCCCTCCTGCTGGGGTGGGAATGCCGGGCAATGAAGAAATTGCGAAAGTTTTGGACGCCCTGTTGGATATGATAAAAACCAATCGGACAAACAGGGAACAGAACCGACGTCTCCGTTCCTTGGCAGAAGAAATTGATGATTGGAGAGATCGCGGCTGTCAGGGTGACATTCCGCGCTTGGGCGAGTTGCAGGAATTAGGCTTGTGGTCAAAGCCGGCCCCTGTGAAAATCACGCCAGCCTCGGTTGAACCTGCGCCTGAGCCGTTAATACCAGCAGTAGTTGCAGTCACGAAACCTGTGGAAGTGAATAATTTCAAGGATGTAGACCGTCTTGTGGCGGAAGGTCACCTGTATGAAGCTATCCAGATCCTTGGAAAAATGGAAAACGCCGAAGGTGTTGATAAACGTCTGATGGGATTACGCGAGGAACTGAAATTCAAAACTAAAAAGTTGGTAGAAAAAGCGCGCTGGGTGGAAAAGGAACAAGCCAAAGACTTTGCATCTCAAAAGACGGCCTGGCGTGACGTGCAGGATGCCAATCCTGATTATCAGGAAGCCCGCGAGGCATTGCGCGCAGTGGAACAGGCTGAAATTCGTCATAATATTACGCGCCAAAGTAAAGAACGGCTTCAACATGCTGAAGAAGGGAGGCGTCTGGGTAATTTGCCTATGCTCAACAAGGCATTGGCGGAAATCCAAGCGCTTCTCGATCAAGTTAAAAAAGATCTTTCCTTGCAGGATTTACTTGATTCTATTGTTAAGTCTGCACAGTCTATTGAAAAATTGCGGCGGGATACACGTGAAAAGTTGGGAACAATAGCGACTGCTGAAGGACAAAGTAAATATGGAGAAGCTTATGAAGAGGCTCGTAAGCTACTTGAACAATCTCAACCTAAAGATGCACCGCCGCGCACAATCATCTTGGAGAATGGATCGGAAGAACTTCTTGAACCATATTTAGTTCGTATACGTGAGAAACTTCTTGCTTTTTTGGAGGGAAAGGCAGCTGAATATATTGCAAGTGCCAAAACGACTGCTGATACGTCGCCGCAAACGGCGCGTAATATGCTGATTGATGCCTTAAATATTCTTGCAGATGGAACACTTACAAAAGATGATCTCACAAGGTTTGAAGTATCTAGAAATAACATCAACAATGAAATTCGAAAAATTGACGAGAAAGTAACCATTTACGAAAAAGCGCGCAAATTGGTTGTGGAAGGCCAGAATCGCGCACTTCTGCCATCCGAAAGGTTAGGGCACTTGAAAGAGGCGCACGAACTCTTTCCAAATTATCAGGAGCTTTCAACTAAAATTGAAAATGCGGAATATGACTATGCTAGCGAGTTGGCTCGCAAGGGTGATGAGGCTGTGGTGCAGGCAAGGTATCTGGATTTTGAAAAGGCATTGGAAACCATTAAGGAGGCCAGCGGCGCCATTACAACTGCTTTTCAGGATGTTTCAAAATATCCAGTTTTACAGAATTCATTAAATGCTTTGGATAAAGAAAAGGGCAATATTCTTTCGCAAAAGGTAAGTTATGAGAAAATGCTCAAGAGTTTGCCCAAGGTGGAGAAATACCTTGCAGAGTATGATGCTGGCAATGCCGGTGCGCTAAAGGCCGCGCGCGCATTATTTGATGATATACAAAGAGAACACCCCCGCCATCGCCTGGTGGAGGAGATGAGTTCCGAACTGGTCAAACGACAGGGTGACCCGGATAATTGGGATTCAGGCACAACGCATTACAATAATCAGGAATGGAGCGCCGCTGAAAAAGCGCTTAGAGAAATATCTGCATCCTTCCAGCATTACGATCATGCGAAAGCGCTGTTGGATTGTAGCAGGGTGGCTTTGCTGACCTTGAGCGGGCGTGAGGCGGTTGCCAGGGGCGAATGGGATAAGGCCATCAACGCATTTAAAAGAGCGTTGGCGTTATATGAGGCTGTCTCCAGGGATGATACCTACGAGAAAGATGTTGCGCTGGTCGCCTCCTTTGGGGAAGAAAGCCGCAATGCGGCCGATACGATCAGGGATAATGAGAAAAGATCCAGTGAGACACTTGAAAAATTTGAAAGGAAATTTAAAAACGCATTAAACACCATTCAGGATCGGCATCTTACTTTAAGTAAAGTTGAGCCAGTGGCAGTTTTCAAGGAGATTCAGGAGGAATATGAAAATTCAAAGGGACTGACCAGGGATAAATTATTTAAACTGCTGATCCAGCCGGGTGGTGTATATACAGCCTGGCTGAAGATCTACCTGGATGGAATTAATGCGGTGCTGGCGGAAAAAGTCAAAAACCGTAAACTTCTTATGAAGGCCCATGCTCTTGCAAATGAACTGGAAGAGGTTGGTTTGTTATCCGGGCATGAGACGCTTGCCTGTCAGTTGCAGGCTGATTTGCTGGACCTGGACTATTCCGTGATGGATAAAACCAGTTCCAAGGCAGATTTGGAGAAGGTAGAGGAAAATCGTCGTGACCGTTTGAACGTTCAACGCGGCTGGCCTTTTGATGTTAATGACCCGGAACAAGTCCGTAGGCATGAACAGAAAATTCAGGAATTGGATCGTACTATTCGTGACGTGGTTGACCAGCGTATGCGATCGGATATGGAACGAAAGTTGAATCAAGCCTTGGTGGAACATGGATCCGGTCAGGCGGAAGCGCAGGGGGCCTATAGTGAGGTTTTGCTGGAAATGGAAAATGATGATCGTTTGAGCGGTTCAGTGAACGCAACCACCGGTTTGATCCGTGTAGCCTGGAAGGCGCATGAGTGGCAAAAAGCGGAAGCCCTGGCGCGCCGCTTGCGCGAAAATACCGGCGCTAATTTTGTTGTTATTTCGGATCAATGGCTTACTCTTGGAAAGGCCGCGCAGGCTTTTTCTGAAAATAATGTTGATGATGCCCTGGAATATTGTAAAAGACTGCCTAAAACAGTGGACAAGGATCTGCGCGCTGCAAAAACGGAACTGGAAAATGAAACCCTGCTTCGCCTGATCGAGGATGCAAAAAAAGATGTCGTGCTGAATAATGATTCTGGTTATATGGAAGCGGCGAAAAAATTTGCCCTGGCTTACAAACTTGCGCCCGGCAACCAGTCGGTGGCAGGTGGGTTGAAAAGGATTGGCGAACATGTTGGGCAGACCATTATGAACATGTGTGCGTCTGCAGAATCTTTGCAGTTACGCGGTGTCAGCATGGATGATTTGAACTCTGCCTGCCGCGAGGCGCATGCCCAGTATTCTGCCTTATCCAATTTTGCAAATGTTTCCGAGCGTCTTAATCTAAAACAGCAACAGGTGGATTCCATCAAGGATGCAACCCAGAGTCTTGAGACAAAAGGTCGTACCTGGGATGGTGTCAAGATCTTGCTCGACAGTTTTGAAAAGGATCTTGGGATCGCACTCAACCAGCCCGAAAAGATCGATCCGCGCAAAAATACGGGAGGCTGGAATCTCGACGCGCTTGAGCGTTATCTTCAGGAGGCTCGTCAGGAGGCTCGTAAGGTTGCAGGCCGCGATGTGCAACTGCTGGGTCGTCTGATCGAGAATAAACTGGCAGATTGGAATTATAAAAAGGATACTGCCGGGCAACTGAACAAACTGGTGTTTTCATTGATGGACGCTGTTGCCGCGGAGGATTTCGATCAGGTGATAGCCAGGGCCACCCAGTTGGATGAGGATTGGAGGAAGGCTCAACGGGATTATGGCTTTGAAGGCTTGAAAATGCTGGTTTTCGAGACATTCAACTCTCTTGGGCGGGCGGAGACACCGCTGGAACATCGTGAAATTGCCATCCGTCAAAAACAAAACCTGGAAGAGTGGTCCAGATGGGTGATTGGGGTGAAAGACAAACAGGCCACGCTGTCTGCCCTTCAACGCGAACTTCAATTTCGGCCAGGTGACTGGCGTGGGTTGAGCGGGGATATGCCGCGCTCCAGTTTTCTGGATCAGCGGTTTTCGGTGGATGCGGAGTTTGGCATTGGGATGGCGCTAAAAGAAATCATTCAACAATGTGATCTGGGCAGGCAAACCGCCACCGTATTTCAGGAATATTTCCAGTCCCGCCCAGCTTCCAAACCGATCAGTGGAAAAGCCCAGGCGGAGGCCTCCAAGGTTGATGCGGGATGGACGGACAGTCTTGGAGAATTTTCGGGGTACCTGGTTGCATTGCGCAGCGAGGCTGAAAAACGCATTATCGAAGTTGAGA
>Ga0100396_1002783_pt1 | contig 11449 bp, 7 predicted proteins | sample CryGeymeta201520_FD_81551 | JGI IMG/M metagenome (GOLD analysis project Ga0100396, IMG submission 81551) | Groundwater microbial communities from Crystal Geyser aquifers in Utah, USA - Crystal Geyser metaG 2015-20 | ecosystem: Environmental > Aquatic > Deep subsurface > Groundwater | place: USA... | reverse complement strand
GTCAGGATCGACTCGGGATGGAACTGCACGCCGAAGATCGGGTAGGTCCGATGCCGCAGGCCCATCACTTCGCCGTCACCGGTAAAGGCCGTGATCTCCAGCACGTCGGGCAGCGGCTCCGCCACGATCAACGAGTGGTAGCGGGTCGCGTCGAAGGGGCTGGGCAACCCGACGAAAAGGTCGTCACCGTAGTGATAAACCGGGGAGGTCTTGCCATGCACCAGGCGAGGCGCCCGCGTGACCACCCCGCCGAAGACGCTGCCGATGCACTGGTGGCCCAGGCAAACCCCCAGGATCGGTCGGTGTGGCCCCAGCTCGCGGATGACCTGGCCGGAGACCCCCGCATCGTCCGGGGCGCCGGGGCCGGGCGAGATCACGATGTGGGTGGGGTTCAGTTCATCCAGTTCAGCGGGCGTGATGGCGTCGTTGCGGAAGACCCGCACCTCGGCGCCCAGTTCGCCCAGATACTGCACCAGGTTGTAGGTGAAGGAATCATAATTATCGATTACTGCGATCATCGGGTACCTCCTTGGTCAGATGTCAGGGATCAGGAGACAGGGGTCAGGGATCAGGAGTCAGGGGTCAGGGATCAGGAGACAGGGGTCAGGGGTCAGGGATACAAGTCGCTCGATACTATCGCCTTGTCACCGTCCGATGCGCAGCATCGGCGTCACCCTCTCATCCTCTCATCCTCTCATCCTCTCACCATCTCACCCTCTCATCCTCTCACCTCTCACCCTCTCCTCTGCCCCCTTGCTCGCTTGCTCCCTCGCTCCGTCCCCCTCGGCCATTACCACGGCCGTTGCCAGCGCTTTCGCTTTGTTGACCGTCTCCTGATACTCGCGCGCGGGGTCCGAGTCGGCGACGATGCCCGCGCCGGCTTGCACGTTCACGGTTTGGCCGCGCATGACCAGGGTGCGGATGGCGATGCAGGTGTCCAGGGAGCCGTCGTAGGAGAAGTAACCCACCGCGCCCGCGTAGGGGCCGCGCGGGGCGCCCTCCAGCTCGTCGATGATCTGCATCGCCCGGATCTTCGGCGCACCGCTGACGGTGCCGGCCGGGAAAGTAGCGCGCACCAGGTCGAAGCCGTCCAGGTCGTGGCGCAGCCGCCCCTCGACGTGCGACACGATGTGCATCACGTGCGAGTAGCGCTCGACCGTCATCAGCTCCGGCGTGCGCACGGTGCCATATTCGCAGACCCGGCCCAGGTCGTTGCGCGCCAGGTCCACCAGCATGACGTGTTCGGCACGCTCTTTGGGGTCGGCGAGCAGTTCGTGCTCCAGGGCCAGGTCAGTCTCTGGGTTTGCGCTGCGCGGGCGGGTGCCGGCGATGGGCCGGAGAGCGGCCTGACGGGCGGCCTGGTGGGCGGCCTGACGGCCATCCTCCAGCCGCACGTGCATCTCCGGCGACGCGCCGATCAGGCGGAGGGGCGGTCCGCCGGCCAGGTCGGCGAAGTCGAAGAAGAACATGTACGGCGATGGGTTGAGCCGGCGGAGCGCACGGTAGATGTCGAATGGATCGGCCGAGGTCTCGCGACTGAAACGCTGCGAGAGGACGACCTGGAAGATGTCCCCCGCGGCGATGTACTCCTTGGCCCGCAGCACAGCTTCAGCGAACTGTGCCGGGGTCATATTGGATGCGAGTTCTGCCTGTCCTGGCTGGGATGGACGCGCGGCGGTTTTGATATCGATGGTCGGTCGCGGCGGCAACGGGTCGGCCAGCCGGCGTTCGAGGGCGTCCAGGCGGGCCTGGGCATCGGCGCGAGCGGCTCTCTCGGCTCCGGCCGAGACCTCGGCTCCAGCCGTGTCCTGGTTCAGCCGCGCGTTGGCAATCAGCAAGAGACGGCCAAAAGCATGGTCGAAGGCGATCACGGTGTCGGCGAGCAGGAAGACCGCGTCGGGTAGATCGGCGTGCGGCGTCAACGACAGGCTTGGCTCGAAGAAGCGGGTCATCTCGTAGCCCAGGTAGCCGACCAACCCGCCCGCAAAACGCGGCAGGCCGGGTGTTGGCGCCGGGGTGTAGCGTGCCAGTTCCGCGCGCAGCGCGTCCAACGGGTCGCGATCGGCGGGCAGACGTTCGACCATCAACCCGGACGCCGTGTGCCGTTCGAGCGTACGCCCGCGCAGCACGAACGCCTGGCTCGGGTTGACGCCGATGAAGGAATAGCGGGCGATCTGCTCGCCGCCGGTGATGCTTTCCAACAGGAAGCAGGGTCTCTGCCCGGCCAGTTTGAGGTAGACCGAGACGGGCGTCTCGAGATCGGCGGGCAGTTCGCGCACGACAGGGATCAGGTTAGGCCGGCCGGTCTTCGAGGCCGCGGCTTGCGCCGCGAGGCGCTCGACGATCCGCCCAGTCCTGTTCGCGCTGGCGCCGTTCCCGCCACTTTGGCGCGCCAGGCGGTGATCGGGGGCGGTCCCGTTCGCGACAAACGCTGAGTTCAGCATGGCAACCTCCACGGGTATGACCGCCATCGGCTTCGATGGCCGGTGGCCGGCAAACAAAAACCCTCTCCGTCCACAGGGACGGGAGAGGGCTCCCGCGGTGCCACCCTGGTTAGGCCGGCGTTCTCCGGTTGGGCCCGGAAAACAAAACACCCGTCGTGATGACGACGGGTGACACGAGCCAGCCTCACTCAATTCGAGTACGGCAACGCCGACGATGGACGTCGCTTATACCCTTGACCCTGATAACGGTGGCAACTCCGGCACAGGCTACTTGTCGAGCAGATTCATGCTCTGCCCCGTTCGCCCTGCAGCTCCGAGGTCCATTCATCGCCGGCGTCTGGGCGGGGCTTTCACCTTTCCCCCGCTCTCTGGGCCATTCTCCTGGCGCTTACTCGTCCTCTTCATAGCTTTTCGTGGTCAGATATTCGATTGGGTCTCTTATACCAGAGATCGGCGCGTCTGTCAAATGCAGTCCATATACCTCAGGAATTCCGGTATCTTTAGCATCACAACGATGCACAGATCGCGGGTCTGAAAGCGGGTTGAATTTGGGATGGTAGATGCTGAACAGGAGCAGAAACTGAAAGATTTCGGCCTCGCCGATGATCCTAACATTGCATGGCTATCTACCCGGCCGGTAGACGGCCCAGGCTCTGCGGGCTGGGCGTTCTGATCAGGCGAGTCCGGTAACCGGGCGGACTCGTGGGGCCCCGATGCTCGGTCCTCCAATCTGCAAAGAAAGGAGGAACTGAGTCATGAAAGAGCGCCTGCTCATCGTAGTGGCGGTGGTGGCGTTGCTCCTGACTGTGGCGTTGCCGGCCCTGCCGTCCATCTCGTCCGATGGCGGTCTGACCGTCGGCTCCGCCGGCGTGGTGTACGCCGACGACCCGACCCCCACGCCGGCCAACGCCAACTGCCAGGGTGGCACCACGTGCGGTTAGCCTGATCACCTGGCCTGGGTCGGGGTGACTCAGAATATCTATCCGACAAGGAGCTGAATCCGGTCTCTGATCGAGCCGGGCACGGTCAGGAGACCCTTCTGGCTGAGCCCTTCGACTGGCTCAGGACGTGCCTCAGGACGAAGTCAGCCCGAGCGAGTTGTTCGGATAGGCTCTCAGTAAGACCGGTCACCCCGGCCCAACCGCGTTCGTGGCTCGCTCCGCCAGAGTTGCATGGTCTTTCAGGAGCCACCCGGGCGGACCGGCCAGGGCCTGGAGCAGCGCGTGCGCCTGCTCCAGCCGCTCCCGCGCCACGGCCACCATGCCGTGATCCAGCAGGAGCTCGGCGCAGTTGTTGAGCGAATCGGCCGCGTGGATGCGATCGCCGTTGGCCAGGTGCAGGCGGACCGCCTCTTCGTAGGCTGTCTGAGCCTGTTCTGGGCGGTTCAGCGCGGCCAGGAACACCCCCTGGTTGTTGAGCACGTTGCCCAATTCAGACCGGACCCCCAGACGCCGGAAGAGCGGTTCCACCTCCAAATGCATCGCAAGCGCCTCAGCCGTATGCCCCCGCTCGTGAGCGACAATCGCCAGGCTGACCCTGGTCCGGGCAGCGACCACATCATCCCCGACCTGCTGATGAATCGCGATGGCCTGCTGGATGCAGGCGGCCGCTTCCGCCAGCCGCCCCATTTGGCGGTAGATCTGCCCCACGTTGTTCATCGCTTTGGCCTGTCCATGCAGATCGCCCAGCGCTGCCCGGAGGACCTCGGCCTGTTGATGGTGGCTCAGCGCCTCATCCAGTCGGCGGTTTGCCCGGCAGACGAGGCCCCAATTGTTGTGCACCGTGGCCAGCTCCGCCTGATCGCCCAACCCTTCGAAGATGGCGGCCGCCTCCTGGCAACACCGTTCGGCCGCCTCGTGATCGCCCAGGGCCAGGTATTGTTGGCTGAGGTGGCCGAGCACCCGGCCTTCACCTGCCCGGTTGCCCAGCCGCCGGCAGATGGCCAGGGCTTCTTCTTGCCGCGTCCACGCGTCCTGATAGTTGCCCAGGATGCGGGCGAGCTCGCCCAACTGATCGTGCACCTGCGCCTCGGCCTCCGGCCTGTCCAGGCGGCGGCACACGGACAACGCCAGGTTGAGCAGCCCGCGCCACTCGGGCCAGCGGCCCCGCAGCTCGACGAAGGGCCACAGTGCGACCACGAGCGCCACGCCCGCCTCCCTGGCCTCCGGCTCCAGCAGCGCCTGTTCGGCGGCCTTGCCCAGGTTGGCGAACTCTCGCTCCAGGGCCGCGTTGTCGGCGCGCTGCCCCTGCACAAAGGTCAGCCAGCCGCGCGCATTGTCCGCGATCTTGCGCCGGAAGCGAGCGAGTGGGCCGGCCGCCGCGACCGGTTGCGCCATTGCTAACACGGCGCATCCCCCCCGCGCCACTTGATCACCTCGTTGAGCAGGAAGGATTCGGTCAGCCGATGGATGCTGTAGCGCCGGGTGTGCAGGTCGCCGCTGACGTTGACCAGCGAGAGCCGCGTCAACTGCTCCAACGCCTCGACCAACCTTGGCCCCTGCAAGTCGCTGACGCGCTCGATGGCGGCCAGGTCTGCGCCGCTCTCCGCTGCGAACAGGGGCATCAGGGCCAGCACATCCCGCGTATCTTCGGGCAGCCGGTTCCAGGCGTCCCAGTAGATGTAGCGGTAGAGCTCGTCCGCGTTCTTGCCCTGCGCCTCGCGCAGGTTGTCGATGATGTGCGGCAACGGCAACAGGTAGAGCTGGCCGGTCACGAGTCGCAGGGCGAGCGGGTTGCCGCCCACCGTCTCGAAGATCGGGCGCAGGTCCGCGTCCGAGGCGGCGGCGACGTGCGCCAGGTTGCGCATCCGGGCTTCGTGGCGGACGAGGCTCAGCGCATCCGATTCGCCCAATTCGGGCACCGGGAAATGGTAGATGTCCGCCTGCCAGCGGAACGTCTCGCGCGAGGTCAACAGGAACTTGGTCGGGCCGGCCAGCGCCATCAGGGTCGGCAGCAGGCTCTCCACATCCTGGACCGTTTCCAGGTTGTCGACCACGACCAGATGGGGCGTAGCGTGCAGGCGCGCTGCCAAAGCTTGCCTGGCCCGGTCGGGGAGCAGGGGCGCTGGCGTTGCACCGCCGCCCGACAACTGGGTCAGCAGCGCCTCGACCAGGGCTTCGCTGGTCAGGGCAGGGTCGGAGATCGATCTCAGGCTGCCGTCTAGTTGGAGGATCCGCTGCTGCGCGCTCACCCAGCCGAAATCGAGGAACACATCTTCGCCGCGCGCCAGTTGACTCACTAACTTGTGAGCCAACGCCGTCTTGCCGCTCCCGCCGAGCCCCTCGATCGACACCAGCCACGGCGCCGCGGGCGCGAGCAGCACGTCGCGCAACCGGCGCTCATGGGACGCGATGCCGATCAGTTGGCTGTAGGTAGCCCGCGGCAGCCGCGCCGCCAGGATGGCCTGCTGCTCGGCCCCGGCTACCTGTTCCAGCGCAAGAAGCTGCGCAGCCAGCCGGCCGATTGCCCGACGCTGCATCTTGTAGATCGTAACCTCGGCGACGTTGCGCGCATTGGCCACGGCATAAACGGCCTTGCCGTCGAGAAACCGCGCACGCAACAGCGCGGCATCGGCCTCGCGCTCGCCCGCCAGGGCATCCAACGCGGCCAACAGCGCCTGGTTGGTGGCGCGGCGGATACTCTCGCCGCCGGTCGCCAGTCCCCGTCGAACCAGTGTCAGATGCGCAAGTGGGCTGCCGAACGAAGGATCCTTGTGCCAAAGCTGGAGCGCTTCGTGTACCGCGCTCTCGAAGCCAGGAGGCAGGTCTGGTGAGGTCATGTTCTAATCCCTGTGTATAGAGATGGTATAGCTCACTGATAGGTGGTTCGTGCTATCTTGACCGTGCAACGCGTGACCTGCGGGCGTTGATATCAGAACCGAGAAACGAATCGAGAAAATGAGAGACGATCGCATCGTGTTGGTCTTGTGGAGCGATGGTTTCGATGAGATGGCCGCCGCCGCCTTCGTGACCGCGCCGCGCAAGTTGGGCGTCCGGGTCAAGCTGGTCAGCCCGTCTCGTAGCCGCATCGTGGGCGCCAATGGCCTGGAGCTGGTGCCGGATGCCACTCTGGAACAAGTGGCCTCCCAGGTCGATCGGGTGCGTGCCGTGGTCGTGCCGGGCAACGCTGGGGCGGTGCGGCGGCTGGACGATGACCCGCGCGTCCGTGAACTGCTGTGCCAGGTGGATGCTCGTGACGCCGTCTTCATCACCAGCGCGGATGCGGCGCCGGAACTGGTCCGGTTGCTGGATCACCAGGGAACTGGCCGGGCAGTGGCAACCTACTCCGATAGCGTGGCAGCAGTCGGCCTTGCTCAACAGTTGGCCGAAAAGCTTATCGTTGAACAGTTCCGACCTTGTCAAGTATAACATGGAATGTATCCTCTCAATAATCTGCGGTGGCTGTGGCCGGTCTCCTGACCGAGCCACCGTGGCTCGGTCAGGAGACCGGCCACAGCGAGCGATTCCCCGAAAAACTGAGAAGATACCATGGAATCATCCAGAGACGCAATTACACAATTGCACGGGGGAGGCAAACATGATAGAATGGCACACTATGCAAACGGGCACGCAAACAGCCGCGGGGGTCAGCAGTCAATCATTAAAGCCACTTTTTTTGCGGGGCATTGTGCGACTGGCGGCCGGCCGACTGGAGAGCAAAGAGGCGGGGTTTTTCTCCAGGCAGAGGCGTACGTCTTCCGGCGCCGGCATCGGCGCGTCCGGGATCGAGTATTGGATCGACCGGGCGACCCAAGTGCTGACCACCAACATCGAGTCGGGCCGGTTCGAGCACGCGCTGGACTATCTGGAGGTCGGGCCAGACAACGATGCGACCTTGTTGGCCTATGCCGTGCAGGTATTGCGGGTGTTGGTGGCCGAGGCGGAGCGGGTCGAGCGGTTGACGGCCGGCCAGTCGACGGCCTGGGCCACGGTGATCTTTCGCATGGAGCAGGTAGCCTACCGCTGGCTGGGACCGGTCGGCCGCGAGGATTGGGCCGCGTGGGAGGCACGGGATGCCACCGCCCGCACCTGCGCCGATCTGTGGGCCTGGCTGCAAGTGAACCCCTATCCGTTTGACGTGCCATTCGGGCGCTGGGCGACCCGGGCGCTCTACAACCGGTTGCGCGAAGCCGCTCGAAAACGACGAACGCGGGAACGCTACATCCCGAAATCGCTGGATCGCCCCCTGTACGGGCATGCGGCGCTGGAGACCTACGGCGACATCGTGGCCGATCTCAGCTTCGACATCTGGCTGGCGCGATCGGCTAACCGAGACGCGTTGCTCCAGGCGCTGGATAGGCTGGACGCGCGGCAGGCTGCGGTCATCCGGCTGTGGTATCTCGAACAGTGGCCGGCGCCCGAGATCGCGGCCGCCCTGGGCATCCGGGTGAACTACGTGTATGTGCAGCGCTTCCGGGCCATCGAGAAGTTGCGCCAGATTGTGCTTTCGGATGAAAGATTGGGGCTGGCTGACGTCCTCCTACCTATAGAGCAGGAAAAACGCCGGTCCCGGCCTGCGATGGGCGAACCCGCCCCGCAGGAGGAGGACCCCTTGTGACAGACCATTGGAATAGCATGATCGCGGGCATGCGGTCTTTGTTGTCAGACTTGGCTGAAGTTCAGGACATGCCCGGCGGTGAGTGTCGTGCCATGCGAGAAAACCTGGATCTACTTGTCAGCGATGAGCTGGACGGCGTAGACGTGCGCGTTCGCCACCCGAACCTGTGGCGGCATTTGCAGGTCTGCGCGGTTTGTCGCGAGGCGCACGACGACTTGCTCGAGCTGATGACGATGATGGAGGCGCCCGCGCAACAGGAGTTGCCACCGCTCAAGATGGTGGCCGAGCCGCCCCCTGCTGAGCCCTGGCATCTGCTCGTGGAGATGCTGCCAGATCGGCCCGGCGCATCGCTCCTGTTCCTCTTTGCGCCTGACTACTTGCAGAAGAGTCTGCAACCGGTGGCCCGTTTCGGGAAAGGCCAGCGCGCGGTATTCGATCCAGCGCGAATTGGCGCGGACAGGCTGCTGTTGTCCTACCTCGGCGAGATCGAGGGCCACGAGGTGATGGTCCAGCTTTATGCGCGGCCAGATGCGGATGATCCGAGTCATTGCACCCTGTCGGTGGTCGCGGTGGGTGACCCGATGCCGAGTGCTGTCGCGCTGACATGGGGTGGGCAGCCTTGGAACGCGGCTCTGGGACCGGACGGGGACGCCCACCTGGGGCCCGTGCCGCTGGCAGCCCTGACCGGACCGGATCTCTCCCCTGAGTTTTTCAGCCTGCGCATTCTCCCCTGATCTTACCACGAGGTTTTCATGGCCCCGCCGCCAACCCATACGGTATCCTCTCAAAAAGACGGGGACAAATCTGCTCAAGCCGAGTCCGTGACTCGGCGGGCGAGCGGCGGATCACGGATCCGCCTTGAGCTGCCCCGGACTATTGAGAGGATCCTCCATACGTCTGTTCGCGCCGGTCCACCTCCTGAGTCCTGGACCGCCCCCGCGACCTGGCCTGGGATCTGGCGTGAACTGGCCAGCCTGCCAGACAGCCCGTCGGCGCTGATGACATGGGACGTGGCTGCCGCGACCGTCCGCCGCGCAGCCATCAGCCACCCACGCCTGGCCCTGGCCGCCGCCCGTGAGTTGGTGTCCGCGCTCGATGCCGCCCCGGCCGAGCCCACATCCCCCGCAGATCGCACCAGATTGGCCGAGGCGTGGCTCTGCCTGGCGGAGGTGTACGCCCGGCGCTGTGAGGGCGCGCCTTGCCGGGAGGCCGTGAGCGCCGCGCGCCAGCTCATCGATCGCACGGCCGAAGGGATGTTCGTCATCCAGTGCGATCTGCTGGAGGGGCTGGCCGCGCTCTTCACAGGGCGCTATCCCGATGCCTATCGGCTGTTGACGGCCGCCCGGCTGGCGGCCGCCCGCTCGCACGACCTCGCCACCCAGGCCGAGGTGGCGCTGGCTCTATCCCGGTATCATTCGGAACTGGCCCAGTTCGACAAGGCGGGAGTCCAGGCGGCGCGGGCCGGCGCATTGGCCGGCGACGATCCCTGGCTGGCGTGCCGGAGCCGCATCCGGGCTGCGGATGTGTGGTTCGACCAGACGCGCTATCCCGAGGCGGAAACGGTCTACGCGGAGCTGGCGCCCGTCTGCGCGGCGAACGGTTGGCGGCTGGACTATGCCCACGTGCGTGTGATGCTGGGACTGTTGCACACGCAGCGCGGCGATTTCCCCGCCGCGCAAATTCATCTGGCGGAAGCGCTGGCGATCTACCGTGCGGAAGAGACTCCCTACTATGTGGCCGTCGCCCAACGAGGCAGCGCGATGCTGTACCGCCGGATGGGCCGATACGAGCAAGCGCTGGGCGCGATCGCGGAGGCGGCCGCGCTCTTCGAGGCTCTGGGTCATCCGGTGGCGGTCGGCCGCTGCTACCACGCATTGGGGCTGATCTACCAGGATTGGAACCGCTTCGACGACGCGCTGACCGCGTACGGGGAGGCGCTGGACCGATACAAGGCTGCTGATCTGACCTACGGTTTGATGGTCATGCGAGTGAACCAGGCCACCATCTACGAGACGCGCGGCCACTACCATGCGGCCCTGGTCGCGTACGAGGAGGCCTTGGGCTACAGCCGCGCGCTGCGTCTGACTGCCGTCACCGGGCATTGCCTGCACAGCATGGCGATCTTGCATGGTCGGTTGGGGCATCCCGGGGAAGCAGTGGCGCTCTACCGCAGCGCCCGGCGCAGCTTCAGCCGGGCCCGCGCGGATTTCGACGCGCATGTCTGCGCGGCCGGGCAGGCGGGCATCCTGCACGGGATGGGGCAACGCGGCCCGGCGCGACGGCTGCTGGCCAAGGCCCGGCGCTACTTTCAGCAGAATGGGCCGGCTGCCTCGCTGGCTATGTGCCAGATGACCCTGGCGGAGATCGCGACCCGCGATGGACAGCCGCGCCGGGCGTTGGCTTATCTCGATGCCGCGTTGGCCTACTTCACCGAAAGCGACCAGACCGTCGACGCGGCGCTGTGCCGGCTGTTGATCGGGGAAGCGCACCTGGCAGCCGGTGACCCGGCGCAGGCCATCGCGCCTTTGCAGGCCGCGGCTGCGCGCCTGGCCCCCGATTTCCCCGACACAGCCGCCCGGGCGGAGCATCGCCTGGGGCGCGCTGCCCTCGCGTTGGGTGACCGCGCGGCCGCGGCCGCGTACTGGCAACGTGCGGTGGATCACGTGGCGGTGGCTCGCCGCGGCATCGTCACCGAGCGCCATGCGGGCAGCTTCTACGACAGCCGGCGGGCGATCTACGAGGACGCGCTGGATGGGTGGTTGGCCGCGGGCGATCCCGCGGCCGCGCTGACGGTGTTGGAGGCGAGCAAGGGGCAGGTGTTGGCCTCCCTCTTGCTTCAGCGTGACGTCGTAGCAACGGTGTTCACTGGCCAACCGGAGCTGGTGCGCGACCTGTGGGAGAAGACGTGGCAGGTGGGCCGCGAGCTGGACGCGTTGCGGGCTAATTGGCCATTGCAGGAGCCGGGCGGGATGCGAGAGGTGATCTCGCTCGGCGATGCGCTGAAGCGACCACGGCCACCAAGGGCCGACCGGTTGGAGCAGGTGGCCCGGCTGGCGGCCGAGCAGGCGGAGCTTTTCGAGCGCGTGCGGCGTTCTTCGACCAGTTTTGACCTGCTTGATCCCGCGGAGCCGTTCTCACTGCCGCGTCTGCGAGCATGTGCGAACGCGGCGTACGGCGCCGGCTGGAGCGCGTTGGCGTACTACCTCCGTCCCGACCAGGTCACGATCTTCTGGGTGACCGCGGATGACGTGCGGGCGTGGACGCGGCCGCTGACAAAGCTGAGCTTGCACAAACTGACGCAGGCGGTCGATCCGGCCGCAGAGCAGCGTGAACTGGTGTACGCGGGTGAGCTGCGTGGGGTGCGGCAGCCCAATCCACCCGGCCCGCGGTTGCTCCGTTCGCTGGCCGACCTGTTGATTCCCCCAGAGGTCCAGGAAGCGCTATCCCCG
>Ga0100396_1002782_pt1 | contig 11449 bp, 9 predicted proteins | sample CryGeymeta201520_FD_81551 | JGI IMG/M metagenome (GOLD analysis project Ga0100396, IMG submission 81551) | Groundwater microbial communities from Crystal Geyser aquifers in Utah, USA - Crystal Geyser metaG 2015-20 | ecosystem: Environmental > Aquatic > Deep subsurface > Groundwater | place: USA... | reverse complement strand
GGGGGGGACGCCGGCGCTGCGCAGGACGGCAATCACCAGGTTGCGGTCACGGCGTAGTTCGTAAGTGCCGGGGCCGCTGAGATTGATGACCACCCGGGTGCGCTGGCCGGCCTGGACCACTTGCCAATTCTTGATGGCGCCACCCGCGGCGGCTTCGGAAAGCCGTGGCAGGGTCGTGCTGGTGGCGGGAAAATCGAGCACCAGGCGATACGGATTGCTGGTGGTGAAGGCGATCGGCAGTTCCGCCACGGGGTTCTTGAAGACCAGCTTGATCACCTGGCTGTCGTTGTTGCCCAGCGCCAGCGATACGGCGTTCAAGGTATTGGCCACGGCATCGGCCTGGGTTTTCGTTTGGGCCGTCGTTTGGGAATGCGCCGGCAGGGCCAGGAGCGCCGCAGCGGCTAAACAGAGCAGTTGGCGGATGGCCAGGCGCGGGAAGGGGAACATCGCTTTCATACCAATCACTCCTGAAGGGCCAGGCTGGCCTTCGATTCTGTCCAGTCGCCGCTGCCGTCCTGGACGACCTCTTTGATCTCGATGCTGGATTCACTAATGGAGAGGATGACGCCGAAGTTCTGGCCGAGGTGATCCCCTTTGGCAACCCGGTACAAGGTGTTGTCGGGACGGCGCACCAGGGCGAACAACTGGCCGCCTTTGTAGAGCGTGCCCACCATGCGCAAGCCGTCGAGCGGGTCTTGCTCCAACGGCCCTTTCGGCCGGGTGAGGTCGGGTTGGATGCCGCCCCCCTTGCTGGGTTTCATGCTGCGCGGGCGGAACGGGTCGGGTAATTCACCCGGGTCGTAATTGAATTCTTCCCGCGCCTTGACCGGGGGCAACGGCTCCAGCTTCTGCTGGACGCCCTGCCCGGCTTGGGCGAGAAAAGCCCGCAGGTCCGCGAATTCATCCTGGGCGCAACCCGCCAGAAGGGCCAGCGCAAGCAGCCAGATACGGCTCATTTTTTCTTGACCTCCTGCTGCTGTTTCTTGGCGGCGGCAAGCTCGATTTCATCGAGATAACGATAGGTCTGGATGCGAGCTTCCATATTCAGGGCGCCCTCCTTGGCCGGCGCCAGGGAAACATCGTGCAGGGTGACGATGCGCGGTAGCTTGGCAAGGTCGCCGACAAAACTGGCGATATCGTGATAGCGGCCGGTGACTTTGATCGATACCGGCAGGGTGGCATAAAAATCGGCCATGCTTTCGATGCCCGGGCGAAAGAGTTCGAAATCCAGCCCATGCCCGACGCCGGCCTGGTTGATGTCAGTCAACAACGCATCCATTTCCGAACGATTGGGCAGTTGCCGCAGAAGGGATGCAAGCGATTGCTCGACGTCCGCAAGCCGCTGTTTGTAGGCGGCGTAATGGTAGGCCTGGGTCTTCTTGGCGGCATAACCTTCGCGCAAGGTCTGCTCTTCCTGCCGCAACGTATTGAGCTGTTTGAGGCTGTCCGCCCAAAGTAGATACCACCCCCCGGCAAGCAGGGCGGCAAACAGCATGGCAAGCACCACAGCGCGCACCGCCAGGGGGGCATTGGCGATGTTCTTGAGGTCGAGATTGTTGAGATCGGACCAGTTCATGGCTTGCCCCTCTTCACTGCCGCCCGCGGCAACAGGTGGGTGATTTTCACTTTCATGGAAAATTCGTTGACGCGCAATTTACCGACCTCGGCGGCTTTCACTTCGATCAGGGCCGGGTCCTGGAATAACGCGGTCTCATCCAACGCGCGCATGTAGGTGGAGACGCGCGCGCTGGATTGGGCGTAACCACTTAATGCCAGGCTGTCGTCCGTCTGTTTGATGCTTTTCAGATAGAGCCCATCGGGCAGGCGCCGCGCCAGTTCATCAAACAGGTGCACGGCCTCGGTGCGGTTGCCTTGCAGGGATTCCACGACATTCTTGCGCGCCAGGAGGTCCTGGGTCTTGTCGCGGAGCTGCTTGATTTCGGCAATCTGCTTGTCGAGCTTGGCAATTTCGGTCTTCAGGAAGGTGTTGCGGCGATCCTGGGCATTCTTGGCATTGATGAGTTGCACCTGGCCAATGACCACGGCCGCCAGGCCAAGTCCGGCCACCACCAGCGCGAGCAACGCGAACAGCCGCTGCTGCTGCGCGCGGCGCAACTGGCGGTGAGGCAGAAGGTTGATACGGATTGTGCTCATGCCGAATCGAACTTGCGTAACGCCAGGCCGCAGGCGACGAACAGGGCCGGCGCCTCTATGGCGAGTTGGCGGGCCTTGACCTGGCTGGATACGGCCATCTTGGCGAAGGGGTTGGCGATCAGGGTGCTGGTTTGCATCTTGCTGTACACCACGTCATCCAGCCCGGGAATCGCGGCACAGCCGCCAGCCAGCAGGATGTGGTCAACGCTCTGGTGTGACGTGGCGGAAAAGAACAGTTGCAACGCGCGCCCGATTTCCAGGGCGACGGTATCCAGAAACGGTTGCAGCACCTCGGATTCATAGCTGTCCGGCAGCAGGTTCTTGCGTTTGGCGTCTTCGGCTTCTTCCATCGGCAGGTCGAAGCGGCAAGCGATTTCACTGGTGAGCATGTTGCCGCCCAGGGCATGTTCGCGCTGATACACCGGCTGGTTGTCGTTCAGCACGTTGACATGGGTGGTGTTGGCGCCGATGTCGATAATGGCGACAGTCTGGCCACGGCCGTTATCGGGCAAATGGAAGGCCATCTGCTCGAAGGCGGTCAGCGTGGCAAAGGCGTCCACGTCCATGATGACCGTTTTCAGGCCCACCGCCTCGGCGAGCGCCACCCGCTCTTCCACGCGATCGCGCCGCGATACCACGACCAGGGCATCGTTCTCGCCCGGGTTGCGGGTATTCGGCCCGAGCACCTGGTAGTCCAGGCTGACCTCGTCGAGCGAGAAAGCGGCCATCTGGTTGGCTTCCGCGGTCACCTGCGTGTCGATTTCCACCTCGCTGGCGGTGGCGGGCAAAAGGATCTTCTTGGTGATCACGGCCGAAGCCGGCAAGGCCAAAGCCACCGCGCGGGTCTTGCTGTCGAGCGCCTTCCAGCACGCCAGCAAGGCGGCCTCGACCAACTCGGGCTTGGCGATGGTGCCCTCCGTCACCGCCTCCTTTGGCAAGGGCACGATGGCATAGCGTTCGACCCGGCGCATATCCTTGCCGCCGCGGTCGAGTTCAAGCATTTTCACGGCCGATGAGCTAATATCGACGCCGATCAGCGGTCGGTATCTCTGACCAGGAAACGCGAATCTCAACTAATTCCCCTTTGCATACACTCGGTTCGAGCGCTTCTTTAATAAGCTGCGCTAAATCCTAGCAATAACTGCATTATTTCGCACAAGTAATTTTTTCCACCGTCTGTTTTCGCCTCTCTCATCGAGTTCGATATGACCCGTTGGTGGCACTTTCTCCTGGCGGGAGTCGCCGGCCTGGTCGTTGTGGCAACCGCCGTGGCTGGTCTGTCCGCCGCGCTGATTTACCCCAATTTACCCAGCCTGGATAGCCTGACCGATTACCGGCCCAAACAGCCGTTGCGCATCTTCACCGAGGATGGCGCCCTGATTGGCGAGTTCGGCGAGGAACGGCGCGCCGTGGTGCGCCTCAAGGACACCCCCCAGTTCATGCGCCAGGCCATCCTGGCGGCGGAAGATGAGCGTTTTTACCAGCACGGCGGGGTGGATACGCTCGGCGTGCTGCGCGCGGCGCTGGCCAACGTGATTTCCGGTGGCGCCAAGGAAGGGGCTTCCACCATCACCATGCAGGTCGCGCGGAACTTCTTCCTGACTTCGGAAAAATCCTTGCGGCGCAAGCTCAACGAGGCATTGCTGGCGATCAAGATCGAACATGCCCTGAGCAAGGATGAAATTCTCGAGCTTTACCTCAACCACATTTATCTGGGCCAACGCGCCTACGGCTTTGCCGCGGCCGCCCAGATCTATTTCGGCAAGCCGCTGGCCAGGATCAATCTGGCCGAAGCGGCCATGCTGGCCGGCCTGCCCAAGGCGCCCTCGGCCTACAACCCGGTGGTCAACCCGAGCCGCGCCAAATCCCGCCAACTCTATGTTCTGGGGCGCATGAAGACGTTGGGTTACATCAACGCGGAAGACTATGAGCGCGCCAGGGCACAACGCCTGCCAGTCAAATACTCGCCCCAGAATTTCGAGGCGGCGGCCCCCCATCTGGCCGAACTGGTACGGCAGCGCATGTATCAGAAGTATGGGGATGCCATTTATGTCAGCGGCATGAAGGTCTACACCACGCTGCGGCTGAATGACCAACGCGCGGCCGTGGCGGGTGTGCGCCAGGGCATTCTGGAGTTTCATCGCCGGCGTGGTTATGCCGGGCCCGAGGCCCGCTTGAAATTACCGGCGGACGCCGCGGCGGCGGAAAAGCTCATCGAGGGCGACTTGCTGGAGCGCGAGGAATCCAATGGCTTCCTGCCGGGGGTGGTGCTCGCGGTGGACAAGTCCCGTATCCGGGTACGCATGCGCAGTGGCGAAACCGTTGATCTGGGGCCGAGCGAGATTCAATACGCGCAACGCTTCCTGTCGAACAAACTGGCGGCCGACAAGCGGCTGGCGCGCGGCAGCGTGGTCCGGGTCGTGCGCCTGTCACCGGAATCTCCCTGGCAACTGAGCTACCTACCGCAGGTGGAGGCCGCCTTCATTGCCCTGTCGCCAGATACTGGCGCCATTCGCGCGCTGGTGGGCGGCTTCGATTTTTCCCGCAGCCAGTTCAACCATGTGACCCAGGCATGGCGCCAACCGGGCTCCAGCTTCAAGCCGTTCATTTATTCCGCCGCGCTGGAACGTGGCATCACCCCCGCCAGCGTGTTCGATGACGCGCCGATCACGGTGGAACCGGCGGAAACCGGCGGGGTGGCCTGGGAGCCCAAAAATTACGATGGCACAACCGGAGATCCTTTGACCTTGCGGATGGCGTTGGCGAAGTCCAGAAACCTGGTTTCCATCCGCGTATTGCAGGCCGCCAGTCCCCCGTTCGTGCATGAACATGCGGCCAAATTCGGTTTCGACATGAACCGCATTCCCCCCTATCTGACCATGGCGCTCGGTGCCGGTGAAGTGACTCCGCTCTCCCTGGCGGCGGGCTATGCCGTGTTCGCCAACGGTGGCGGCCGGGTGACGCCCTGGCATCTGCTCAAAGTGACGGACAAGGACGGCCATGTTCTGGAAACCTTCGCTCCGGTCGCGGCCACGCCAGCCATCGACCCGCGCAACGCCTTCATCATGTCCAGCCTGCTGCAAGATGTGGTGCGGCGCGGCACGGCCACCGGCGCGCTCAAGCTCGGGCGCGGCGATCTGGCGGGCAAGACCGGGACCACCAACGACAGCCGCGATGCCTGGTTCGCGGGATTCCAGCAAACCCGCGTGGCGGTGGCCTGGATGGGCTACGATCAGCCGCGTTCTCTGGGCTCGGGCGAGACAGGAGGGGGCGCGGCATTGCCGATCTGGGTCCGCTATATGGGTGAGGCCTTGAAAGGGGTCGCGGAAATGCCGTTTATCCCTCCCGCCGGCATCGTCATCCATGCGGTAGATCCGCAGACCGGCATTGCGGTGCCGGAAGGCCAGGGCATAGCGGAGTATTTCTTTCAGGAATACGCCCCCGGCAGCGGCGACTCAGCGCCGCCGCCGGATCCGCTCGATGCCCTGTCCACTCCGGCGGCGCCCATCAACTGATGGCCGCCGCCCATGACGTGCGCGCGCTGCAGGTGCGTGCCCAGGTCGCGGAACTCGCGGCACGCCTGATGGCGGAACATGGCCTGCGCGACTATGCGGTGGCCAAACGCAAGGCGGCGCGGCAACTGGGCTTGCCGGAGGGCTATGGCATGCCCAGCAACGAAGAGATCGACGCCGCCCAGGCCGAGCGCCAGGCCCTGTTTCAACCGGATGAACAGGCCAGCCGGCTTACCGATATGCGGGAACAGGCCAGAGAGGTGATGCGGGTATTCGGGCGCTTCGCGCCCGCCTTGACCGGTGCGGTGGCCTCCGGTGTGGTTTCCGAACACAGCCTGATCGAACTGGAAATCGCCCAGGATGCCAGCAAAGATTTCGAGCAGTTTCTGGTCAACCGGGAAATCGCCTACAAGGTCCAGGACCGCGCCGACCGCATGGCCTATCTGATCTACTCCGAGCCGGCGGATGTCCTGGTGCACATGGTGGCGCGGGACATCCGACATGCCCATGCGCAGCGCCTTTCTCTGGAACGCCTGGAAAAACTGCTCACCGAGGCCCGCCCTTGAGACCTCCTCCAGCGACTACAATACGCGCCGTCCGGCCCTCCGCGAGCGGGCCCTTCCCCGCCTAGTCCATGATCCGTCTTTTTCGCCATTACATCTCGGTAAACATGCTGCTCCTGATGGTGGTCGAGTTTCTGGTGTTCTATTTCACCAGCAACATTTCCGCCGAACGGCATAGCACGTCATCATCGCCCGTATCACAGGTGTTGGCATCGGCCTACAAGCCCTGGTTGTTCGCGGCCACACTCGCCGTGCTCAGCGCCGTGTTCGATCTCTATGGTTGGGCCTGGACCACGGGTTTGCGCAGCCTGTTTCTCAGGGTGGCCGGTTGTTTTGCCGTCAGCGGCCTGCTGCTCTACTTGGCCTCCCTGGCCTTGCCTAACCTGTTCGCCAGCGGCGGCGAACTGGCCTCGGCCATAGCCATCTCTGGCCTGTCGATCATTCTGATCCGGCTGTTATTCATCGAATGGGACAAAGTCGATCTGTTCAAGAAGCGGGTACTGGTTCTGGGAACCGGCAGCCGCGCGGCCAGGATCGAGGAACTGGTCAGCCAAGGCGAGGCGCAGGGCATCAACATCATCGGCTACCTGCCGATGGGATCGATTCATAGCTATGTGCCACGCGAACGGGTGTTGACCGATACCGACAATATCAGAGACCTGGTGGAACAGTTCGGCGTGAATGAAATCGTGGTGGCTATTCGCGAACGACGGGGTGGCGGATTGCCGATCGCGGAATTGCTGAAATGCAAGCTGCGCGGTGTCAGCATTCTTGACCTGCCCACTTTTTTCGAGCGCCAGACCGGTATTCTGCCGCTGGAGGCGATCAATGCCAGCTGGATGATCTTTTCCGATGGATTCAGCCAGGGCATCACCCGTGACTTGGTCAAACGCCTGTTCGATATCCTGGTCAGTAGTGCGTTTCTTCTGATCACCCTGCCGCTGATGGTGTTGACCGGCTTGCTGATCCGTCTGGAGAGCAGGGGTCCAATCTTCTACACCCAGGAACGGGTGGGGCAGTACGGTACGCCCTTCACCATCTACAAATTCCGTAGCATGTATACCGATGCCGAGAAAGATGGCCGGCCGGTCTGGGCGGCCCATAACGATGATCGGACGACCCGTGTGGGGCGTCTGATCCGTCGCCTGCGCATCGACGAATTGCCGCAAACCATCAACGTGTTTCTCGGGCAAATGAGTTTCGTCGGGCCGCGCCCGGAACGCCCCTATTTCGTCAACGAGCTCGCCGCCCAGATACCCTACTTCCACGCTCGCCACAGCGTGAAGCCCGGCATTACCGGATGGGCACAAGTGAGGTTTTCCTATGGCGCGAGCGTGGAAGATGCCATGTCCAAGCTCCAGTACGACCTTTACTACGTCAAGAACCACAGCCTGTTTCTTGATCTCATGATCCTGCTCCAGACGGTCCAGGTCGTGGTTACGGGTAAAGGAGTGCGCTGAACCTTGATTCCTCAGTTGACTGCTTGCCATCCCTTGCAACGCCTCAAGAACGCTGGCCTTATCGCCTTCGACAGGACTCATCATTCGGGTGAACCCGCTACGCACCCGATTGCACGGCTGGCGCGCCGTCTGGCTGCGTTGTGCCTCCTTGCGGGGAGCGGCCCCGCAGCGTCGTCGGGCCTTGCCAACCGGCCCGCCAGCCGCACACTCGAGCGCGTTCAACTGAGGAATCAAGGCTGATGCCGGTCGCCAGCGCAAGCTATGGCCTCGGCGCCGTGGCTTTCGCGCTTCTGGCCCTGGCCTGCCGCCGTTCCGGCAACACGGAACTGCGCTTGCAACTTCCCGCCGCGATTTCCAGCGTCTGGGCCTTGTTAGCCGCCGGGCAGGCCTGGTTAGAGGTTGGCCGGGAACTGGTGGCCTTGCTGGAGATGGGCCGAAATCTCGCCTGGCTCTGGTTCCTCTGGCGTGGCCTGCAACGGCTGCGGGACGGTGACACCTTCGATTCGCCGGGGCTCGCCGGGCTGGGGCGCGGGCTGCCGCTACTCGCGGCCACCGCATTGCTTGCCCAAGCCAGCGCGCTGCTCTGGCCGAACCGTCTTACCGGCCTGGTGGCCTATGTTCTGCTTCCGAACCTGATGGCCATTTTCGGCATGGTCCTGGTGGAACAGTTCTATCGCAACGCGCGCGCGCAGGAACGCTGGGGCATCAAATTTCTCTGTCTGGCGCTGGGTGGCCTGTTCGCCTACGACTTTTATCTTTATTCCGAGGCCATGTTGTTCGGCGGTGTATCCGCGGACACCTGGGCCGCGCGCGGCGCGGTCAACGCGCTGCTGGTGCCGTTGTTGTGGGTTTCCGTGCGGCGCCGCACTGACAATCGGCCGCTGGCCATCTCCCATCGCATGGCGTTCCATTCCGTGGCCCTGGTCGGCGCGGGCATCTATCTCATGCTCATGGCGGCGGCCGGCTATTACCTCCGGATCGTCGGCGGTGATTGGGGGACGTTGCTGCAAACCGTCTTTCTGTTCGGCGCCATCGCCTTGCTGCTGGTCACGGTCTTTTCCGGGGTTGCGCGGGCGCGTTTGCGGGTGTTCCTGTCCAAGCATTTTTTCCACTACCGCTACGATTACCGGGAGGAGTGGTTGCGCTTCACCGCCCTGCTGACCGCCGGCGACCCCGGCGCGCGGGTACACGAACGCAGCCTGGAGGCGATGGCGGGATTGGTCGAAAGCCCGGCCGCCGCGCTCTGGATGAAACAGGATGACGGCCACTTTCGGCGCGTCGCGCACTGGAACTGGTCAGATCTGAATGGCCAGTTTTCCAGCGACCATCCTTTTGCCCAGTTCCTGGATACCAGCCATTGGGTTCTTGATTTGCATGAATGTGAGGATCAGCCAGACCTGCTGGGCGGCGCCACCGCGCCCACTTGGCTGGCCGGAGAACCGCGGGCCTGGCTGGTGATCCCCTTGTTCTGGCATGAAAGCCTGCTCGGCGTCATGGTGCTGGCCGACTCGCTGGGCAAGGTGGCATTCGATTGGGAAGTCAGTGACCTGCTGAAAACTGCCGCGCGCCAGGCGGCCGCCCATCTCGCCCAGGCGCGCGCCGCCGAAGCCCTGATCGTGGCGCGCCAGTTTGAATCCTTCAACCGGGCGGCGGCCTTCGTGGTGCATGACATCAAGAACCTGGTGGCGCAACTGACTCTATTACTGGCCAATGCGCAGCGCCATAAACACAAGCCAGAATTTCAGGACGACATGCTGGCGACGATCGAAAGCTCGGTCGCCCGCATGAACCGGATGCTGATCAAACTTCGCGACAAGCCCGATGCCGCCAGCAGCAGAGAAGTCGTCCTGGTCGACCTGCTGCATGAAGTGATGCGTTCCAAGAGCGCATTCAGCCTCAAGCCCACGTTGGAAATCCTTGCCCCGGAATTGCGTGTGCGCGCCGAGCCGGAAAAGCTCACCCGCGTGGTGGGCCACATCGTGCAGAACGCCATTGAGGCCACGCCTTACACGGGAAAGGTGGGTGTTACACTGAATCGCAGTGACCACTGGGCGGAAATTGTGGTGGCGGATACGGGTGCAGGTATGGATGATGCTTTTATCCGCGAGCGCCTGTTTCGGCCTTTCGACTCTACCAAGGGAACCGGCATGGGGATCGGCGCTTATGAATGCAAGTCGTATATCCAGGAGCTGGGCGGCGACATCACCGTCGAGAGCCAGCCTGGGCAGGGCAGCCGCTTCACCTTGCGCTTCCCTTTGCCACCCGCCGTTGTTATCAACTGACGAACATTGAGCCATGAGCGACAAGCCCGCGCGAATATTGCTGGTCGAAGACGATGTCGGCCTGCAGAAGCAGATTAAATGGAGCCTGGACGACTATGAGGTGTTGGTCGCCGCGGATCGGGAAGCCGCGCTGGCACAGATCCGCCGCTTCGAGCCCGGCGTGGTGCTGCTGGACCTGGGGTTGCCACCCGACCCGGATGGCGCGACCGAAGGGCTGGCCGCGCTGCCGCAAATCCTGCAACTGTGTCCCACCACGAAAATCATCGTCGTCACCGGCAACCAGGATCGCGCCAATGCGGTAAAAGCCATCAGCCTGGGGGCGTTCGATTTTTACAACAAGCCGTTCGACGAACAGATCCTCAAGATCGTCATCGCCCGCGCCTTCCACGTATTCACCCTGGAACAGGAAAATCGCCAACTAACCGGACGCGCGCGCCCGGAACCGCTGCAAGGCCTGCTGACCGGCGACCCGGCCATGCTCAAGGTTTGCCGCACCATCGAAAAAGTGGCGCCGAGCAACGCGTCGGTATTGCTGCTCGGCGAGTCCGGCACCGGCAAGGAAGTCCTCGCGCGTGGCCTGCACGAATTGTCGCCGCGGGTGAAAGAGCGCTTTGTCGCCATCAACTGCGCCGCCATCCCGGAAAACCTGCTGGAGTCGGAACTGTTCGGCTACGAGAAGGGCGCCTTTACCGGCGCGGCCAAACAGACCCTGGGCAAGATCGAATATGCCCACCATGGCACGCTGTTCCTCGACGAAATCGGCGACCTGCCGATGCCGCTCCAGGCCAAGTTGTTGCGTTTTCTCCAGGAGCGCGTGATCGAACGCCTCGGCGCGCGCGGCGAGATTCCGGTGGATGTGCGGGTGGTGGCCGCCACCCATCAGAACCTCGAAGCACTGATCAAAGACGGGCGCTTCCGCGAGGATTTGTTCTACCGCCTGTCCGAAATCGCCGTGCGCATCCCGCCCCTGTGCGAGCGGCTGGGCGATCTGTCCCTCCTCGCCCATGCCTTTCTCGAACGTTTCGCCCAAAGCCAGGGCCGCGCCTTGCGCGGTTTTTCACCCGAAGCCATCCAGGCCATCGAATCCCATGCCTGGCCGGGCAACGTGCGCGAACTGGAAAACACCATCAAACGCGCCGTGATCATGTCCGACGGCCCGCATATCTCGCAGGAAGATCTGGGCCTGGCCACCGCGCTGGAGCAGGAGAACGAGCCGCTCAATCTGCGCCAAGTACGCGATGAGGCCGAGCGCAGTGCCGTGCTCAAGGCAATTGGGCGCAGCAACGGCAGCGTGGCCCACGCCGCGGAGATGCTGGGAATAAGCCGCCCTACCCTGTACGACCTGATGAACCGCCTTGGCTTGAAGTAAGGCGGGCATCACAGCCGGTCTCTTTCATACCCACCCGATCAAGTTGACCCAGGAAAGCCAGACTGAAGAGGTAAGGGATAAACCAACAAAGGGGTTCGAGATAAATGGG
>Ga0100396_1002764_pt1 | contig 11488 bp, 12 predicted proteins | sample CryGeymeta201520_FD_81551 | JGI IMG/M metagenome (GOLD analysis project Ga0100396, IMG submission 81551) | Groundwater microbial communities from Crystal Geyser aquifers in Utah, USA - Crystal Geyser metaG 2015-20 | ecosystem: Environmental > Aquatic > Deep subsurface > Groundwater | place: USA... | reverse complement strand
TTGAAGGCTTATCTCAATGCTCTTACTTACTTGAGTTTAGAGTTCGTTGAACCTTAACAAAAGTGGAATTTGCTGGTAAAAGTTTTACATGATCAAAAACAATATCAGCAAATTCCGAGATGCGGTAGTCTCCCTTTTAGGAGCAGTTAGCACCTCAAAGGGATGGAAGTCAGTAGTTCTTTAACAGTCCAAACATGATCGGTCAGATGAGCGGCCATGGCAGGCGTTCGCGGTTTCCATTTGCGATCTGGAACATCATACACCCGCAGGCGCAGGCTCTTGTGCGGCTTGACGAGGTTGTAGTAATTGTCTTCCCAGGTTGCAGCAGCCCGATAGCAATTGACATCCTTGGAAAATGCCAGCGTCTTGCGCACCTGACGGCCATTGAATAAGCGGCTGGTCAAATTGCTGCGTTCGATGTAGGCGGTCGTTTCGCCCAACAGTTGAGTCAACTCTTCCAGGTTGCCGAAGATGGCTTTGAGTTTCGTGCCAGCAAAGCGACCGTGCTCATCGTGCTGTTTGACCATTTGCAGGTACAGCCAATCTGTGCCTGGTTTCTTGAGCATGGGTGGACGCCCGCGTCCACTGTATTCCGGCACCATGCCATACACTGCGATCATCGCCTCGTCAATCCCCCCCCAACCATCCGAGATGGTCGGGGGCGGGCCATCGGGATGCCCGCGTCGCTTGAGCATCTGGAACACACCAATAGTAGCTTGGGTTTCATCTTTTTCGATGGCCCGCGCCACGCGTAGACGGCTATCCATGTCTAGCATGGTGGAGCGGATGAATTGACCACTTTCTGCAGTTTCCGGGTAGCTTTTTTTTCCCCTTTGTTGCCAACGTAGGCCCACAGACCATCCAACTGGCCGCGCTTGATCCGATGATCCTTCATCAGCACATCTTCCAGTTCTTCGGCATGTTGAGCCGCTTCACGCAGCCAACTCAGAATGGTGTCTTCTTTGTACCCCTTGACACGCGTCAAGCTGCTGATGCGAGTGACTTCGGCCAGCAAGGCCAACGTTTCCAGAATCTCGTCTTCAGCAGTGCGCTTTCGGTAGAAAATCGTTCCGCTGGTTTCCACAAAATACTGCTTGCAGGTTCGACACTGGAAGCGTTGCACGCCTCGCCGCGTCTTACCGGCTTTGATGATGTTCGGCTTGCTCTGCTTGGTTTGAAATTTTTGGTAATCTGGGCAAGCTTGGTTTGGACAGAAATCTCCAGGTTTGGCAAATTGTTCCATCGGCGGTCTCCCTCGGGTTCAGTTTGCCTTAAGTTTACAACATTTGCCACCTGCTCTTAAAAGGGAGACTACCCGCAAACCTGGCGTCTTCTTTAGCAAGCTCTTTAACTTTTTTCCTGGCTTTGTTTTCTTTAACTGATCTGCCAACGGAATGTCATTGCCCTCGGTTGTCTCAGGCTCAAATATATCTGCAGATGCTTCAATTATTTCAAAACCGGCTTTAAGACTCCGTTGAAAGATGGCTTGGATCAGACCTATCATCGGCCAGCTTGACCGGCTCTTGTCTTCCCTCAAGTAGGATTGTAAGGCTGCGACTTTGGCTGTTTCTTTTTTCTTGCCAGATCGCTTCAAACGCAGGCGCAGGTCATTCAATCCATTCAGAATATCCTGGCAAAACTCCTCCGTCAATAGTTGATGCAGGCTTTTTTCCAACATCTCCAATTGAGCGTCTTCTCGTTCTTCTTTGGGAAGACGCTCGAATTTTTCAGGCGAAAGCCCCATTTCTTGTCCAATTTTTACATACGTTTCCGTACACAAAATCGGACTGATGATGATTTTTTCAAATTCTGGCTCGTCTGCTAAACCCCCGCTGGTTACGAGTGTCTTCATCAATTCTTCCATGCCTTGCCCGGAGGCCGCCGAAAAATTGACAAACGGGGAAAAGAGAGGCAGCATGTCTTCGAGCACTTCATCACGCACCTGCTCGGACTGTCGTTGCAATGCTTTTTCCTTACGTTTCAATGTGTCTTGACGTTTCTGTTGGCGTTGTTTCTGCAGCTTCTTGGTTTTCTTTCTACTATGACTCATTTTTCCTCTATCTTTCTTCGCTCGTCCTGAATCGCCACGCGGCCAGACAGTGATCCCGCGCCCGATTCGAAAAGCGCTTGGCATTACGCCAGCCACACGACTTCAATGGACAGTAAAAGATGGCGTGATTATCGTTTTGCCCATACCTGCTGACCCGGTGCAAGCCGCTGTGGGTATTCTCAAGGGACGGGGGCCAACTTCTACGGATTTGCTGGCAGAACGCAAAGCCGAACGCGAGAAAGAACGATGACCGCCTTTGTTCTGGATACTTCTGCTATCCTCACCGTATTGAACCAGGAAGATGGGGAGGCGGAGGTCGTATCATTGCTGGATACAGCCAAGAAGCAGCCGGCTATAATCCTTCTACCCTTCATGGCTCTCATGGAACTGGAATACCTGCTATTGCGAAAGATAAGCCCCGAAGAGACTTATTATCTCCTGGCTTTGGTGAGGGCCTGGCCGGTTCAGGTAGTTGAATCGAGCGAGGAATGGCGATATAGAGCTGCTCAAGTCAAGGTCCAGACGTCGCTTTCTGTCGCAGACGCATGGATCGCATCGCTGGCTCTTTTGCGTCAAGCTGAGATAGTTCACAAAGACCCGGAATATGATAAGGTGCCCAATCTGCTGATGTTTAAATTGCCGTACAAGGTGTAAGTCCTCGCCCTTCCCCCGCCTCAAGAATAGACTGGGTCATAATTTATGACAATTTCCAGCCATAGGCGGTTACATTGATAAGGGGTTTCCCCTTTAACATTTCTCCCCCGTTTTCGGCTTTCGAAAAAGGGGGAGGCGAGAAGGGGGTTAAAGATTTCTCAGCGCTTGATCGATCCGTTCCAGGGCTCGCTCTAAATTTTCATAAGAGTTGGCGAAGACCAGTCGAAGGTAACCTTCGCCATATTTGCCAAAGGCTGTGCCGGGCAGAACCGCCACGCCATATTCCAGCAGATGATTGGCGATTTCCAGGGAGGTCTTTCCGGTTCCCTGAATATTGGGAAAGACGTAGAAAGCCCCTTCGGGCTTGAGACAGTGGATGCCGGGCAGGTTGTTCAATCCCGAAACCAGCAAGTTGCGGCGTCTCTCGTATTCCTGAACCATCATGCGGACGTAATCTTGTGGGCCGGTCAGGGCTTCGATACCAGCGATCTGGGTAAATTGAGCCGTGCAGCCCACCGAGTGGGTCATCAGCAGATCGACCTTAGCCGCCAGACTTTCCGGCATGATGCCAAAGCCGAGCCGCCAGCCGGTCATGGCATAGGTTTTTGAGAAGCCGTCCATGATGATGGTACGATCAGCCATGCCAGGTAGTGAGGCAATGCTCGGGACAGCGCGGTTGTCGAAGGTGATTTTGACATAGATTTCATCCGAGAGAACCCAGCTATTGTAGCGCTGGGCAGCGTTGGCGATGTGCTGCAGGTCTGCCAACGGTATGACTCCACCGGTTGGGTTGGAAGGTGAGTTGAGGATGATCAGGCGAGTGCGGTCGTTGATCAGGCGGTCAAACGCCTCCAGATCGAAGGAGAAGGCTTTCGATTCGAGTAGAGGCACTGCCACAGGAACGCCGCCGGCAATGCCGATCATGGCTTCGTAGGTTGGGAAGCCCGGGTCGGGGTAGATCACCTCATCGCCGGGATTGACCACCGCCAGGGTGGGGAAAAAGAGGTTGGGTTTAGCGCCGGGGCTGACCACCACTTGGCGTGGGTTGATTTGGATATCCCGCTGCTTGCCAGCCACTTCGGCGATAACTTCCCGCAAGGAGACCAATCCTGCTGGTGGGTTGTAGCGGGTTTGGCCAGCGGCAATTGCTTTGATGCCGGCCAGGCTGACATGCGCTGGGGTAGGAAAATCGGGTTCGCCGATTTCGAGGTGGATGATGTTACGACCCTGGGCTTCGAGTTCCTGGGAACGCGCCAGGACAACGTAAGCTCCTTCGGGTTTAAGGTGTTCAATTCTTTGAGCGAAGAGCATAGACTCTCTCATTTTCTAAGGCAAAATCGCAAATACGCGGGCCGGAAAGCCAGAGCCATTCTTGGGCTTTGGGAAGGTGGCTACAACCAATGCACCCCATTCCGGGACTTGATCCAGGTTGGTGAGCAACTCAATCTGGTAGTGATTAGTGCCCAAGACGTACGTCTCGAGGGAATAATCGCCTTTGGAGCAGTCCAGGCCATTGTTGGTGTCGGTTGTTTCATGACCGGAGGCGGTAATCTTAGATTCCTCAAAGAGATATTTCAAGACCTCCAGGCTCCAGCCCGGAAAATGTTTTGTGCCGTTCGCGTCTTCGTTTTGCATGGATCTATCGTCAGGCCAGCGCTTAGACCAGTCGGTGCGAAGCGCCACGAAACAACCGGCAGGGATTTTGCCATGTTTGGCTTCCCAAGCCCGCACGTCTTCCATAGAGACTGTATAATCCGGATTCTTTTCGACTTTCTTATGGATATCCAGGACAACCAGTGGGAGGATCATCTCCTTTACCTCAATTTGATCCAATGTGCGGGTGCCCTTAACGAAGTGCGCAGGTGGATCGGCATGGGTACCCCATTGACCAACATGGCAGTAACGATGGACGTAAATGCCACTCCCCCGAGTTCCTACACCCTCGTCGTAGTAATAAAGAGGTTCGCGTTCTTCATCTGGGAAGCCAGGCCAGTGCGGAATGCCCGGTGCAAACGAATGAGTTAAATCCACCCATTTCTTGGTATTGAGGATTTTGTAAATTTCTAACAAAGTAGGGTTAGCTGCAGTCATAAATCATCCTCCATAATCAAACGTAGTTACTTATTTTCCGCTACCCCCCGCCAAGGGTTGGAGCGAAAAAGCATGCCCTACCACCTATGGCGTGTTACAAATGTTCTAAAACAGCCATGACCGCCACAGGTACGGCTTTATGACTTTTTGCCCCCATATATGGCAGTAGCGGAAAATAAGTAGTTAGAATGGTGTATCGGGTTCTAAAAATATGAGGGCTTTCCATTCTAAACAGGGATGAAAGGTTTCTGTGGTTATCATTCGATCGCTCATACCCTGTCCTTTGGAAAGCCCTCGACTAAATTGATCGAGAAGTTAGATTTTATGGGGCAGGGATCTTTTCTGGTGTGACTTCAGCGACCAAGGTATAGGCGCCATTCTTGACAGCAATGAGCGCCACACTCTTTTGCGGAATGCGCATGCCGGGCTGGTAGGTAACCGTACCTGTTACGCCGACAAAGCCTTGCGTGGCTGCAAGAGCCTCGCGGATTGCTTTTGGATCGGTTGAGCCAGCGCGTTTGATGGCATCTGCCATTAGATAGATGGCATCGTAACCCAATGCTGCGAAAGCGCTTTCAGGATCGGTGCCGTACTCGGCTTTGTAGGCTGCGATGAAGGCTTTGATCTTATCTGTGCCATTCTCGGCGCTCATAAAAGCGTGAGTGGTGAAATAAACATTCTCGGCTCCGCTACCGCCTACGCCAACCAGTTCCGGCCCATCATAACCGTCACCACCAACCATGGGGAGAGTAATGCCTGCATCACGGATTTGTTTGGCAATTGCGCCAGCGTCTGAAGCCTGTAATGCCGCTACGTAAAGGAAATCGGGTTGTGGACTAAGCGCTTTGAGGCGGGTGATTTGAGCGGAGAAATCGGTGTCGCCTTGAGAGTAGGTGTCTTCCAATACAATCTGGCCGCCCATCTCGGTATAGCGATCCTTGAAATACTTTGCCAGCAGGGTAGTGTATTCGGCTCCCTTGTCCCAGAACAGCCAGCATGTCTTGGCATTCAAGGTATTGTAGGCAAATTCGGCTCCTGCGGCAGCCTGAACGTTATCTCCGAAAGGCGCCAGGAACATAAAATCGCCTACCTGATCGGGAAGCTTTGGAGAGGTGGCGCCAGCAGTCAGGTAGGGGATTCCGGCTGTCTGGGCGATTGGGCCAATGGCAAGCGCCGAGTCGGAGTCGGTGTTACCGACAATAGCGACAACTTTATTCGAATTGATCAACTGAGTGGCAATGTTGCCATTGGTAGCCGAGTCGGTTTTTCCGTCGTAAAGGATGTAATCAATTTGCGCCCCCAAGACGCCGCCCGCGGCGTTGATTTCCTTCACAGCCAGCTTGGAGCCTTTGGAGGCCGGGACATCCAGGGAAGCCATTGCACCGGTTAAGTTGTACGTGCCGCCAATTTTGATGGTTTCCGCAGCGGCTGGTGCTTCGGTTGCAGCCGGCGCCTCAGTGGCTGCAGGTGCTTCGGTCGCAGGCGGTGGCGTACTCGGAGTTGCGCAGGCTGCCAGCAACGTAAGGCTCAAGACGATAGTTAACAATTTGGTTTTCATAATCATCCTCCATAAGTAGTTTATTTTAAAAGTAAAGGGTTGTTTGTTTCGAGCATCTGTCAAGCGATCTAAGGTTAATTTCTTTTTGGCTATCTCCTTTCTTGTTTGTTTAAGGAATTTTACAGAGACGAGTTTACACTAACTTGTTTGTTTATGGTAGGGTAAGGGAAGTTAATTTTTGGGGATCAGCTTGATAAACACGCCGCTCCAGTCAATTTCGCTGTCGCCCAACAAGCCCTTCCGACGGAAAATAACGATCAGGATAAAGGCTATAGAAAGTATGATCTGGCTCAGACCATATACGGGCGGTATTTTTATGGTTCCAAGAGTAATGCCAAGCTCTGCATTGCGGAGGATTTCAGAAAGGAGGGTTACCAACACAGCGCCCAATATCGAACCATTGATACTACCGATTCCACCCACAACTAACATGATGATGATATTGAAGGTGGCGGTAAAGTAGAATGAAGCGGGAGAAAAAGAGGTCAGGTAATGCGCCAGCAACCCTCCGCCAATTGCGGTGAGAAATGCGCTGACCACAAAAGCCAATAGACGGGAGCGCAACACATTGACGCCAATTGCATAAGCTGCAATTTCATTTTCTCTCACTGCTAGTAAGGCGCGGCCATAGGGAGAATTGACGATGCGCCATACGATGTAAATGGTAATCAGGATCCATAGATATACCCACCAGATATTGGTGTATTGCAAAACGCCCGAGAAGGTGCGCGCTCCACGCGTGAATTGGGTCCAATTGATCAAGATGATGTGTACGATAACCAGAAAACCCAACGTGGCGATCGAGACATAGTGGCCGCTCAAGCGCATTAAGGGGATACCAATCAAAAAAGCAATCATAGCTGCTAAGGTCGCTGCGATCAGGAGAGCCGGCAAAAAACCCATTTGCACATGCGCCAGCCAAGCTGGTAAATCGGGTAAATTGAGTGCTTTGGTATTCAAGGTAAGAGTTAGAATGGAGGAAACATAAGCCCCGATAGCCATGAATCCCACATGTCCGAGGGAAAACACCCCGGTAAATCCATTGGAAAGATTCAGGCTGAGGACAAGGATAATATTGATCCCCATCACAATGATCACTCTCAATAGATAGGGATTGATTTTCCCGTAAGCATTAATCCCGAAGACAAATAATGCAGATACTACCAGGAGCGCCACAGCGGTTGTCCATCTTGCTTTTGGTGAAGAGGAAGGAATAAATTCGCTCATACTTTCTCCCTTTCGGTTGAACCCAGGATCCCGTTGGGTCGTATAAGCAAGACCAGGATGAGAAGCACAAATACAAAAGCATCACGATAGCTGGACAGAGAAGGAGGGAGAAAACCGATCAAAAAAATTTCTGCAAATCCTAGGACGTAAGCGCCTATAACTGCGCCGCCCAGGCTTCCGAAGCCTCCGATGACAGCAGCTACAAAAGCTTTTAGTAAAGGAATAAAACCCATTAATGGATCAATTTTACCCAGACGCGCGGCCCATAAAAAACCGGCAATCCCAGCCATAGCCGAACCGATGGCGAATGCGGTGAGGATGACGCGATCGATGTGAACGCCAATTAGTTGAGCCGCTATTAGATTCTCGGATGTAGCTCTCATGGAGGTACCCAGGCGGGTTTTTGTGACAAAAAGAGTAAGAAGAATAAACAGGATGGCTGTGATGACGATGGTTACGATGTTGATATTCGATATCCCTACTGCTCCCCATTTGTTTACAATATCCAGGAAAGAGGGAGTGATATTTCGGAAGCTGCGGGGTACGGGTGAGAGGAACATGATGAAGATGTTTTGGATGAAAATTGAGACAGCCAGAGAGGTCAGCAACATGATGACGTCTGGAGCGCCCCGTACCGGGCGGTAGGCAACCCGTTCCATCAAAATTCCTAGTAAGGTAACCGCCAGAATACTAAGAATGAAAACCGGACCAAAGCCGATTCCACTGCTGATAAGAAAGAAAGCAACATAACAGGCAACCATCATCAAATCGCCATGAGCAAAATTGATCAGGCGTAAAATGCCGAAAACCATTGCCAGTCCGATAGCGACCAGCGCGTATATGCTACCCAGACTCAGGGCGTTGATGGTTTGTTGGATGAGGTATTCTATGAAAGTCATTAGGGTTTACCCTCCCAGATACGCTTTTTCCACTTCGGAATTTGTTCTGAGTTCTTCTGCTGTAGCTTCCAGAATGATTCGACCGGCTTCCAACACATAACCTCGATCTGCAATGGTGAGCGCCTGGCGGGCATTTTGCTCCACCAGAAGCACCGTGCCCCCTTCGGCACGCACTTTTTGAATCGATGCAAAAATCCGTTGGACCAGAATTGGCGCCAATCCCAGAGAGGGTTCATCCAGTAAAAGCAGGCGTGGGTGGCTCATCAAGGCTCGTCCGATGGCAAGCATTTGTTGTTCGCCGCCGCTTAATGTGCCGGCAACTTGATTGAATCGTTCTTTTAAAATCGGGAAGAGCGTGAAAACGTATTCCTGGTCGGCTTTGATGGCGATGTTATCGTTTCTTTGGATGGCGCCAAGCATCAAGTTTTCACCAACGGTTAAACGTGCAAAGATGTGGCGCCCTTCTGGAGATTGAGAGATACCTCTTTTTACGATTTCGTGGGGTAATAGGCGGGCAGTGTCTTCGCCCAGATAAGTAATGGAGCCTGATATCGGTTTCAACAAACCTGAGATCGTTTTTAGGCAGGTAGTTTTGCCGGCCCCATTGGAACCAATCAGGGTCACTAACTCTCCCTCCTCAACAAGTAGGGAGATACCCTGGAGGGCGATGATATTCCCATAAGCGACGACCAGGTTCTTAATTTTGAGCATATTCTGTGCTCCCCAAGTAAGCTTCGATAACCTGTGGTAGGTTGCGCACTACCGCCGGAGTACCTAAAGCAATCGTTTTTCCTTGGTTCAACACCTGGATCCGTTGGCATAGATTCATCACCAATTGCATGTCGTGAGCCACAAGGATAATGCTGAGGTCATGATTATCGAAAATTTCTTGAATCAAGAGTAACAACGCCTGGCTTTCACTCGGGTTCATACCGACAGTGGGTTCGTCAAGCAATAGCAGGCGAGGTTGGGTAGCAAGCGCTCTAACGATTTCCAGGCGGCGTTGATCTCCATAGGGCAAAGAGCTAGCCGGGTGTTTCCAATAATGTGTAAGATGGAAAGTGTTCAATAAGGCCATGGCTTGCTCTTGAATTTCTTTCTCTTGCTTCAGGAAGATCGGAGTGGAAAGAAGTGTATTGAATGAATCGCGGGGAACGTGCATTTGTTGAGCAACGCGCACGTTATCCAGGACGCTCATTGCGTCGAAGAGACGAATGTTTTGAAAGGTTCGCGCTATCCCTAGCCGGGCAATTGCATCGGGGGTGAGGCGGGTGATGTCCTTTTCTAGAAATTGAATAGAGCCGTGCGTGGCTGAAAGCAAACTGGTGATGACGTTGAACAAGGTGGTCTTGCCTGCCCCATTTGGTCCAATTACGCCTAAGATTTCGTGTCCTCCTACGGTGAGATCAATATTATCCATAGCTCTCAAACCCCGAAAATCCTTCGTCAATCCCTTTATGTTCAACAATGATTGATGATCATCCATAGCGTTGTAGTTCCTTGATACATGCAGAGGTGAATGACTTTGTGAGAGTTAAATAATCCGGTGGTGGTCAAGTAACAAGTGATAGGTTATAGCGAACTACATAGAGCCGCGTAACAAGCGTGTGATAGAAATCACTCTTGGAGAACGACAACGTTTTTCGCACATATCGAGCATTCGATTGCCGCAACGTATTGTTCCAACGTTCCATGTGACTTGTCTGACCAGTTTCCTTGCCAACACTCCGATGGGTTTCTTTCGGAAAAACTTTTTCGTAGGCTTCCCAGAAATCACTGTAACTGCGACAACCTTTATATTCTTCTGGAATGAGTTTCCATAGTTTTCGGCAGGTCTTCTCGCTACGATCTCCAATCACATGAGCAACAATTTGTCTCGTTCGACGGCACAAAACTGTCCAAAGCCAGCGTTTTTCGCTCTTTTTCAACACAAATGACTATCATGCTAAAAATATACTACATATCACTTCAACTTGACCACTACCCCAACATCTTCTTCAACTCCTCGTACTCCTCATCCGTCATCCCGAACCAATTCTCCGGCTGCGGGAACTGCCTGCCGATGACTTCGTCGTGGTAGGCTTTCAGCCCGTTCAGGATGACCTCTCCGGCGTTGCCGAAGACTTTCGCCATCTTCGGCTTGAAGCGGGGGTACAGGCCGAACATGTCGTGGTAGATGAGCAGTTGACCATGCGCGTGCGGCCCGGAACCGAGCGACATGATGATGCAGCCCTCGGCGCGCTCGGTGATCAGTTTGCATAGGCGATCCGGCACCATTTCGAGCAGGATCATGAACGCGCCGGCCTGCTCCAGTGCTTTCGCATCATCCAAGATCTTCTTGGCCAGCGCGGCGGACTTGCCCTGCACGCGGAATCCGCCCAGCGCGCTGACGGATTGCGGCGTCAGCCCGAGGTGGCCGATGGCCGGGATGCCAGCCTCCACGATGCCCTGGATGCGGTCGGCCATGGCAGAGCCGCCCTCCAGTTTGATGGCGTCGCAACCGGCCTCGGCCATGAATCTGCCTGCGTTCCTGATCGCAGTCTCGACCGAGGGCTGGTAGGTCATGTAGGGCATGTCGCCGATGACGAAGGCAGCCGGCGCGCCGCGCCGCACGGCCTGCGAGTGGCGGATCATGTCATCCATTGTGACCGGCAGCGTGGATTCGTAGCCGAGCATGGTCATGCCCAGGCTGTCGCCGACCAGGATCATCTCGATGCCGGCCTGCTCCTGCAGGTAGGCGGTGGGATAGTCGTAACAGGTCAGCCAGGTGATGGGTTCGCCTTTTCGGACTTTCTCGAAAAGGTAGGGCAGGGTGATTTTCTTGCGGGGTTCGGACATAGGTTATTCCTTTGCTTTTGAGTTTCTTTGGGTGAGTCTCGGCAGGTGTTTCCTGAGGTTCACTAATATTACAGCGCAAAGTTGCTTTTTTCTGTGTCATTCTCCCGAAGGACATCGGGACGATGTGAGCGCCCCGACGCTCTTTCGGGGCGCGAAGCCTGCCTTGAGCCA
>Ga0100396_1002758_pt1 | contig 11507 bp, 9 predicted proteins | sample CryGeymeta201520_FD_81551 | JGI IMG/M metagenome (GOLD analysis project Ga0100396, IMG submission 81551) | Groundwater microbial communities from Crystal Geyser aquifers in Utah, USA - Crystal Geyser metaG 2015-20 | ecosystem: Environmental > Aquatic > Deep subsurface > Groundwater | place: USA... | reverse complement strand
TCGGTCGCCGCACTGATGCAACGGTTCTCGGTGTTGTCGGCCTTGTCGGCGTTGTTGGCCTGGTCCATGGTCATCTCATCCTGTGGGTGCTGACTTTGCTCTGACATCGGAACGCCGGTCTCCCTCACGAGTTCCCCTATCAAGCATCAAAAGGCCGGAGCGCGTCCTTGCGTCCCTGAACCCCATCGACTCTTCCTCATGCGCAATAATCCAGGATGAAACCCGCATGCATCCACTTGCTCGATTCGGTCACGAAACTCACCAGGCAATCGCCATCCGCCATCGACTCCTGCTGCAAATACTCATCCAGCGCAATGATGATGGCCGGAGCACCCTGATAACCCCGGGTAGCCAGTTTGGCGTAAAACGGCAGGTCTGGATTGCCCCAGTCCTTGCGGAGCCCCTCCATGGCCAGGTCCATCAGGTGCTTGGTCGGAATATTGGCGAAGAAGCACTTGACCTTGGACACATCCAGATGGGTTTTCGCCAACATTTCATTGATGCCTTTTTCGAACAGTTTCGGGGCGAGTTTGGCCACCGTCTTCAGGTCCTGCCTGAGATGATGCAATCCCTTTTCGTAAATCTCCTTGGGTCTCCAGTGCGCCGCTCCCACATCCATCCGCATGGTGGGGGGAATGCCCAACCCCACCGATTCCAGATAGGTGTCGGTGACCTTGAGTGCCGGCCGATCGGGCTTGTCCGCGCTCAAGACCACCGCCCCGGCACCGTCGCTCAAAAACCAGCGTAGGATCACCTGCTCCTCGGTCAGTGCCTGTTGATTGAAATAATCCGCGCGCAGGAACGTGGAGGAGATCTGAGATGTGGTCAGCAGCGCGCGATCATAACGGCCGATGGCAATGAGGTCGGTGGCCACCTGCAGGGCCTTGTAAATGGCCGTGCAGTTGGAGTGGATCGACATCTCGGCGCAGTAGGGTATACCCAACGCCTCCTGCACCAGCACGCTCGAGGGCGGGCACCAGTGGTCGTAGAGAATACCGGCATAAATCAGGAGATCCACGTCGGTGGCCTGGATTCCGGCCTGATCGAGGGCCTTGCGGGCGCTTTTCGTGGCCATGCTGACGTTGGATTCGGTGGATTCACCGGTCTTGGGATCGATCGCATAGTAGGAATACTCGATCCCCAGCAGTTCGCTCATGACCTTGCGCATCCTGGGAATGCGCCGTTGCAGTTTGGGCGGAGCATCGGTGATCTCACCCAGGACTTCTTCAATCCGCGCAAAGGGAATGGGTTCCCCGGGGGAAAAGGACCCGATTCCGGTTATGTAAACATCTCTTTTCAATGCAGCCTCCCTGACAAGCGGAACATTACAGTGCTCCGGTTATTGAGTAAGGATTTCCCGCCGTGCAACCCGATTCACCTCACCTGAAAAGCGGAGAACCTATCTGAAGTACCAGGCGGGCTCGGAATCAAGGAAAATTGTTTGCGGCCTCAAGGACAATCGAGGCGTTGTGCCCACCGAAGCCGAAAGAGTTGGTGATCGCCGCTCTAAGGGCGCTCACCCCGCGGGCTTCGTTCGTCACGTAATCCAGATCACAGTCGTGGTCCGGATTTTGGTAATTGATGGTGGGCGTCAGCAGTTGGTGATAAAGACTGAGAGCGGTCACTCCGAATTCGATGGCCCCGGCCGCGCCGATGGAATGCCCGATCATGGATTTCTGGGAACTCACCGCCAGGCGCCGGGCATGATCGCCGAACGCCAGTTTAATCGCCCGGGTTTCGGCCAGGTCGTTGTGGGGAGTGGAAGTTCCATGAGCACTGATGTAGCCGATCGCGTCAGGCGTAAGCCCGGCATGGCTCACCGCCAGTTCCATGGTGCGTGCCATCTGTTTGCCTTCCGGTTCCGGGGCAATAATGTTGAACGCCTCGGATGTACAGCCATAGCCGGAAATCAGCGCATGGATCCGGGCCCCGCGCGCCTTGGCCGCGCTGTAAGGCTCCAGCACCACGGCGCAGGCCCCTTCCGACAACACGAAACCCGAGCGCTTGCGGTCGAACGGTTTGCTCGCTCGTTGCGGGAATTCATTTTCCTCGGTCAGGGCCATGAGGCTATTGAACCCCTCGATGGTGGATCTCAGCAGGATGGTATCGATGCCGATGGCGATGCACACGGCGCCTCCCCGGCGAATGAAATCATAACCGCCGCAGATCGCGAAGGCCCCGGAAGCGCAGGCCGTGGCGACATTGAAGGCCGGCCCCCGAAAACCGTATTCCCTGCTCACCGTCGCCGCCAGTTCGTTAATCATCTCGTGGCAATGTTCATGCTGATGACCGGGTGCCGTCAGCATCATCTCGTCGCCGAAGGTCGACCCGCCACAGCCGGTAATGACGCCGATCTTCTCCCGGTCGATACCGGCCAACTCCAGATGGGAATCGTTCATGGCCTGTTGGGCGGTGTAAAGGCTCAGCCGAATCGGTAGCGCTCGGTCCAGAAGATCACTGCCCTGAAAGACCACCGCTTCCTCGGCAAAATACCGGTCCGGAATCTGACCACCAATCCGAGTCAGGCACCCATCGACATCAAAGCGCCGAATCCAGTCGATGCCGGACTTTCCGGCCACCATATTGGCCCAGCATTCCGAGGTGCTGATGCCCAGGGGAGTGACCATGCCGATACCGGTCACGGCCACCAGTGAGCCTGTTCTTGACTGAGATGCCACTGTTTAACCTTCCCATCGGTTGGAGGTGAGGAACCCGCCATGTTCAGGTTGGATGAACCTTATAATCCGCACCCAGGAGTTTTTCAAACATAAAGAGACCGTGGCCAGCAGGTCCCAAATCCGCTCCGCTCTCAAGCCCTTGCGCATTTCCTTGGGAAGCTTCAACCGAACACTGATCCTAAAGTCCGCTGGTGTCCGTCCAACCGCGGCGAGATCGCTCGCGCAAACCCTCGCGGCGAACTCCATCTTGTCCGCCAAAGCTCAATAGGGTAGAGAAAGCAGCGCGATCCATTCAGTTTCGCAAACCCGGTCCCGCTGGTGCCGACCGTTTGAATTGCCCGGCGGCACCAACGTATACCGGTTAAGGGTAATAAGTTTCGTTTCGTGTGCGCTCTTTCCCGGGAGCGCGGGCATCTTGCCCGCTTTTGGTAATGAAACATCCGATCCCAAACCAGTTTAACAACGAGGAATCCAATGTCAACAGCATCCGCACCCGATCACCGCCTGCCACTGAATCCGGCTGGACCTGATCCGGCCACCGAAATCGCTCAGCGCATTGGCCGGTTCATCGAGGCCTGGCGGGAACAAAACGGGATCCCGCCGATCTGGCGCAACCCGCTGGTGGCCATCGCCACCGCTTCCGATCCGCTGTTTACCGAACTGCGCCGGGCGGTCGCCGCCGATCACCTGATGCCCGAGGACTTGCTCCCAGGAGCCCGCTCGGTGATCACCTTTTTCCTACCCTTTGTGCGCGAATTGGGCAAGGCCAACCAGGCGGCCGGGTCCTTTGCCGCCAGGAGTTGGGCCGAAGCCTACCTGGCAACCAATCAACTGATCGCGGCCATAAACGCCATGCTGGCCGAGAAGCTGGACGAAATCAATCACCGTACCGCAGTCACTCCCGCCACCCACAATTTCGATGAAAAACGCCTGTTGAGCCGCTGGTCGCACAAGCACATCGCCTACATCGCCGGTCTGGGCACCTTTGGCCGGCATCATTTGCTGATCACTGCCGCCGGTTGCTGCGGCCGACTCGGCAGCCTGGTCACCACCGCTGCATTCGCTGCCGGCCCGCGCCCCAACCGTGAATATTGTCTCGCTCGGGCCGGTCATCGCTGCTCGGCCTGCGTCCAGAGATGCGTCTACGGCGCCCTCGGTGACGGCCCCTTCGATCGCCACAAGTGCTATCAGCAGCTACTTTCCAATGATCGGCATTTTAGCGAGTTGCCCTTAGTGGACGTGTGCGGGAAATGCGGGTCCGAAGTCCCCTGCAGCTATGGCATTCCAGCCAGCTCGGAGAAAACCGGTAGGCCCGGCGCAACGGTCTAGGCGCCACCCACAGGCAAAGGTCGGAACAAAACCGAACACATCCCTCGCTGCCGGCGGTCGTAACTTGAGCTGCCGAATTTCGAAAGCAATCCCAATACGCTGCACCTGCCTGGCGAGTTCGGAGGGCTCGACCCGGCGCCCGCGATTATCAGGATTTGCCGGCTGTGCCAAGGGCGCTCTGGTTGGCCAGCAGGCGCTCTTCCAGCAGTGCCTTGGCGGGGAAGGTCCCTTCGGCCTCACCGGCGCGCTGGAAGTTTTCAACCGCCTTTCCGAGGTCCTTGGCCAGTTCATAGGTGAGGGCAGCCTGCCAGTGGAACTCCCGCTTCAAGGTCGCCGGCACTCGCTCCCGCACGGCCTCGAGCTTAGCGACGGCCTCCGGAATCCGACCCAGTTCGCGATCACACAAGGCTGTATGGTATTCGGCCAAGAGACTCAGAAAGTCGGCCTTCGGGGCTCGCTTCAAGGCAGCCTCGAACCAGTTCAGGGCCGCTGCATAATCGCCCCTGCCGTAATAGGCCCGTCCCAAGTCCATCTGAGCGAGAACAGCGATCTTGGTGGCCTGGTATTGTTCAGCCACCCGCGCCAGCGCATCGAGGGTTTCCACCGGCGCGGGTGCCGTAGCGCCCGCTTCGGTTGCCAGGGATCGGTGCGCTTCGCTGTAGGCCTTGAGGGCCGTTTGATCCTTCGAGTGGGCATACCAGTTGTAGCCCAGGGAACCCAGCAGGATCAGAACCACCCCGGCCAACGCACCAATCGCCACCTGCCGATTGCGGACGATCCAATCCACCAGGAGGTTGGTCTTGCCGAGCAGTTCTTCCGCGCGCTCACTGTCCTTTTTCCGGACTTTTATTTTTTTCCCATTCAAGGTCTTGCTCTCCCCGCGAGTTGAGTGCCGTCACCGGCACCATGGTCAGGCCGGCACATCCGAATAAACCTGCGGCTCTATAGCAAATGGCGCGCGGCAACGTCAAGGCGACTTTGGGTCTTCTGGATATTCGACATAAGGCTGGACCAACTGGTGAGCATGAAGGCGGCATCTCCACACGGTAGGTCGGATTGCGACCAAGGGGAGCACCCTGACGATCTTGCCCACGGAGCCTCTCCACGGAGGTCAGGGAGCCCCGCGCGCGCCCTGACCTACCGTTGTCATGCTCCCTCTGGTGGCCATTGGGCCGGCTGCCGCGATCCCGTGCGGCACCGGCGGGCAAGGTCGCTATGTCGAATATCCAGTGGGGCTTCGGCTCGATTGCGAATACCTGATGTCGCTTATTATTGTTGACAGAGCGAACCTGATTTCACTAAGTTGAACATCCTAGAAGGTGCAGGATCTCAACCCCAGGGCGCCGGATGGGCGTCCTTTTCATTTTGCCCCCGATGCCATTGAGGACAAGCTCATGTGCCCGCAACCATCGCGCGTTATCATGGAACCTCAACAGATTCACGAAGCGTTGGAGAGACTCGCCCTGGAAATTGTGGAACAGTCCGGAGAGCGCGCTAAACTGGTGCTGATCGGGATCCACACCGGTGGCGTGTTTCTGGCGCAACGCTTGCGGCAAATTTTGAAACGCCGCTTTGATCTGAACGTGCCGATCGGCACCCTCGATATAACCTTGTATCGGGATGACTGGAGCCGATTGCACACCCAACCGCTGGTGCGCTCCACCAACCTTCCCTTTTCAGTGGAGGATAAGGAAGTGCTGCTGGTGGACGATGTTTTGTTCACCGGTCGCACCATTCGCGCAGCCCTCGATGCGCTGATCGATTACGGGCGACCGAGCCGGGTACGAGTGGTCACCCTGGTCGATCGAGGCCACCGTGAATTACCGATTTGTGGGCAATTTATCGGTCAGGCGATCGATACGCTGCCGGAAGAACAGGTGAACGTCCATCTGGCGGAAAAGGACGGTTTCGATCGAGTGGTTCTCGAATGCCGCACCGCGGCATGAGAATCGGCGGAGGCCGGCCCGCCGCTTTGCCCAATGACGGAGCGCAAGCGGTATCTCGGCGCAAGGGACCCGCGCCGTCAATCCCGCCCGGGTCGGTCCCGGTCATGCCGGGGCAATGATTTGGGCCAACCGATCCACGGATAGATTGCCGCCCGTCATCACCACCACCACTGTTTTGCCGGCCAGTTCCCGACGCAGCTTGAAAGCCGCCGCCAGGGCTGCCGCTCCGGCGACCTCCGCCAGATTCTGAGTGTACTGAAGAGCTAGCCGAACCCCCTGCTGAAGCTCCTCTTCACTCAACAACACCACATTCGCGATGCTGTTTCTCAGCATCGCGTATGGCACCTCAAACACCGAGCGAGCCGCCAAGCCATCGGCAACGGTATCGGCGCTGGCGACGATCACCTTTTCACCCTTTTGCCACGACTGGTAAAACGACGGCATCCGTTCCGCCTGGACCCCGATCAGGGACACCCGCGGATTGATCCCTTCGATCACCTTGGCGATTGCAGCGCAGCCGGTGCCCCCGCCGATGGGCATGACAATCACGTCAACCTCGGGGAGTTCCTCGATGATCTCCAGGCCCATGGTGGCAATCCCGTTGATCAGATGCGGTTCGTTGCCCTGCCTCAAATAGTAGTAGCCCGCGCTTTCCGCCAATTCCTCGGCATAGTCCTGGGCTTCGTAAAAGTCCGCCCCATGTTCAATCAATTGGGCGCCATAAGCCAGTATGGTCTTATTCAATTCGGGATTGTTGTGCTCCGGCACCACGACGTTGCAAAAGATGCCCTTTGCCTGAGCCGCCCAGGCCACCGCCAACCCGTGGTTGCCGCGGGTGGCCACCACGATACCATGTTCCTCCGCTTCAGCAGGGATATGGGCCATGAAATTCACCGCCCCACGCACCTTGAAGGAATTGGTCGGCAGATGATTTTCATGTTTCACGTAGACCTGAGCCTGCAACTCATCCGACAACCGCTTGTAAAACGTCAAGTAGGTCTTCTGGAGTTCGCGCTCGACAACTTGTCGGGCTTTGAAAATTTCCAGCATATTGATCTGGGCAATCAGCGACGCGAAGTGGTTGTCCATATTGTGTTCCTTCGCCTGTTCGATATGATCGGAAAACACAAGCGCATACCAACGCAATCTGTTCTTGACAAGAGTCCATGCCAGGCATGGCAAAACGCCGCGCCCTATGTCCTCGGCGCCGGCGCACTGGAAAATGGATGTTTTGTTGCGCGCGAGGAGCGGGCAGGGGGACTGTGCAGGCGCTCGGATCAACCTCACCGAGCATGAATCCCGGCCTGCCATGGACATGACAACCCCTCCCCTCCGCGCCGGTCGGATCGGATACCGTTAAGGTGGGAGGGGCCGGGCCGGGATGAAGGAGGAAAGGCGTTCACATGGGATAGACGTTGCCGGTTTCGAGGATTCGCCAGCCGCTTCGGGTTTCCCCCAAGAGCAGATTGATCTGCCAGCCGACCTTGCAGTGCTCGACGATTTCCCTCGGCACGGTCACCTCGACAATCCCGGTTTCGCTGTCCATCCCGGACAGATACAGACAGTTGGCTTCCACTTCCTCGACCGTGAAGTAGTCATCCAGTTCGGTGGTCCAATGCCGCGGCGCATGACTCTGAGCGTATTCGTACAACATCCGGGCCAGGCGTTCGGCAGCCGGCAGTTCGCGAGCGGCTTCCATGGCGATTTCCAGCGCCTTGTCGGCCATTTCCTGATCGATGTGGCCCTTTTCCAGCAGCCACTGGATCAGCTTCTTGGTGACGGTGCCGGTGGAACGTAGCAGGGATTCGGAACCCACCACCTTGCGGATCATGAAATAGCCGAGGAAGGTGGAAAGCCCGGAAATGATCTTGTCGGGACCGAAGATGACGCAGAAAGTCAGGTCCTTGTAGTCCGAGAGCCTCATGTACAGGGTGGTGTCCGAAGAACTGGTGAGTTCCTGAAATCCATAAAGATTCAGGCAATGTTCCAGGAGCGAGATGACTTCTTCATAACTTCTGAAGGTGCGGGGTTTGAGGCGACCCCGCTGCGCTCCCAGAAACTTCTTGAGAATCGTTTCAATGTTGGGGTCGGCAATCGTCGGAAACGGAACCACCTTGCCAGTTTGTCTCACCATTACACCACCTGTGGGGATTATCGGAAAACCGATGACTCACTGTCGGCTTCGCTTATACCTTGCTTCCACAGTGAGGACAATAGCTAAATCCCGGGTTCAGAACGGCACCGCAATGGCGGCATTGGGGCCGCCGCGGAGGCTCGGGGGCGGGCGTCCCCGCGGCAAAGTCGGAGTCGGGGGCGGTCACCGCCCCGCAGCGCCGGCAGACCACCATCGGTTCGCCTTTGCGGACCCGAAAAAGGGGGATGAAGAATAGGCTGAGATAATGGTCGATCCGCTCGACCCGGGCCTGGGCCAGGCCGCAGGCCGGACACGGGCGGTGCTGATCGTCGAGCGGTACGGTTTTCGGCTGGACGCCGCCGATCAGAAAAAACATGGCCGCGCCTTTCAAACATTGAACCGAAACTGGATCACATCGCCATCCCGCACCGGGTAGGTCTTGCCCTCCAGTCGCACCTTGGCTTCCTTGCGGGCGGTGTTGTAGTCACCGGCCCGCTTCAGGTCTTCGTAAGCAACTACCTCGGCCCGAATGAAGCCGCGTTGGATATCGGAATGGATCACCCCGGCGGCCTCCACCGCCGAAATCCCGGCGGGAATGGTCCAAGCCTTCACCTCATCTCCCCCCACCGTGAGGAAGGTGGCCAGATTCAGCAGCCGGTAGGAAAGCTCGATCACCCGGTTCACGGCCGCTTCCCGGATCCCGTAATCGGCCAGGAACCCGGCGGCTTCTTCATCACTCAGCTGGGCCAGTTCCATTTCCAGCTGGCCGCGCACCACCAGGGCTTCGGTCCCCGGGAAAGCGGCGTCGGGCAGCCGGTCATGATCGTCCGGATTGTTCACCACGAGCAGCAGCGGTTTTGCGGAAAGAAAGGTGAAGCCCCGAAGCTCCGGGGCCAGGGCCAGTTCCGGTTCGTCGCGCAGTGACTGTTCCTGATTGAGCAACAAGGCGCAGCGCTCCAGCAGTTCGGGTTCCCGGGCGGTGGTCTTGCGCCCCTTGCCGCGATCGGCCGCGATCCGTTCCAGCCGTTTTTCCACCGTGGCCAGATCGGCGATCAGGAATTCTTCCATCAGACCGCGGAATTCCTGATCCGGACGCGGAGCCGGCAGCCCGGCATGAGGGAAATTGCGCACCACCACCAGCAGCGCGTCCACCGGGCGCATGTGGTTGAGCAGCAGCGCCATGTATTCTTTTTTTTGTTCGGCCAATCCGGGCATACCCTGAAGGTCCAGGTAGGTGACCTGAGCATGGGTGGTTTTCTTCGGCTGATAGAGACCGCTCAGCCAGTCCACCCGAGGGTCGGGCACCGCCACCACGCCCAGCACCGGGCTCGGCTGACCGCCGACCGCGGGGGCTTCTCCCTGGCGCCGGGTGAGCGCGTTGAAGATGGTGGTCTTGCCGGACCGCGTCATGCCGATGATGCCAAGCTTCATGAAAACTCCAGTGGGTTTCCCAAGGGTTTGAACATAATTGCTGATATTGCTATGCTGCGCACGGGTCGGATGGACGGGAAGCCCGATTCCCAACCGTTCGCGGTGCCGGACCGAATCGCCGGGAAAGCACCTTCGGTTTTGCTCAGCTCGAAATCAACCAGAGAACCAACGGCCAACCTGTTCTAGCGAATCGCGCGGTAAAGGTCAACGGGACAGCGGTGGACTGGATATTCGACATAAGGCTGGGCCAACCGGCGAGCATGAAGGCGGCATCTCCACACGGTCAGGTTGCGACCAAAGGGGAGCACCCTGACGATCTTGCCCACGGAGCCTCTCCACGGAAGTCAGGGAGCGCCGCGCGCACCCTGACCCACGGTTGTGATGCTCCCTCTGGTGGCCATTGGGCCGGCTGCCGCGATCCCGTGTGGCACTCGCATGGCAAGGTCGCCATGTCGAATATCCAGCGGTGGAAGGCTCGATGCGGGAATTTTTCTTGGCGCGGCGGCCGCCACCCTAGTCGCCAAGGGAGGCGCCATGGAGCAGCAGACGCGCTTGCGCCACCTGGCGGAAGTGGAACCGGATCAGGCGGCGGTGCTGCTGGCGCTGCTGGAAGTGCTGGATTGGCTCGGTTGTGCGGGTGGACCCTGGCGCCAGCGGCTGCTGGCAACCTGGCCGCCCGCTTCCATCGATTCCCCGGAAGCCCTGGTCGAGCGGCTCGGTACTGTCCCGAGCGGATCCGAGCAACCGCTGGCTGAACAGCTTTCCAGACTATCCCGCCGATCCGGGCGCCTGCGTTCGCAAGGTGAAGCCGTGCTGGCGGCGGCCCGGCAGCGCTTTGCAACCGGCTGGCGGATCGCCCGCTGGCCGGACCAGTGGACGGTTCGCCCCGGCTGCCCTCGCCTGGTGCTGCTTTGGGGCCGGCATCGGGGCCCTCCGGTGCCGTTTTGGACCGCCGTATTCAATTCCAGAAAGGGGAAAATCCCCGACAGCGCGGCTCCTTGGTTGGGGGCCCTTCGCTCCCTACTGGCCGATCCTCTTTTCACTCCGGGCGGTTGGGCCACGAGCAGCGGCACCCTGAGCTACGATCTGGTCGCGAGCTACGCCCGCGCGACCGGAGTGCCGCTCCTTCTGGTCGAGACCGATTCTCGGGCCGCAAGCGCGCCGGCCGTTCCTTCGCCCGGACCAGTCGGAACCGAGCATGAACCGATCCTGGTTACCTGTCATTTGGGCGGACCGGCGTGCACCAGACCGACCCGGATGGTCTGCCGCGACCGCATGTTGGCGGCCTTGAGCGATCGGCAGGTGGCGCTCGAAATCCGCGCCCGGGGGAACCTAGCCCAGGTGCTCGCCGAGGCTCAAGAACAGACGCCGCGCCCGTTCTGGATTTTCGACTCGCCCACCGAAACCGCCGCGGCCGGCGGCAATCGATGGCTGCGAGCCCGGTTCCCCGGAGCCAACCGGCTGATCGTCGACCCTGGCCCGGCCGACCCGACAGCGGACCGGGATCCCGTGGCAGCGCCATCCGAACCGGCAGGCGTCGCTACCGCCAAGGGCCTGCCCGGCGACTACCTCTACCATTACACCCGTGCCTGCCCCGGGCACTGGCCCGGGCAGAAGGTTCAGAATTACCACTTGGATCTCATTTTCAACCGCTCCGACTGCGCCCACGGCGCTTTCGATACGCTCTGCCGAATTCTCCAGGAGGAACGGCTACGGGCCGGGTCGCGGATGGTCAGGGGCGAAACCGCCGTCATCTGCTGGAGCGCGCACCCGTATGCGGAGCTGGAGCGGTTCCGCCGCTGGCGACCGGGCCTGGTCCGCTGGACGGTGGAACCCTGGGGACTCGCGGTGCGCAAAGGCATCCTTCGGCGGCTCGGGGCCAAACCCGCCATCTACCTGCCGCCGGAACTTTTTTCCCGATTGCGGCCGGCCGATCGCTACCGCTACCAGCGCCATGAGCCGCCCGGCTGCATCTGGAAACAAGAACGG
>Ga0100396_1002752_pt1 | contig 11520 bp, 7 predicted proteins | sample CryGeymeta201520_FD_81551 | JGI IMG/M metagenome (GOLD analysis project Ga0100396, IMG submission 81551) | Groundwater microbial communities from Crystal Geyser aquifers in Utah, USA - Crystal Geyser metaG 2015-20 | ecosystem: Environmental > Aquatic > Deep subsurface > Groundwater | place: USA... | reverse complement strand
GACGTTCGCCGTCTCCTGCGCGCCGGTGCGATACATGAAGCTGCCGCCGATCTGGACCTTCTGCTTCTGAGCTTCCAGCTTGGCGAGGCGAGCCTCGTGATCGTCGACCTGGCCCTTAATCTTGGCCAGTTCGTCCTTGAACTCCTCGGTCAGGTCGGCCATGATCTGCTTGGCGCGGTTGTAGTCGACCGCGGTGTCCTTGCCGGCTGCGCCGGCAGGACCGGTTGCGCCAGCAGCGCCAGTAGCGCCAGCAGCGCCAGCAGCGCCAGTAGCGCCGGCCGGACCAGCAGCACCGGTAGCGCCAGCGGCGCCAGCGGGACCGACGGGACCAGCGGGACCAACTCCGCCACCGGCTTCGCCGGCTTTGGCATAGCGCCCATCCAACTTCTGGATGAGTCGGGCGATCATCATCGCCATCTCGTAACGGGTCATGGGTTGCTGTCCGTGGTACTTACCATCCGGATAGCCCTCGACGATTCCCATGTCTGCCAGCTCGGAAACTGCCTCGTATGCCCAGTGATCGAAGGGCACGTCGGCAAACGGAGCTGCCATTGTGGGAACTGTGAGCGCCAGCAACATTACGCTGCCGATAAGCAGCGCGAGGTGCTTTTTCACGATTGTTCCTCCTGCGATTTCGTCCCTACAGTGTAGGGTACGGTTTGCTGCGACTGCCACGCCCGCTGCAACGGAGTGGGGTGATGTGCGTGGCGCGTACGGTACTGGGGAGCAACATGCAGGGGCTGAGTAGCATCAGGAGAAGCAACAGAGTGTCCATGTTTCCTCGATGCTTGCTTCCCTCAGCATGAGCGTGCAGCGGTTACAGTGCTCCCTAACCCGTTCCGACTTAGGTCGGGCGGGCTCCTTTCCTCTGCGCACAACTGTCCTCCGCGCAACTCGGGCGCACTCAGGAACCCTCCTTTCTTGCCCAGTTTGGAGTTGAATGCACGAAGGCGTGCAGCAGATTGAAAGACCAAGTAGCTTGGTCGTAGATTCTGCAGTGGTTGGGGGGAATCGTGTCTTCAGTCTGTTTTCAAGGACCGGGACGTCAGAGACCGAGCGCTTAGACGCCAACCTCCCTGCGGAGGTTCCGTCCATAGCACATTCATGTATGACGCGATTCTATCACCGCCGGTAACCGTTGTCAACAAGCCGGCCCAACTGGCCGTTCGGCCCCTGCAACTGTGTGGGAACACTAGCCGAGTTCTGATCGGCGCTTGAGTGCCTCCGCGGCCAGCCGGACGCTGCCCTCGTGCTGCTCCAGCGCGGCCCGCGCCTCGTCGGCCGAGACGCCGGTGAGGCGCTGGACCAAGCGGGTGGCCCGTTCCCAGAGCTTCCCGCAGCGGAGCTGCATGTCTACCATCAGGTTGCCTTTGACGCGGCCGAGGCGCACCATGGTCACGGTGCTGATCATGTTGAGGACCAGCTTCTCGGCGGTGCCGGCTTTCATCCGGGTGGAGCCTGTGACGACCTCGGGGCCGACAACCGGGCAGAGGGTCACCTCAGCGAATCGCGACATCTCGGCGTTCTCGTTGCAGACTAGAGCGATGGCGGCTGCCCCGACTGAGCGGGCGTACTGCAGCGCGCCAATGCAGAACGGCGTCCGGCCGCTGGCGCTGAGCGCCACGATCGCGTCCTGCGCCGATAGGCCGCGGGACTGCAGCTCCCGCACTGCCTCTTCCGGGTGATCCTCAGCCCCTTCCTGAGACTGGAACACCGCCGCCGGGCCGCCCGCGATGAGGCCCTGCACCAACTCAGGGTCGGTGCCAAAGGTCGGCGGGCACTCGGAGGCGTCCACCACACCCAACCGCCCACTGGTGCCGGCGCCGACGTAGAAGAGCCGCCCTCCTTGGCGTAGCCGGTCTACAACCAAGTCAATCGCTTGGGCAATGCGAGGAATCTCGCGCTCCACGGCGAGAGGGACGAGTTTGTCCTCCTCATTGATGACGCGGAGCATCTCCTGAACCGAGAGCACATCCAGCCCTTCTGAGGCAGGATTGGGTTGCTCGGTGGTCAGGGCGCCAAGTTCGCTTGAGTTGGGGTGCTCGGACATATCGGGCGGTGCGGACCGATCAGACGGCTCGGCCGGGGTCGCCAGGCTCACCCGGGGTCGCGGAGCTTGGCAAGAGCGCGTAGTGCGGCGCCGTGGGCGGCAGTGTGCAGTGGCGGCTGCACCCCGATCTGCGGTATCCGCTCACGCACTGCGTCGCAGAATAGACGCTGAAGCGGGCCTTTGCGCACGAGAAGCGTCCCGCCGTAGCTGACGGTCACCCTCACTGGAGACGGCCAGAGCTGGCGGACCACAGACAGAGTGGTCTCGGCCAGCCGGCCCGCAGACTCTTCCACCAGAGCCAGTGCCACCGAATCGCCCGCCTCCGCCGCTTCCAGGGCGCACCGGGCGAGGGAGGCAATCTCAGCGGGGCTACGATAGCTGCTATACAACCAAGTCGCCAACTGATCCAGGTCGGCAGTGCCGGTGGTCTGGCGGATGCGGTCGGGCAGTTCCGTCTGCGGGCCGCGCCCTTCCACCGAACGGGCGGCGGCACGCAGTGTGCGGAGCGCTAGGTCGTAGCCGCCGCCTTCATCGCCCATCAGCCGGCCCCAGCCGTCCGCCCGGGCGCGTTTGCCGTCGGCGTCGATGCCGAACGCAATGGCGCCGGTACCGGCGATCGTGATGACTCCCGGCTCGCCAGCGGTGGCACCATAGAGGGCGACGGCCGCGTCGTGATCCACCTCAAAGACAGCCGCCAAGCCCTGCTGCCCGAGGAGGTCCGTCATCCGCTTGAGGTCGTGCGCCCGCCCGACGCCTGCCAACCCGTAACAGGCCGAAGCAAAGTACGCCAGCCCCATGTCGGCGGCCTCGGCGGCGACCCGAGCGGCTTCTACGAGCTGCTTGCCCGCCGCCTCGAAGCCGCAGACGAGAGGGTTGCACCCATCGGCCTCCCCTGTCCCGACCACTGCTCCAGAGGCGTCGAGGACGACTGCCTTGGTCGTTGTCGCGCCGCCATCGATGCCAAGCACGAAGTCCATGATCCTGCTCCGATAGGTAGTCGTGTCTCCGGGAGTCCCGGAAATTGCTCCGCGTTCTCTTGACGCGCCGATTGTAGCCCAGCCGTCCGGCCGCAACCACGCCTCTCTGGCGGCTGATGCTCCGAGGGCGGGCGCTCGCATCGGTTGGGGTAGAATGTGACCAGCGACCTGTCTGGAGGACGCTCGATGCCCTTGGACTGCGCCAACCTGGTGGAGGAACTGAAGGCCGCGCCGGACTACAACGGGCAGATTGTGCACCACGAGATCCTCCCCGGCCGGCGAGCAAAGTACGCGGAGTTGGACCCTCCGCTGCACCCCTCGTTGGCAGAGGCGTTGGGGCGACAGGGCATCAAGCGGCTCTACCAGCACCAAGTGGAAGCCCTCACGCTTGCCCGGGCAGGTCGCCACGTCATGGTCGTGACGGCGACCGCCAGCGGCAAGACGCTCTGCTACAACGCGCCCGTCATCGAGGCCATCCTTGCCGACCGCGGCACTCGGGCGCTTTACCTCTTTCCCACCAAGGCCCTGGCCCAGGACCAGTTGCGCAAGCTCAACGAGCTTGATCTGTTCCCCACGCTGAAAGCGGCAACGTACGATGGTGACACGCCGGCAAAGGACCGGCGTATCGTCAAGCAGGTCGCACAGGTTGTGCTGACGAACCCCGACATGCTGCACGTTGGGGTGCTGCCCAATCACACCACGTGGGCCCAGTTCCTTCTCCAGCTCCGCTACGTCGTCGTCGACGAACTGCACACCTACCAGGGCGTGTTTGGCGCGCACACAGCTAACGTCCTCCGTCGGCTGCGCCGCCTTTGCGCTCACTACCAGGTGGAGCCGCAGTTCCTGTGCTGTTCTGCCACAATCGGCAACCCGGAGGAGGCGGCAGAACGGCTACTGGGCCTCCCGGTGGAGGTGGTGAAAGGCGACACCGCCCCCGCGGCACGCAAGCACTTCCTGTTCTGGAATCCGCCACTCCTGGGAGCGGGCAGCGCCGGCCGGCGCAGCGCCAACTTCGAGGCGGTGGAGGTGCTCGCGCGGCTCGTCCGCAGGCAGGTGCGCACCCTCGTGTTCACCCAGGCGCGCGTGACGGCCGAACTCATCCTGCGCTACGCGCGGAATCTGCTGAAGGGCACTCCCGGGCTGCCCGAGAAACTCATGGCCTACCGCGCCGGCTACCTCCCCGCCGAGCGCCGCGAGATCGAGCGACAGCTCTTCGAGGGGGAGTTGCTTGGGGTCGCTTCGACTTCCGCCCTCGAACTGGGCGTCGATGTCGGCGGCCTGGACGCCGCCATCCTCGTGGGGTATCCGGGTCGGATCTCCAGCCTGTGGCAGCAGGCCGGGCGCGCCGGGCGACGTGAAGGAGAGGCCGTGGTCGTGCTGGTAGCGCTTGGCGGCCCGTTGGACCAGTTCCTGATGCGCCACCCCGACTACCTGTTCAAGCGCGCCAGCGAACGCGCGCTGCTGGACCCGGCGAACATCTATATACTGGCGGCACACTTGCTCTGCGCCGCGTACGAGCTGCCTCTGTCGGCCGGGGACCAAGAGCCCTTTGCCCCGGCAATGACGGCCCTCGTCGAGCGACTGACCGAGGGCGGGCTGCTAACCCGGCGCGACCGCTGGTTCTGGACCGGCGAGGGGCGACCCCAGGACTTGGTGAACATCCGGTCCGCCTCGGGTGAGGCGTATGAGGTTCGGGATATCGGCCGCGACAAGGAAGTCATTGCCACCGTCGACTCCGCTCGGGCATTCGACACGATTCACGAAGGCGCGGTGTACCTCCATCGAGGCGAGTCGTACCTGGTCAAGTGGCTGGACACTGAGGAGCGAGTTGGCTACGTTGAACGCACCGACGTCAACTACTACACTTGGCCGCTGACCTCGACACAGACCGAGGTTGTGGAGCCGGAGAGGGAGCGCCCGCTCGGCGGCGGCTCGACGGTGCACTTTGGCCTGGTGAATATCCGCGCTCAGGTCGTTGGCTATCGAAAGGTGCAGCAGTACAATGAGCGGCCGCTTGGTAGTGAAGACCTGGAACTCCCGGCCAGTGAGTTCGAGACCCGAGGGTTCTGGATCGTGCTCGGACAGGGCGCCCTGGCTGCCGTCGAGGCGGCGCCAGCCGACCTGCTCGGCTCCCTGCACGCCGCCGAGCATGCTATCATTGCCCTGTTGCCGCTGCAGGCCGCCTGCGACGAACGCGATCTGAGCGGCGTCTCCCACGCGCAGCACCCGGACACCGGGGGCGCGTCTCTCTTCGTCTACGACGACTATCCCGGAGGAGCCGGCATCGCGGAGCGGGGCTACGAGTTGCTCTCCGAGTTGCTGGGCAACACGTTGGAGACTGTCGCTGCCTGCACGTGCGAGAGCGGCTGCCCGTCATGCGTTCAGTCGCCCCGCTGCGGCGACGGGAACCAACCCTTGGACAAGCAGGGCGCGACCGTGCTGCTGCGCGCTTTGCTGGAGCAGCAACCACGCTGAACGCGGGTCCATCGCCTCGGCGGCGATGGCTACGGAGGGAATTGACATGCGCGCAATTGCCGGTAGTGCCTTACTGCTCGCGACGTGGCTGGCATCCGCTCGGGGTCTCTGCGAGGGGACGGCCGCCCAAGCGGCCGCAGCCGCGCCAAGCGCGGTCGCTCGCGTGGCCTTCGACACGAACGCGTACGGGAAGCGCGTCGTGGCCATTGACGGGAAGCTGGCGGCACTCTACTGGTGCTACGGGCTCGAGGACCCTGCGGACCTCGACAGCTACAAGGAATGCGGCTTCAACACCGTGTGGGTGCCGGTTCCGTGGAACCGCGACAATAACTGGGACAAGCTCGAGGCACTGATTCGTGCCGCGGCGGAGCACGACCTGTGGGTTGTCCTCGGGGTCGAGACAGGCTGGCCGAAGACGGACGAGGCGCCGCCTCGCGTGACCCCGCGGTACGCGGCCTATCGCAAGGCCTGTTCGGACTGGATCCAGGGACTGACGGAACGGTACAAGGACACGCCCAACCTGATCGCCTGGGCTACCCAGGACGATCCGGGGCAAGTCGTCACCCAAGACGATGCCGCGTTTCAGGACTACCTCCGTTCCCGCTATCCGTCGGAGCGCGAGCTGTCTGTCGGCTGGCAGGTGCAGGTCGACAAGTTCGAGCAGGTCACGCTGGCGGGGACCCCGCAGGTGGACCATGGCGCCCCGCCCTTCTTCGCTCGCCCTTCACTGGACCTCCTGCTCTACCGGTGGCAAGAGTTCGCCAACACACTGGACCTGTGGGCGAAGGAGATCCGCTCGCGCGACAGGCAGCGGCTCCTGTTCACCGGCCGCATCCGGGACTACAAGGGACTGATCAGCGTCCCCCGGTCCTACGACGCTATCCTGCCGGAGTTGTTGCCGGGGCAGGTCGAGAACGACCTGGTGACCCACAACGCCCACGGCATCGACATCGCCCGGCGGGGCGGTGCGTTCTGCGTGCTGCCCAACCTGTTCTGCGGAAGGGAAGGCAAGGGCGCCCTGCCTGCACAGCTTGCCGGCTGGATGAGGGCGGCGGCCTTGCACGGCGCCGGGGGCATGAGCCTGTCCGACTGGCCGTCGCTGAAGAACACCGAGGAACTCCGGAAGGTGGTGCGAGCCACCTGGGAGGAGTTGCTCGCCTCGGGCCTGTTGTGGCGAGAACCTCGGCCGACGACAGCGATTCTCTATGAGCCCACGGGGGAAGGCGTCGTGGCCAACAACCGACCCGTGTACGGGTACGGTGAGCAGTTCTCGCTGGGCGAGCCAAGCGAACTCATTTACTCGCTGCATGCCGGTACGCGGCAGGGGCAGTTCGACTACCTGGGGGTGGACTCTCTCTCGCTGCCACGTGCCGAACTGCAGCAGTACGGCGCGATCCTGGCGCCCCTGGCGCTGACCCTCAACCAGCGCGCCCAGGCCGCGCTGCTGCAGTACGTTTCACAAGGCGGGGTGCTGGTGGCGGACCTGGGCCTCGGTATGGCTGACGCCGGCGACACGCTGGCCGCGCTGCCTCCGCCACTCCAAGAGCTGATTGGCGACTACGGCATCCAGCGGTTCATCTCGGGCCAACGCAACATGAGCATTCTGGTGGAGCACCCGCTGTTTCCGTCACTGCAAAAAGGGCAGCTCACCACCGGGAACGGCGTGGGAGGCACTGCGTTTACCGGAGTGTTCGGCATGTCCCGCCCGTGGCGTGACGCTGTTCCCTTTGGGCTGGTGTTCCCCGGCACGCGCGGTGCCGCGGCGCCCGGCTCCTGCTCCCTCACCATCAACCGATACGGAAATGGATACGCGGTGTACGCGCCGTTCCGCCTTTGGGCCAACTGGCTCATCGACAGTGACCTCTGGGCGCCGTTCCACGACAGCCTGTTCTCGCGGCGCGCCAGCCTGACCGTGCAGAACACCGACCGTCTGGCGCCTCCCGGAATCCAGGTGGCGGCCCTGCAGGAGAGCCTCGCGGTGGCCAACTTCGGCCGGCGGGCGCAGGCTGCCGTGATCGACACGGTTGGCGCCAACAACCTCCTTCTCACCGACTGCGTGGCGACGCTCTTCAGCAGCAGCTACCCCACCGCGGCTCTGTACGGCGGGCACCAGTACGGCCGCTTGGGCGAGACGGAACTCGCCAAGGCGGTGGATGGAGAGCGCTCCCGCCCGCAGCGAGTGCACGTGACCGTCCCCGCCGGGGAGCTGCGGGTGTGCAGGATGGTCCCTGTGCGGGTTGAGCCGGAGGGGGAGTCGTGTCTCGCCCAAGTGGTGTCCTACACCAAAGACGAGGTCCGCCTCGAGGTGTACTCGGAGAGTAGCCGCGTGCAAGTGGGCCGCGAAGGTCAGGTGACCGTTCAGCCGCGGAATGCCAGTCTGATGCGCGTGGTGCTGTACCCCGGTCTCTACGAGGTCGCCCCGAACAGCGTGCATGTGGTCACGGCAGTCGACTTGAAGACGAAACAATCGACTTCAGTGACCATCAACGCGGGGACCCCCCCGATGATCGTCTTCCCAGGTCGGTTCCGCGCAAGCGAGATCGTCATACAGCCGGCGCAGAACCAGTGACGTCGCAGACGTCCGAGGGGAACAGGCAGCCACTCCCCTTCACTCCTTCCCCGTTCCTTCCCGCCCCCTCTTCTCCGTCCCATACCGCGCCTTGACTTCTGCCTCCGAGAGCACGCGCGTGTAGATCCGGAACTCGTCGAAGAGACCGGTGAAGGGCTTGTAGCTGGAGGGGATGCGGAGGTCCTTGCCCGGGGCGCCCAAGGCACCGGTGAGGGGCGGCGGAAGGGGCGTCGTGGCGTCCGCGACGCCGTTCAGGCAACAGGTGACTTGGCGGTGCTTCCTGTCCACCGTAAACGCAAGAGGGGCCCACGCGCCTGCCGGCAGCGGCGTTTTGCAGGTCGGCCGCACCGACTTGCCTTCACCGGTGCCCTCGCCAAGCACCAGTTCGGCTCTGCCGTCGGGCAGAACGTTGATGACCCACCAGGTGGCGGGGAAGTCCTCTTTGCCCAGCAGACGGCCGTCTTCTGTGGTGAGATAGAGCCGCTCTCCCGCTGCGACCATGCCGTCGAAGGCCGGCAGCGAGTCCAGCCGGTACTGGGCGCGCGTTTCCCCGTCTGCGGCGGCATCTGCTGCGAGCACGCCTCCCTTCGGCCCCTCAAAGTCAAGGGGCGACTGAAGCCCCCGCGGCGGCGGGCCGGCCACGAACAGCGTCTCACCTGCCAGCACCATCGCCCGGGCCAGCAACGGAATCTCGTGGGTCCACCGAGGAGCCACCTTCAGTTCGGCCTTCCCGTTCTGCGGGTAATCACGGTTGGCACGGGCGTAATCGGGGGGCGGCTGGGGAGTCACCGCTGAGCGGTCCAGGGAGAACAGGTGGTACTTGCGTTCGGTGGCGCCTCGGTAGTACTCGGGCTTGTAGCCGAAGCCGTAGAGCGCCGACTCGGACATCGAGAGCAATCGACCCGCTGGCGCCTCCCGGCCGGCGAAGTACCAAACCGATGTAGCCCGAGTAGAAGTGGTCGCCGAAGATCCAGTAGGTGCGGCGCCACCAGTCGTCATGTAGGAACCCGGCGGGGCTGTAGAGGTGTGCCTTCGGTTCCTGCGGCTGCAGACTGTCGGCGGCGAAGCTCAAGCGGCGCATGTAGACGCTGTCGCCGTCGGTGGAGAGGACGTCCGGCAGCGCGCCGGGCAGCTCGAACATCAACGGCTCCTCGGGCTGCTCACCCGTCTCAGCGTCGCGGCTGTACACAACGCGTCGCGCCAACTCCCGGCCGGTCTGCAGGTCCAGCTTGCAGAGGTGGATGCCGCCGTCCAGGGACGAACTGCGGCCGGCGGCGCAGTAGGCCACCCCGTCGCGAATCAGCACACTGCCGCTGACGGGCCAGGCCGACTCGACCCGTCCGAAGGCAACCACGCGCCGCTCCTGCGGGGCGACAAGTGAGCGCCATACCAACGCGCCCTCGGCGGCCCGCAGGCAGTAGACCCAGCCATCGGCACAGCCGAACACGACAAGCCCCGCGGCAATCGTCGGCGGTGAGTCGACCCCGCCCTCGGCGGTGAACTGCCACCGCTCCCGGCCCGTAGCAGCGTCGACGGCGTGGATCGAGTGATCGCGGGCCGAGGCGACCAACGCCAGCCCCTCGGCAACCACGGGACTACTCAACTGCCCACCCAAACGCGCCTCCCGCAGAACGCTCAGCTCAGGGGGGACCGCTGCCTGCGTCGCCCCGGTCCGCGCCGGGTCGTGGCGATACGTGGGCCAGTCGGTCGATTTCAGATTTTGGATTTGGGGCTTCGCCGATCGCGGGCCCGCGTTCAAGACGGCTTCCGTCACTCGCCACAGGCCGCTCGTCCCCAGCTTCTCGTGGCGCCAGCGCCAGGAAGCCGGTCAGCTTCGCCTCGATGTAGCATGCGCAGGAATGAGGGGGCGCATAGAGGAGACCGTGGCACGGGAGCGTGCCGTATTGGCAGACGCCTCGCACCCAATGGTGCCGCCACGCCTGCCCCGTCTGGCAGTCGATGAACTCGACCCCCGTCCTGCCGGTGACCAGGTAGCGAGTCGTGGCGCGGTTCCGGTGGCACCGGTGATGGGGCAGGGTGGTCTGGAACGCCTTGTCCGGCGAAATCCGGCGGCGAATCTCGCCCGTGTGCAGGTCGCTGGCGACCACGAAGTCAGGCCCGGTGCGGGCGCGGCTCTGTCCCACTCAGACGAGCCCGTCGATGACGAACACGTCCGTGGGCGCGTGGTACGCCTCGGCGCACGGGCACGACCACAGCTCCTTGCCCGTCTCGGCCGAGTACGCCGTCAACACGCCCGCGGCGCCGGCGGTCGCCAGCCACTGAGCGATGGGCTTGCCCGTCGTCGCGTTGAGGTTGGAGTCTTGGTTGAGGTCCCGGTCGGCGCAGAGCACCACGTCCTCGCTAAGGACGACGGTCGGGGCCGAGAAGCCCGGTCGCGGCCCAAAGGGCGCCCCGGCGACCTCTCGAGGCGTCTGCCAGCGCGGTTGGCCGGTGCTGGCATCGAGGCAGCCCAGCGCTTGGCTACCCAGGTAGCAGACGTGCCCGCCGCTGACAGCGAGCGACATGGGCAGCGGGCCGGCGCCCTGCTGCCGCCAAAGCGCCCGGCCGGTGACAGCGTCGAAGGCCAGGAGGGTCCGCGGCGCACTTGCGGAGTCGCTGGCGACGACGTATAGGACGGATCGGTCTGATCGGTCCGCTCTGTCGGACCCGACGGACGGCGCCCAGAGGATCTCCTCGGCACCCTCTGTGCCCGCGTAGGTCGTCACTGTCTCACCGGTCGCCGCGTCGAGCGCGGTCGCCGGAGCGCTGCACCCAAGCGTGACGTACGCCCGCTCGCCGGCCGCGACAAGTCGCCGTGACAGCTCCGGCGGCCCCGACCGGAACGAACGCAGGTGCGACTGCCACGACGAGAGCGGCCGCTTCCACAGCGCGATGCCGTTGAAGGCGTCCCGGGCGATCAGCACCCACTGGGGCGGCAAGAGGATGGAGGCGGTCGGTGCCTCGTCTTCGATGCAGAACAGCCGCCCGCCCGCTGAGACCACGACGCTGGTGCTGGCCAGCGTCTCGTGGAGACGGGCGACGCGCGTCGACAAGGGCGCCGCCGGGCGTGAGCACCCGCAGCGCCTTCTCTCGCGATACCGCCTTCGCGTCGCTCGTCACGAGGAGGTTGACGAGATTGTCTGCATATGGCAGCCGCCCGCCGCGCCACTGGTCCACCGAGACCGGCCCGTGCAACCCCGCCGCCCGGACAGGCTCCCGCGCCCGGGCGATGCTTGCCGGGTCGGTGCTCAGTCCCTGAACCAAGTGGCGGTCGTTGACGTGCAGAGCACCCGTCAACTCGCCGTCGCCGCACGGGACGTGCACCACGGCTACTGCCCCGAAGTCCCAGGGGCAAACGGGCAAGGCAGTACGTTGGACGAGTGTCGCAGCAGCCTGCGGTCCGCTGTTGAGTTGATCCTCCAGGATCGGTTGGAGGACGCGTTGCGCGG
>Ga0100396_1002750_pt1 | contig 11534 bp, 5 predicted proteins | sample CryGeymeta201520_FD_81551 | JGI IMG/M metagenome (GOLD analysis project Ga0100396, IMG submission 81551) | Groundwater microbial communities from Crystal Geyser aquifers in Utah, USA - Crystal Geyser metaG 2015-20 | ecosystem: Environmental > Aquatic > Deep subsurface > Groundwater | place: USA... | reverse complement strand
CTGGCGACGACCTCCCGATCTCGCTCGGCGCCGAACGCAGCCCCGAGATCGTGGTGCGCGACATGCTGAAGGAAGCCGCCAGCTCGCGCGGCTTCCGCATGCTCGTCACGCCGCCCGAGAGCCACGCCGACATCGGGCGCTCCGTCGCCGCCGCGCTTGCGGCCAACTGGGTGTCGTTCGACGACGCGTTCTTCTCGGAGCACTCGGCAGACATCAAGTCGCTCGAGCGCGCCGAGCGCTTCGTCGCCCAGCGCGAGGCGCTGACCGAGGCCGCCGAGCAGACGCTGTTCAACCTGCTCGAAGAGCACGTCCGGCCAGGCAATGTGATCGTGCTGGGCGACACCGCGCTCTTCGGCCTGTGCGAGGCGCTCGACCTTCCGCGCCGCCTCTACGACGAGACGCTCTCCGGCAGCCGGGGCTTCTGGATCCTCGTGGTCCCGGGCGTCATCCACAACCGCCAGCCGCGCTTCAACGAGGGGTCCGCCATGTGGCACCTCGAAGGCGCGACGCTGCCTCTGCTGAACCCACTGCCAAGAGGCGTGGCTTGAACCCGGAAGACTGGGACGTGCTCAGAGAGGGCTGGGCGTTCGAGGCCAAGCTCGCGCAGGGCGCCGACGGACGAGGCGAGGTTCCTGCGTCCTTCTGGGAGACGTACAGCGCGTTCGCGAACACCGAGGGCGGCGTGATCGTGCTCGGCGCGGCAGAGCGCAAAGATGGAGCCTTCGAGGCTCGCGGCATCGAGGACCTCGACAAGGTCGAGCGCGATCTCTGGAACACGCTGCAGAACCCGCAGAAGGTGAGCGCCAATCTGCTCACGCGGGCGAGCGTGACGCGCGAAGACCTCGAGGGTCGCCACCTGCTCGTCGTCCGCATTCCCAAAGCCCCGCGCTCCCTGCGGCCGGTGCATCTGAACGGCACGATGACGCGCGCCTACCTGCGCGTCCACGAAGGTGATCGCCTTGTCAGTCCGGAGGTGGCGCGCCGGATGATTGCCGACTCGCTCCCCGATCGCGACGCCAAGGTGCTCAAGCACTTCACCGCGGCGGATCTCGATCCCGAGAGCATCCGCCGCTACCGTAACGTCTTCGCCGGCAAGCGCCCCGAGCACCCGTTCGTCACCGAAGACGACAGTGGCTTCTTGCGGCAGGTCGGAGTGCTCAAGCAGGCGCGAGGGCAGAGCACCCTGGGCCTGACGCTCGGCGGGCTGCTCATGCTCGGTCGTGAGCTCTCCATCCGGGACCGGTTCCCGCATTGGCACCTGAGCTATCGGGAGCTGCCTGCCGACATCGGCGTGGCGCCGCGCTGGGTCGATCGCATCTCGTCCGACGGCTCGTGGAACGCCAACCTCTTCGAGTTCTACACGCGCATCGTGCTCAAGCTCTACGAGGGGCTCAAGGTGCCCTTTGCGCTCGAGGGCGGTCAGTTCCGCGTCGACGACACGCCCGCGCACAAGGCCGTTCGCGAAGCGCTCGTCAACACGCTCATTCACGCCGACTACGAAGGCCGCGGGGGCGTCCGCGTGCTGCGCGACCCCGCGGCATTCGAGTTCATCAACCCGGGGCTCTTGCTCGTGACGCCCGAGCAGGTCTGGAAAGGCGGCTTGAGCGAGCCGCGCAATCCGCTCGTGCAGCGCCTCTTCGGCTTCCTGCAGTTGGGCGAGCGTGAGGGCTCCGGCGGCCCGACCATCCTGCGCGCGTGGTCGGAGCAGCGCTGGCGCACGCCCGAGCTGATCGAGGACGCCGAGAACTCCGAGCTTCACTTGAAGCTGCGGCTGGTGACCCTCCTGCCGGACACTTCGGTCGACGCGGTGCGCGCGCACCTGGGGGCGATGTTCGACGCCCAAGACGAGATCGGCCACTTGGCGCTCGTCACCGCGCATGCAGAAGGCGGAGTGACGCATGCGCGGGTCGCAGGCCTCACGAACGCGCACCCCCGGGACGTGACCATCAAGCTGCAAGAGCTCCTCCGAAAGGGCCTGCTCGTCGCGAGCGGGCCAGCCCGGACCAGGCACTACTCCCTCGCGACGGACGCAAGCCAGGAGCCGGGCTCCGTCGGGTCCGCCACGGCGGGTAGCTTCCGGCAAGACCAGCGGGGCATGGGGCCAAGCTCCGAGGAAAGCTCCGAGGAAAGCTCCGAGGAAAGCTCCGAGGAAAGCTCCGAGGAAAGCTCCGAGGAAACTTCGTCGGGCTCCGAGGAAACCCGGGGCTGGAAGCCGATGGCGGATCAGCTCGAAGCGGTCGTGGCGTTCTGTGCCGACGGGTGGCGGACGCTGCCCGAGATCGCAGCGGCGCTCGGCCGGCAGCCCAGCACAGTCCGCACGATGTACCTGAAGTCGCTGCTCGAGCGTGGCGCGCTGGTCCGTAAGTACCCGGACAACCCTCGCCACCCTCATCAGGCCTACCGAGCAGCGAGCACCGACGCATGAACCCGCCCGACCGAGCCCGATTGACCAGTGCGCTGCGCGACCACGTCGCGAGGATCGCCGCCGATCTGCGCGCGAAGATGCGCGCGCCCGGCGCTACGCGCGTGGCCGCCGAGCAGCTTCACAAGGACGAGCGCGTCGGCGAGGACTTCGAGGTGTGGACGGATCTGCTCTCGCGCCGCGCGGCCGTGCTCTGGGTGCTCAAGAGCGTCTACGTGCGCGTGCTCGAAGATCGCGGGCTGCTCGCGCCGGGGCGGCTGCTCGACCCCGAAGCACAGCAGCTCTTCGAGAAGCTCGCGCCGAACCTGGGCGAGACGGCGTTCCTGCGCTGGATCTACAAGGACCTCGCCAGCACGCGTGGCGGCGTGCCCGAGCTGTTCAGCCCGCAACCCGCCGAGGTGGCGCTGCCCTCCGACGAGCTGTCGCGCGCGCTGATCGCCTTCTGGCGGCACCGCGACGCCGACTCGGGCGCGCTGTGGAGCTTCGCCGAGGAGCGCTTCGAGGGCGAGCTGATGGGCGACCTGTACCAAGAGCTCGATCCGGTCGTGAAGGCCCGCTTCGCGCTCTGCCAGACACCCGATTTCGTGCGCGCGTTTATCTTGGACCGCACGCTGACGCCCGCCATCGAGACCTTCGGCGCCGAGGAAGTGCGGCTGCTCGATCCAGCGTGCGGCTCGGGCCATTTCCTGATCGATGGGCTCAAGCGCCTGATCGCCGCGACCGCCGAGAAGCACGCTGACTGGGACCGCGCGAAGGTCGTCGCGCATGCGCTCGAACGCGTCGTCGGCATCGACTTGAATGACTACGCCTGCGCACTCGCGCGCACGCGCCTCATCATGACGGCCGCCGAGCTGGCGGGTGTCACCAAGCTCGCCGACGCCGCGCGCTTCCATCCGCACGTGTACTGGGCCGATGGGCTCGAGCAGGTCGAGAAGGAGGAGCAGAACCCGTCGCTGCAGTACGCGCTGTTCGAGCAAGTAGAGGAGAAGCCTCGCGCGACGTTGACGCGCTCGGATGTTCGCGCCGCGCTCAAGAGGGTGTTCGAGAAGAGGTTCCACGCGGTGGTGGCGAACCCGCCGTACATCACCGAGAAGGACGCGGCGCGAAAGGACTACCACCGCGAGAAGATCGGCAAATCACAACGCTATGTATCTGCCTATCGGCAGTACTCGCTCGCATCCCCGTTCACAGAGCGCTGCTTTCAGCTCGCCGAGAAGGACGGCTTCGTCGGCATCATCACCAGCAACAACTTCATGAAGCGCGAGTTCGGCAAGCCCCTGATCGAGAAGGTCCTGGTTGGGCTCGAACTGTCGCTCGTGGTCGATACCTCGCAGGCGTACATCCCCTTCCACGGCACGCCGACCGTGCTGCTGTTCGGGCGAAACCGTCGCCCTGAGAAGGGGCGGGTGCGCGCCGTGATGGGCAAGCGCGGGGAGAGCGGCACGCCCGCAGACCCTGCCAAGGGCCGAGTGTGGCTCGGCATTGCGGAGGGCTGGGACCACGTTGGCTTCGAGGATGAGTACGTGAGCGTGGCTGATCTGCCGCGAGAGACGTTGAGCAAGCACCCGTGGAGTTTGGGTGGTGGTGGGGCGGCCGAACTGAAGGATGCGCTGGAGCGGCGAGCCGTAGCGTTGCTAGGCAAACTGGTCGAGTCGATTGGGTTCATGTGCATCACGAAGCAGGATGACGTCTTCGTTCAGGACGACGCCGTTCTGAAGCGTCGCGGCTGCGAGAGCGATTGGGTGCGTTCGTTTGGAATGGGCGACACGGTCCGAGACTGGGGTGTCTCCGCGGGACCCGCCGGGGTCTTCCCGTACGACGAGCACATCGAGCTGCGCGCCCTCGAACTGGCTCCCGGAGCGGCTCGCTACCTGTGGGCATTTCGGCGGATCCTCGAAGAGCGTGCGGTTTTCGGCGGCAAGACTTTTCGGACCGCGAAGCGACCTTGGTGGGAATACGGCCAGATTCCAAAGGATCGCTTCCGCACCCCCCTGTCCATCGCATTCGCCTTTGTCGCGACCCACAACCACTTCGTGCTCGACCGTGGCGGCAAGGTGTTCAATCGGAGTGCGCCCGTCATCAAACTCCCGGCCGGTGCCACCGAGCAGGACCACCTCGCGCTGCTCGGCCTGCTCAACTCGTCCACTGCCTGCTTCTGGATGAAGCAGGTGTTTCACTGCAAGGGTAGCCAGGGCATCAACGAAGGCATAAGGAGCCAGCGCTGGGAGCAGTTCTACGAGTTCGACGCAACGAAGGCCAAGCTCTTTCCCGTCATCGAGACCGACGCGAAGACAATGCCATACGCATCGAAGCTCGATGCCATCGCGCACACAAGAACGGCGCGCTCAGCGCGCAGCATCCTCGATGCTCCCGAATGGAAGAGCGGCGCGGAACTTCGCACAGCTCTCGATCAACGCGACGTCGCAGACCTCGCTGACTTGCAGCGCATGGTCGCGCTGCAAGAGGAGCTCGACTGGCTGTGCTACGCACTCTACGGCCTCGACACTGCTGCCGATGTCGTCGCTCTCGAGCAGGTCGAACCGTGCCCGCCGACCTGGCTCCCGTGGAACCTCGCGTTCGCGGAGCGCGACGCGCAGAACCGCGACACGCTCGTACGCGGGGAAGAGCCCAACGAGCAGGCCTCGGACTGGTGGACCCGTCACGGATGGGAGCCGCTCACGGAGCTGCCGAATGAGGCATCCTCCGCGCTGAAGAAGCGCGTCGAGGCCCGTCGCATTCGCACCGCGTCGACGCCCGCGCTCGCCCTCATCGAGAACGCGAACTTCAAGCGCCGCTGGTACAAGCCCAACTACGCCGAGCAAGAGCGCATAGCGCTCGCCGAGTGGCTCGCCGATCGCGTCGAGCAAGCCGCCAAGGCGCGCACGCAGTCCTTCACGCTCGAGCAGCTCGTCGCGAACCTGCAAGACGACGCGCGCGTGCTCGCCGTGTGCGAGGTGCTGACCGGCCGCAAGGACTTCAGCCTGTCGCAGCTCGTCGCGAGCGCGCTGCAGGGCGGCGCCGTCCCGAGCCATCCCTTCCACGTCTACAAGCCCGCCGGCCTCGTAAAGCGCGAGGTCTGGGAGCGCACCTGGGCCGATCAGCGACGCGAGGATGCAGGCGAGAAGGTCACGCCCGAGGTGCCGCCCAGCTACGGGTCCGGCGACTTCCTCAAGCCCGACTACTGGCGGCTGCGCGGCAAGCTCGATGTGCCGAAGGAACGCTTCATCGCCTTCACCGAGGTGCCCGGCCGCTCGGGCGTCGAGACGCTCTATGGCTGGGCGGGTTGGACCGCGCAGCAGCGCGTGAAGGCCATGCTCGCCATCGACGAGGAGCTCGAGGACGCCTCGGTGCCGCTGGCCGACCGCATCGGTCTGCTCGACAGCGCCTGGCGCCTCTTGCCCGAGGTAGCGCGTGAAGACGCCGCCGTCGCGGCGCGGCTCAAGGCCGAGCTTCAAGCCCTCGTCGGCCCAGAGGGCCCAAGCCGCGAACTCATCGAAGACTGGAAGAAGCGCTTCCCGCCACCGACTTTGCGCGCCTCCGGTGGCAAGCGCGGCGCGAAGAAGGCCGCGCAGGTGAAGGACCAATCGAACGAGGAGGACGACGAATGAGCCCGCCTCCTGCGACGCCGCGCGTTTATCACATCACGCACGTGGACAACCTCCCGGCGATCATCGCCAATGGAGGGCTTATCAGCGACGCCGCGATCATCGCGCGCGGCGGTCCCGCCGCGACCATCGGCATGGGCACCATCAAGCAGCGCCGACTCTCGTTACCGGTGAGCTGCCACCCCGGGCTCAACGTCGGCGACTGCGTGCCGTTCTACTTCTGCCCGCGTTCGATCATGCTATACGTCATCAGCTGCGCGAACCATCCGGAGCTGACGTATCGCGGCGGCCAGGGGCCAATCGTGCATCTCGAAGCGGACCTCGGCGCAGTCGTCGCGTGGGCCAACCAGCAGCAACGGCGCTGGGCCTTCAGCCTTTCGAACGCTGGAGCGAGCTACACGCAGTTCAAGAGCAGCCTGAGCGACCTGCACCACGTCGACTGGGATGCGGTCGCGTCCAACAACTTCTCCAACGGGTCCTACACGCCCAGCGGCAACCAGGTGAAGGAGGGCAAGCAGGCCGAGTTCCTCCTGCATGACGCCTTCCCGTGGAGCCTGGTGTGCCGCATCGGGGTGGCCTCGCAGGCCATCGCCAATCAGGCACAGGCAGCAATCGCAAGCGCCGCACACAGGCCGCAGATCTCGATTCAACCGAGCTGGTACTTCTGAGGAACGACGATGGAATTCACCAAGGGCAACATTCTCCGAGCTGACACCGACGCCATCGTCAACACTGTGAACTGCGTTGGCTTCATGGGGCGAGGCATCGCGGCGCAGTTCAAGCGTGAGTATCCGGCAAACTTCAAGGCGTACGAAGCCGCCTGCAAGCAGAAGGAGCTCGTCCCGGGACGCATGTTCATGTTCGAGACCGGCCAGCTCACGAACCCGCGCTTCATCGTGAACTTCCCGACGAAGCGCCACTGGCGCGGCAAGAGCCGCATCGAGGACATCGCGGCGGGCCTCGTGGCGCTGGTCGACGAGGTGAAGCAGCGAGGCATCAAGTCTATCGCCATCCCGCCCCTCGGGTGCGGTCTCGGCGGCCTCGAATGGGCCGACGTTCGCCCACTCATCGAGCGCGCCTTCAAGGCGCTCCCTGACGTGCGCACGGTGGTGTTCGAGCCCAACGACGCAGGGCCATCCGACAAGATGGCGAAGACCAAGGAGGTCCCGAAGATGACGCCCGGTCGCGCGGTGCTGGTGAGCCTGTTCGAAAAGTACCTCGCCGGCTTGCTCGACCCGTCCATCTCGCTGCTCGAAGTCCACAAGCTGATGTACTTCGCCCAGGAGGCGGGCGAGCCGTTGCGTCTCAAGTACGTGAAGGCTCCCTATGGCCCGTATGCCGAAAACCTGCGGCATGTTCTGACGACGATCGAGGGCTACATGATCACGGGGTACGGAGACGGAGGGGATGCCCCGGACAAGCCCCTGGATCTCGTGCCTGGTGCTGCGGATGACGCGCGGGCCTTCCTGAAAGGACACCCCGATACGCTGGAGCGCTTCGCGCGCGTCTCGAAGCTGGTCGAGGGCTTCGAGTCGGCCTTTGGCATGGAGCTACTCGCGACGGTTCACTGGGTCATGAAGCACGAGGGAGCGCGCGATCGAGGCATGGTCGACGCCATCCACGCATGGAACCTGCGCAAGCAGATGTTCACCGACCAGCAGATCCTCCTCGCCGCGAAGCGACTTTCGGACGAGGGCTGGGTCACGGGAGCGAACGCATGACCACCATCACCGAGGCCTTCGATCTTCCGCGCCCCGAAGACATCCGGGCGATGGGTTTTGTCGTCAAGCTGCGCGAGCTGGACCCCGACTCCGAGGAGGTCGCACAGCTCGTCGACGACTACGTCATCACCCCTGCCATCGAGCGGGAGCTGCCCCGCATCCTCGACGACATGAAGCAGGTGTTCGACCGCGGCGAGGAGTACGGACGCTTCATCCACGGCAGCTTCGGGAGCGGCAAGTCGCACTTCATGACGATGCTCTCATTGCTCGTCGAGGGCGCGGCGCCAGCGTGGAAGAAGTTCCGCCCGCTGCTCAACGCGCACCATGACGCAAAGGCGAGCCAAGGTGCCGAGGCGGCGGACCACGAGGCGTGGCTCGCGAAGGCGGGCCTGCTCGTCGTGCGCATCCACATGCTCTCCGTGCGCGGCAAGAGCACGGGCTTCGATCGCGCCGTCTACGAGGGCTTCAACGCGGCGCTCGAGCGGCGCAGCAAGGCGCCCTTCGAGTTCCTCCACGTCGATGCGATCTTCGAGGAGGTCCGGCGCGAGGCGAAGGAGTACGGCGACATCGTCTGGAAGCGGCTCGAGGCGGAGAGCATCCTTGGTGGTCGCGAGGACTTCGAGGCCATCGCCAGCGGCTCGACGCAGGCCCGCGAGCGCTTCGCGCGCACCTGGCTCGAGTACAAGGGGCGTGACGCGGCCGACGCGGGCATCGACCCGCGCTGGAGCGAGGGGCTCGCGCGCATGGCGGAGCACGCCAAGGCCCAGGGCTTTGGCGGCATCGTGCTGATGATCGACGAATTCCTGCTCTGGCTGGCCGAGAAGTCAGGCCAGGAGTTCGTGCAGGAGATCAACAACCTCAACGTCATCGTCGACCACAACACCGGGCAGCGTCCCGCGCCGATCTTCGTCTTCGTCGCGCGCCAGCGGAACCTGCAGGAGTTCTTCCCGGACCTGGTCGACGAGAGCAAGATCCACGAGCACCTCGACCACCACGCCAAGCGCTTCGAGGTGACGAAGCTCCAGGATGTCGAGCTGCGCCACATCGTCCGCGGCCGCGTGCTGCGCCCGAGGAACGCCGACGCCGTCAAGGAGGCGGTGAACTCGCTCGCCCAGCGGCACCAGAAGGTGCTGCCGGCGCTGCTTGCCGGCGGCGACATCGACTATCTGCGCGACGTCTACCCGTTCCACCCGGCGCTGATCGAGATGCTGGTCGACGTCACGTCGCTGATGCAGCGCGAGCGCTCCGCGCTGCGCCTGCTGTACGAGCTGCTCGTCGTCCACTACCCGAAGTTGCCGCTCGGAGAGTTTCTGCCGGTCGGCTCCGCCTTCTCCGCGATCTTTCCCGAGTCGGGCGTCGAGGCGAGCAAGAAGGTGGACCTGATGCAGGACATCCACCAGCAGTTCTACTCGCGCCTCGCACCGGCGATGGCGAAGATGGCCGAGGAGGCCGGCGCCGAGTTCAACGACGAGCGCCACCGCGCGCTCGAGCAGCTCGTGAAGACGGTGCTGCTCGCGGAGGTCTCGCCGCGCCTGAAGCAGGGCGGGCTCACCATCGAGCGGCTCGTGCAGCTCAACGCTGTCGACGTGGAGGGCGAGACCTTCCGTGGCCAGGTGCGCGTCGCGGAGACCGACTTGCTTGCGCTGTCGCAGCGCGTGCCCGACCTTCAGGTGGCCGGCAACGGCAAGACCGCGCTCGTCCGCTACGTGCTCGGGCGCGTCAGCCTCGGCGAGATCCTCGGACGCGCGCGCTCGAAGGTCGACAACCCCGCCCAGCGCTTCAAGGTGTTCTGGGGCGTGCTTCGGCAGGCGATTGGGGTCGCGGGTAGCAAAGGCTTCGAGGATGGCGGTCCGAACGAAGGCGACTGGGATCTGAGCTGGCGGCGCACCAAGCGGCGCGGTCGCATCAAGCTCGGGAACGTGCGCGAGATGTCCTACGACGACTTCACGCCGCCAGACGGTGCGTTCAAGATCCTGGTCGACTACCCCTGGGACGAGCCCGGGCACACCGTCGACGAAGACCGCCTGCGCGCGACCAACGTGCGGAAGAAGCAGGGGCTCCTCCACACGGTCTGCTGGCTGCCGCGTCACATGAGCCCGACCGAGCTGGGGGTGCTGACGGAGCTGGCCGCCGTTCGCTACCTGCTCTCCGACGCGGGCCAGGAAGAGCTTCTAGAGACGCTTGGCCCGCAGGACAAGGGCAAGGTCCTCGACCAGGCCGGCATCCGCCAGAAGACGCTCGAGGGGCAACTCGATGAGGTATTGAAGGAGGTCTACATCCGTCACGGCGAGTTCTTCGCGCTGATCTCGGACGTCGATTCGAGCCGCCCTCGGGAGACGCTGAGCGAAAATCTCGAGCACATCGCGGCGCTGCTGATGGACCGTCGGTATCCGCAGCACCCGACGTTCCTGGCCGAACCGAGGAAGCAGGATCTCGAGGCGCTGCTCGGCTGGATGGTCGACGCTGGCGAGGGCAGCGTCTCCGTCGCCTACGACGAGACCGTCGGCAAGGTACTGAAGACCCTAGGCCAGCCGCTCGAGCTGGTGAACCTCGGACAGACGAAGGCCTCGCTGCGCCTCGACTCCCGCTACATCAAGGACGTCCTTCAGCGCGCCGACCAAGACTCAGTCGCTTGGACTCCGATCGCCGACCATCTGCGCGAGAGCTACGGGTTCCAGCCGCTGCTCGTCGATCTCTTCCTGTGCTTCCTGTGCCGGCGTGACCATCGCGCCTTGCAGGACGTCGATGGCGAGCCGATCGACGTCCGAATCGGCATGTCGCAGACGACACGCATCCGGCTCCAGCGCGGCAAGCTGGTGAGCGCGGCCGACTGGCACCGCCTGCGCGACCTCGGTAACCAGCTCTTCGACGAGCCGCGCCCGCCTGCGCATCGCTCGCTGCAGGGCCAGGACCGTTTCACGGCGGCTCTCCGCACCAGAGGGCAGGCCAAGCGCACGGTACTCCAGGGACTGCACTCGCGCCTGGTCCAGCTCGGCGTCGAGTCGGGTGACCGGCTAAAGGAGCTGTCGACCGCCAACACGCGCCTCGGCGCCCTCGCCCAGAGCACGACGGACACGCACAAGGCGCTGACCGAGTTGCTGGCTGCGTGGCCCGACGATGCGTCGGACGCGCTCCGTACCCTCGTCCAGCAAGCGGAGAGCATCCGCGACGCGCTGGGCGAACTCAGCGAGCACGCGCGCTCGAACCTCGAGGCGGGCGTGAACCACCCCGTCGTCGGAACCGAGGTACGCGGCCACTTGAGCGCGCTCGATGGTCGCATCGCCGCCGCGCAGGCCGAGCAGCCGCTGACAAAGGACTGGATCACCACCTGGAACAAGAAGGCGCAGGAGCTGATCAAGCGGCTCATCGAGCGGCCACCGCCACCGCCACCGTCACCGCCACGGCCACCACCGCAAGCGAAAAAGGTCGCGGTCCTACTCGCTGCACGACTCGCTCCGACCGACGCCGACGCCATCTCGTCGTTCCTCGCCGAGGTCCGAAAGGTGCTGACTGAGCAGGGGACGAAGCCGATCAGCATCGCCCTGGTGAGGACGGGGCCGGAAGAGGGGGACGCCGAGTGAGCGCAGCCCAGCTCCTCCTTCGTCGTCTCCTCGATCAAGCTGGCGGTGCCAGCGAGACGGGTTACGTGCTCGTGATCGACGGCGAGGGCATCGAGAACCTGCCGGACCAGATGCCGACGCCGAAGGGCTCGTACGGTGTCCATCGCGTCACGTCCGAGCTCGGTCTTCGCCACTTGCTGTGGAGGGCGAAGGGAGCGCCACTGAT
>Ga0100396_1002748_pt1 | contig 11537 bp, 10 predicted proteins | sample CryGeymeta201520_FD_81551 | JGI IMG/M metagenome (GOLD analysis project Ga0100396, IMG submission 81551) | Groundwater microbial communities from Crystal Geyser aquifers in Utah, USA - Crystal Geyser metaG 2015-20 | ecosystem: Environmental > Aquatic > Deep subsurface > Groundwater | place: USA... | reverse complement strand
TTCGGGGTCGTCCGCGAACTCGGGCCGCAGGACCTTGAGCGCCACCAGCTTGTCGAAGCCCTGCGCACCGATCTGGCGCGAGACGTAGATGTCCGCCATCCCACCGCCGGCCCAACGGGCCAGGACGGCATACCGACCTAGTCGGCCGATGCGGCTCGCGCTTGAGTTCGCTGTCATCAATGCATCACCTTGGGTAATGGGCTAGGAAACCGAGGCTCAAGCGAAGCACCTTGAGCTAGCGCGGAAAAATCCCCACATCAATAAATCGAGTGTACTGGCGCGTTTCACGTAAATTACGTGCCCTGGCGCGTTTTTGCAAGCTCGACCAGGGCCCGCACGGGCCCGGACTGTCCGCTGGTGGGACAGTTGCCCCCGGAGCCCGTGTCAGCCATCCGCGGGATGCTAGCGCCGCGGCTCGGCGGAGTGCATCGGAGTATTCCGGAGTTGTTCCGGGATCCTAGCCGTGGCTCGGCTCGACGAGCCGCTCGACCACTAGCGAAGGTTCGAGGCGATAGCCCGTCTCCGTGCGGTTCAAGAAGGGCCGGAGGCCTCCGCCGCGGAGAACCTTGACCGCCCAGTAGACCCGCTCCGCGGCCGACTCGGGACGTATGGTGGCGCCGGGCCAACCCGCTTCGAAGAGGCGATCGGTGTCGAGGCCGGGCCCCCCGCGCTCGTGCTCGGCCACCAGCGCGTCGAGCACGCGACGGACGCTGCCTCGCCGGGCCAGGTCGAGACGCGGCGAGTCCATGGCCTGCATGGAGCGCAGCCCCGGACCGAGCTGCAGCGTGGGTGGGGCGCTCTGCTGGCTGGCAGGACTGTCCTCCGCGAGCCAGCGCGCGCACCACGCGCGCAGCAACTGCAGCTGCGGATCCGCGTAGAAGATCATGTTCGCGGGCGGTTCGGCCGAGCGTTCGAGCGCGGCGGTCATGCGTGCGCGCGCCAGGCGGCGGGCGTCCTGGTCGTCCCGAGCCATCTCCACCGCCGCGAGGCTCGCGTACAGCTCCTGCGTCGAGGCGTAGATGAACCGATCCTTCGAGTGCAGGCGATCGACGCGCGCTGCCGCCGCCGTGAGCGCGAGCTCGGCCGGTCCGGCCTCCCCCAAGCCGGCCAAGGTGGCCCCGAGGCCCGCCCACAAGGACGACGAATAGCGCCCGTCGCCGTCCCCCAGGGTCTCCAAGCTCTCCTCGAAGTCCGCCCGCGCCGCGAGCAGGCGACCGTGGAAGAAGTGGTGCTGCCCGAGCACACCTCGGAGCAAGGCCGCGAGCTCCCGAGCGCCCACGCGCTCGAAGGCCTCGAGCCCCGCGTCGTAATGGGCCCGGGCAATCTCGGGCGTCTGCAGCAGGTCCCCTGCCAGCCCGCCCAGAGCCTGCGCATGACCGACCAGGTAGGCGAGCCGCGCGCCGCTGGCCAGCGAGAGGCCGCGTTCGAGGTGGCGCAGAGCGGAGACCGGGTCCCCGCGCCACAGGGCGTGGTTCCCCGCGTTGATGGCGGCGCTCGCCCGTCCCTCGGCGTCGGGACATTGGTTGCCGATGCGCAGCGCCTCGTAGGCCAAGCCCTCCGCTTCGGCGACGGGGCTCAGCGAGGCGACGCCGAAGAGGGCCGAGCTGTGCGTGCGGTGGGCGCCTCCTGCGGCCACGGCTCCCTCGTACAGCTCGCGCGCATGGTCGAGCTCGCCCGACGCCAGGGCGATCATGGCCAGGCGCAGCAAGTCCTCGGCGCGCGTCGCCCCGGTCGGCTGTGCCAGGTCCATCCCACGCGAGAAGGCCTCCCGCGCGGCCTCCGCGTCGCCCAGTCGCCACAAGAGCGAACCGAGTCGCACCCAGGCCGCCGCCTGCGTGGGCTCCTCGGCGTCCTGCGCGCGCTCGATCGCCTGGCGCAGCAGCTCCGCGCCTTGCCTCAGGGGACCGGCGACCGAGAGCACGTGGGCGACCGCCGTGGCCAGGCGCAGCGTCTGGCTCGACGCGGGCTGTGCGGCCGCGCTCGCGTCGTGGGCCACGCGCAGGTCCCTGAGCCGCTCCGAAGTGGGGATCTCTTCGTGGGCCTCGGGGTCCAGCACGCGGCTCGCGAGCTCGGCCACGCAGCTTCGATACAGCGCGCTCGTCTGCTCCATCTCGGCGGACATGCGTCTGCGAATGTGGGCCGCCATCGGTCGCAGCAACTCGAAGCGCCCCCCTCGCACCTCGGGCTGGGTGAATACCAGCGCGCGGGCCTCCAGCTCGGCGAGCCTGTCCAACGCCTGCGCGGCGCCGACGCCCAGCACGCTCGCGGCGTCCACCAGGGCGAAGGGCCCTCGGAAATGCGCCAGCGCGGCCGCGGCGGCCAGCTCATCCGGGGCCAAGCTGCGGAGCGACCACTCCAGTGCGTCGTCCAGACCGGGCTGCTCGTTGCGACCCGCCACGCCGCGCCGCGCCAGCAGACCGCCGTTGTCTCGCAGGTGCGCCGCGAGCTCGCTCGCCGCCAGCAGACGCAACCTCGGGGCCGCGAGCTCGATCGCCAGTGGCAACCCCGACAACTCCTCGCAGATCAGGCCCAAGGCTTCGCGCTCGGCCGCGGGCAGCGCCGAAAGCTCCGCGATGCCGGCCCGATCCGCGAGCAGCTCCACGGCCGCGCCTCGTCCACCCGGCTCGACCGGCAGCGGCCCCAGCGTGAGCATGCGCTCCCCGTCGATGCCCAAGAGGCGTCCCGTCGCGGCCAACAGGCGCAGCTCGGGCGCGGCCTCGACCACCTGCCCCAAGAGCGCCACGGCGTCGTCGTCGAGCGTGCCCGCGTCGTCCAGGAAGAGCACGCAGCTGCCCCGAGCGACCAGCGCCCCCAGCACCGGCCAGTCGTCGCCCACCGCCTCGGCCGCTTCGGGCGAGATGTGAAGCGCCGCCGCCAGTCTCGCGCCAAGGCCACGCGGGGTGTGCACGCCCTCGAGGTCGACGCGAACGACTTCGTGGCCCGCGCGCTCCAAGCCGTGACCGACGGCCAGGGCCAGGCGCGAGGTGCCGACGCCGCGCGCACCATGCACCACCAGCACGCGCGCTCCCGAGGCGAGGAGCGTGGACATCTCGGATAGCTCTCGCGCTCGACCGAAGAGGCGAGAGGCCGGACGCGGCAACGGTGCGCGCAAGCCCATCGCTCCGAGGATGCCAGCGCGTGGCCCCTCCTGGCCATAGGGTCCGGGCAGGAACAACTTCCTGCACCGAGCGCGTCGATGCGCTCCAGCCGCAAGGCGCGGGCTGTTCGAAAACCGAGGCGTACCGGGGGACGTCGCAGGTTCTCGGGCACCTCGCAACGCAGCGGATGGGGATGCAGCGGCGGCCGAATGCGGAGGTTGTTTCTGCGCGGGCCCATAGCATCCTTGCGACGCCGCCCGGGCGCTCCACCCGCGCGCTTCGGCGCCAATCACGCGATAGATGGACACATCTTCAGTGGCCCGTCGTGATCCCTTTCCCTTCGCGTGCGATGGCGTGGCTCATCGTCTGCGTTCGGAAGCCGACGCCGACCTCTCCCTTGGGTCCGAGTAGGATCAGCCCCGCCAAGCCGCCGAACTCCCGCTCCAGCGCCTCGAGCACTCGCCTCGCTGCATCTTCGGGCAGCTCACCGCCCGCCACGGCGAGGCAGGCCAAGAGCGCCGTCAGCTGGCGCAAGGCCGCTTCGCCATCCCCCGTCACCGAGCACGCGCCGAGCTTGTCGTCGGCGTACGTCCCCGCGCCGATCACCGGGCTGTCGCCCACGCGTCCCGCGCGCTTGGCGACCGTCCCGCCCGTGCTGGTCGCGGCGGCGAGATGCCCGCTGGCGTCGAGGGCCACCGCGCCCACCGTGCCCCCCGCCCATGGCTTGGCGCCGTCGTCGTGCAGGGCCGCCGCCAGCCGAGCCCGAGCGCCTTCGGTCACGAGCGCGTCGGGCGCCGCCGGCGCGAAGCCGTGATCCCAGGCGAAGCGGGCCGCTCCATGCGCCACGTAGAAGACGTGCTCACCCTCTTCCAGCACCGCGCGCGCGATGCGAATCGGGTGATCGAAGGGGGGGAGGGCGGCCACGGCGCCGGAGCGCAGGCTGCCTCCATCCATCAAGGAGGCGTCGAGCTCCACCTCCCCGTCGTAGGTGAGCGCCGCCCCGTGCCCGGCGTTGAAGAGCGGATCGTCCTCGAGGGCCGCGACGGAGGTCGTCACCGCGTCCAGGGCGCTGCCCCCCTCACGCATCGCCTCGAGCCCCATCCGAGCGGCCGCGGCACAGGCGCGCTCGCGTTCGGGTCGGCGCTCCGGGGCCACGAAGCCCGCGCCTCCATGCACCACGACCGTGGGCGTGACGCTCATCGGCTCAACCGCAGATCGAGCAACATCTTGCCCAGAGTCTTCAGGGGTTCGGCGAAGAGCAGCACGCGCGCGACCTCGACGTCGTTCTCGAACACGCTCCCCGACACGCGACCGGCTGACCCGAGCAGGCGCCGGGCCTCGAGCTCGAGCTCGCCGTGCATGCGGCGTGGACGTCCGTCGTCGGCTTCGAAGCTCAGATCGTAGACCAGCCGGGCATCGAGCAGCCCGCCCAGCTCCAGCGTCCCCTTCACCGGTTGCTGGGTGGCCAGGCCGGTGGCGTGCACCTCGCCATCCACGCTCAGGCGCCGGGACAGCGGCAGGCGGTGCAGCTCGGGCGCCGCGAGCCGCAGATCGAGGGACAGCGGCCGCTCCTGCCCGGGGGTGCTCAGCAGGTGATACGTGCCGCGGAGCTGATGACGTGTCTCGAGACCGACGCTCACTTGGACCTCCTGTGAGAAGGCGCAGGCGCGTGCGCGTATTTACGCTTCTTTAACACGCCCGAAACATTGGGCGTCTACAAGCTCTTGGTCAACAGGGATCGAAGCTCGCCGTATGTCGGTGGGCCGTGCTGCGGGCCTCGGAGGCATGCATGAAGAAGGTCGAAGCCATCATCAAACCCTTCAAACTCGACGAGGTGAAGGAGGCGCTCGGGGAGGTCGGCGTGCGCGGCATGACGGTCACCGAGGTGAAGGGTTTTGGACGCACCGGCGGCAAGCGCGAAGTCTATCGTGGCTCGGCCTACGTCGTGGACTTCGTGCCCAAGGTGAAGATCGAAGCAGTGATCGCTGACGAGCTCGTGCCCGCGGCGATCGAGGCCATCGAGAACGCGGCGCGCACGGGGCGCATCGGAGACGGCAAGATCTTCGTGTCGCCCGTGGAGGAGTCGATTAGAATCCGCACCGGGGAGCGCGGCGAAGACGCCGTGTAGTCGTGGCGTCGGCGCGTCATGCACCGACCGGCGTTCGAGGTTTTCCTCGAGATCTAGTTCGAGATTTGAGCAGCGCGAGCACGACGCTCGCCAACGACAACGCACAGATACAGCCAATGCACATAGAAGCGTGCGAGGAGTGCAGCGATGAGTAACGAAATGTCACCCAAAGACGTGATCGAGTTGGCGAAGGCCCAAGGCGCCGTCATGCTCGACTTGCGCTTCATCGATCTGCCGGGCGTCTGGCAGCACACGAGCGTGCCGATCCATCGGCTCGAGATGGACAGCTTCGAAGACGGCTTCGGCTTCGACGGCTCGTCCATTCGTGGCTACAAGCCCATCAACGCCTCCGACATGTTGATCATCCCCCAGGCGCCCACCGCCAAGATGGATCCCTTCACCAAGGCGCCGACTCTGGTGATGATCTGTGACATCGTCGACCCGATCACGCGCGAGCCCTACGGCCGCGATCCGCGCTACATCGCGCGCAAGGCCACCGCCTACCTGCAGCAGACGGGCATCGCCGACACGGTAAACTTCGGGCCCGAGGCGGAGTTCTTCGTCTTCGACGACGTCCGTTTCTCGTCGAGTCCGAATCACAGCTTCTACAGCGTCGACTCGAACGAGGCGGCGTGGAACACGGGCCGAGACGAGAGACCCAACCTCGGCTACAAGATCCCGATCAAGGGCGGCTACTTCCCCGTGATGCCCACCGACACCTTGATGGATCTGCGCACGGAGATCTGCCAAATCCTCGGAAACCTCGGCTACATCGTCGAGGTCAGTCACCACGCGGTCGCCACCGCCGGTCAGTGCGAGATCGACGTGCAGTTCGACAACCTGATCGCCACGACCGATAAGATGAAGTGATTCAAGTACGTGGTCAAGAGTGCTGCGCGCCGCAACGGCCAGGTCGCGACCTTCATGCCCAAGCCGATCTACGGCGACAACGGCAGCGGTATGCACTGCCATCAGTCTCTGTGGCGCGACGGCAAGCCGCTCTTCGCGGGCGATCGTTACGCCGGGATGAGCGAGCTCGGGCTGCACTACCTGGGCGGCATCCTGGCCCACGCGCCGGCTCTGTGCGCGCTGACGAACCCCACGGTGAACAGCTATCGTCGACTCGTGCCGGGCTACGAGGCGCCCGTGAACCTCGCCTACAGCTCGCGCAATCGCTCGGCCTCGATTCGCATCCCCACCTACTCGGATTCGCCCAAGGCCAAGCGCCTCGAGTGTCGCTTCCCCGACTCGAGCGGCAACCCCTACCTGGCCTTCAGCGCCATGCTGCTCGCGGGCATCGACGGAATTCAGCGCAAGCTCGATCCCGGCGATCCCTTCGACAAGGATCTCTACTCCCTGAGCCCCGAGGAGCTCGCCCACGTGCCGACCGTGCCGGGCTCCCTCGACGCCGCCCTCGACGCGCTCGAGGCGGACCACGAGTTCCTGCTCGCGGGCGACGTCTTCTCGCGCGACGTCATCACCGAGTGGGTCGACTACAAGCGAACCCGTGAGATCCGGCCCATGAGCATGCGGCCGACTCCGCTCGAGTACGAACTCTACTTCGACATCTGAGCGCTACACCGTCCACAGCGCATGCTGACCAGGTCGCACGCCGCCGTCCGCATCACGCGAGCCGGCGGCGTGTGATGCGTCGGACGCATGGGCGCGAGTTTCTCGCTGCCGGAGCGGAAGGATCTGCGCAGGCCGGATGCGCGTCGGCCGCTCCTCGGTTCGCAATTGCTTGGCCCGCTCTCAGGCATGCTAGGTAGTGCCTCAACCCCACGAGGTGAGTGATGAAGAACGACGAGAAGCGCCGCCTCGGCGCGATGTGGATCGGACGCGGTGTGTTGCTCTCGACGCTGGCTCTCGCCCTCGCGGCGGGTTGCGGCTCGTCCGGCGGCTCGTCCCACGACGGAGGTAGCGGTGCGGACGCGGGGTCTCACGCCATCTGCATGATGGACTATCCCGACAGCTGCTTTGCGCCCTCCGTGACCGTACGGGACCTGTGCGAGGCGGAGTTCCTCGCGGGGGGGGCCCGTTGCCAATCCGAGGTCGTGGCCTGGCTCACCTGCAATCTCCCGGGTCCGCCCGATGGTGGCGCCTGCGCGGACTGCACGGACGTGATCAACGCATACAACGGCTGCATCACGGGCCGCTGACGTGCGCTTCTGGCGCTTGGCCCAGATCGAGCGCTAGCATGCGCTTCATGACGAAGACGGCGCGATTGGGTTTGATGCTTCCGCTGCTCGCTTGCGGCGCGTTGCCGTGGACGCTGGGCTGCTCCGCCATCTTCGACGGACATCAGTATCTCTCCGCGGACGCCGCCGCGACCGACGCGTCGTCCGATGCGACTCACGACTCCGGGCCGCCGGATCCGTGCGCGGGTGCATGCGGGGGCGCGACCTCGATCTGCGAGCCCAGCGGCGGGACGTGCGTCGAGTGCCTGGTCGATCACGACTGCACGCGTGACCTCGTGGCCTGCGACTCGTCCAGCCACACCTGCGTCGCCTGTACCGCCGACAACACGTCCGCGTGCACTGGCGACACACCCGTGTGCGATCTGGGCGCCAGCGCTTGCGTCGCGTGCAACGTGAACACCGACTGCCCGAGCTCCACGCCCGCGTGCACGGACCACGCCTGCGTCGCGTGCGGCGGCGAAGCCGATTGCGCGGGCCGCGTCGGCGCTGCCGCCTGCGACTCCTCGAGCGGCGCCTGCGTGGAGTGCACGGCGGGCAGCGCGGACGTGACCTGCTCCACCGGCGTCTGCACCCAGGGCAACACCTGCAGCGCCTTCGTCGACGCCGCCCAGCGCGCGTGCGAGCCGTGCGACACCGACGCCAACTGCGCCTCCATGCACCGCTGCGTGCCCATGCGCTATGCGACCGCCGCGCATGGCAGCTACTGCCTGAAGCTCGCCAGCGCGGGCTGCGACCAGCCCTACTCCGTCGCCAGCACCGCGACGAGCCTGGGCGGCCAGGCGGGCCCCTACTGCGGCATCGACGAGGACCACGCCACCTGTGAAGCAGTGCAGGGCCTCCTCGGGAACGTCGCCTGTCCCACCGGCGACGACGCCGAGTGCGCCGAGGCCGGCCTGTGTCGGCAGGTAGGCGTGTTGGCGAATCGCTGCACGTACGAGTGCGCGCTCGCGTCGCGTTGCCCCGCCACAGTCACCTGCGGCCCCGGCACCACGGGCGGCGTCTCCTACTGCGGCGGCTGAGCCCGCGGCGGCTGAGGAATTCGCGCAACTGGCCACACCTCGTGCCGAAAAGGAGGGCGACACTTGAAACCCTGTTCCCAGGCGCAAAGTCTGGTAATCTTCCCCGATGCGTCCGTATTCTGCGGACCATTCCGGATTAGAGAGGAGACCTTCATGCAACATGATCGAGCAAACAGTGCCCGGCCCCCCTTCCGGCGTCTCGCGTGGCGACGGACGCTGATGTTTACCGTAGCCTGCTCCGTGTTTGCCATGGGTGCGCGACGTCCTGAAGGCGACGGTGGCTGCAGCGGTCAGCCCACGCCGTGAGAGATCGAGTGAACCGACGTGCTCCGCACCACGACCATCACACCCCTCGAGCGTCGACAGACCTCCGCCTGGCGCTCGAGCGACGTCGACGCCCACGCCGGCACCTTGGACTCGCCGTCAGGCCGCTTATTCTCGACGCACGCCGGCGTCTACGGCCTGCGCTGGTGGGGCGATGAGAACTCGGTGCTCGTCGTGCAAAGCAACTTCGGCGCCTTCGAGCGCGTTTGGGTGAACGAGGACTACGAGCACCCGCAGGAGTATTGGATCACCACCAACTTCCAACCTTTCGTGCCGGCGGCCGGCGTGACTCGCTTCCCCGAGAGCATCTACGAGGTCCGATCCGTCGACATCGGCGAGTGTTCCACGGGCGCACGTTTCGATGATCCCACCAACCCCAATGGCGCGCTTGCCCAGATGATCGACCAGGGCATCGCCGACGCCATCCGTGACAGTGGCGGGCCCTGGACGCATGTGGATCTGCAGGAGGGGAGGGCGAGCCACTTCGAGGTCCGCTTGCGGGAGCTACCCGAGGATGTTGGGGACTTCCCTGCGACAGGTCTGCTGACGGACGACGACTTCTGCTTTGACGGTCACTATGAGGTCAGCCGTGTGGGCCTGAACGGCCGCTGCAACGTCGGAGGTTTCAGCCTGCACTTTTGCGGTCGACCCACCATCGACTCCCGCTGGGAGGACTTCGACGGCAGCGGCTTGCCCGTCGGCGAAGTGGCCGCGGTCAGTCGCGTACAGCGCGGCGACTTCGACTTCGCTTTGACTGAAAGCCTCGAGGTCCATCAGGACTATGTGGGTGACGGCTGCAACCTTGGCGGTCTGCCCTCGAGCGATAGCCTCGCCGAGCGCTTCACCCGTAACGTCCCGCCCAAGATTGCGCAGGCCCTGAACGACCAGACCTGGCAGGATTCCGCGCCAGAGTCCCTGGCGGGCATCGACCTGTGTCCCTACCGACGCCGCCATCCGGATTGGGCCGATCTCGAGGCCCGCAGCCATTGCGCCAACGCCCTGCACGTCCAGGTCGACCGTGTGCGTTGCGGCGACCAAAGGGCGGAAGGCATCACCGGCGACTGCGAATTTCGCGCCGAGCCCGACCGTGTGGCCTTTTTGGGTAGCGCCATGACCATCGTGCTCGCCGAGTGTGGTGGCACCCCGCAGCGCGAGGGGCCGGAGCTTCCGTCTCGGGCCTGCCACCTGCCCGACCCGCAGAGTTTTCTGTTTCGCCTGGCAGGCGCCTGCGGTCACCGACGCATTGCTGACGCCAACGCCGTGCGCCTCTCCTTCGACATCTCGCCCACCGTGAGCGCCCACTGATGACTGACGGAAACCCGCTGCGCTGCGTCCCACTCTCGATCGCGCTGGCCCTCGTGGGCTGCTTCGGCTCTCACTCGTATCACCCCGCGCCTGACGCCGTCGCTGACGCTGACCCGGACGCTATCCCGCCCTGCTGGCCACCCGCTGCGGCCCCCGGCGTTGTGCCCTGCGACATCCCTCTCGACGGCCGGGACGACCCGTGTCGATGCGGCGCGGCACTCGCCGGGACCTGTGTCCTTTACAGCACGGACCGAGACCGCATGCATGGCTACTGCTATCGCGGCGTGCCTGAACCGGCTCACGGCCCGCTCGATACCAGCCCTTGCCCCGGTGGCCTCACGCTCCAGTACCATCGTGCGTCGCTCTCCCTCGGCGAATACCAAGCCTACGCCGATCTGTTCTTCCGCATCTACTGCGTGCCGCCGGAAGAGTGCGTGCGCGTGCGCGACTACGACACGAGCGGCCCTCTGCCGCAGTGCATCTACGGCGACTTCACCATCGCGGAGACGGGCGTCGTGCCCGCTCCTGGTTGTGGTGAGCGCCCGGGTGGCCTGATGATGTGCTCCGCCGGCTGTGCTTGCGCCCCAGGCTATGACTGCGGGCCCTACTCGGAGCAGCATCCGTGGGCGCCGTGTTACCCCACGGGCACGCTCGTGCCGAGCATGCCCTTCGACGGCGCCTGGATGACTCGCGTGCTCACGCCCGAACAGGCGCGCCGCAATCTCGACAACGCCGAAACAGAGCGGCACTACGTGGACCGCGACTACTGCTCGGCGGTCGCCGCACAATTCCTGGGCCTCTACGCCTGCGACGCACTGCCCGCACCCGCGCCCTGACGCCCTGGCTGACGAACTCGCGCCACTGAAGGCGCGTCATGCCGACAATGGGGCATGAATCGAGCATTTCTGCGACCGGGCTTGCGTCTCGACGCACGCCCTCGCTACGCTGGCCGTGTTGCCGCTTGCTGTTCGGCTGAGAGGAGTTTGCATGAGGGGGGTCTTCGAGGGTCATGGCGCGGCTGCGCGTATTTCACTGCTCTTGCTCGCGGGCTTGCTGACCGCCTGCGGTGGTCATCACCAGGGCTCGGCCGACGCTCGCCCCGACGTGGACGCCGGTCCGCCTGCGCCTGAAGTCTGCGGCAACGGGCTCGACGACGATCGCGACGGCGACCTCGACTGCGCCGACGTGGACTGCCTGGTGGGCAGCGACGGCGCGCCGCTTGGCGCGGTGGCGAGCTTCGCCGACGCTGTGCGCTTCCTGTACACGGATGGCGCCTGCGACGCGCCGCAGCAGGGCGTGGTGGCGGCACGCTGGACGACGAAGCGCGCGTGGCGGCGCTGCGCGGGCGCGTGCTGGTGGACGGCGCGGGCGCGGGCGGCGTGCGCGTCGAGGTGCTGAACCACCCGGAGTACGGCCACAGCTTCACTCACGGCGACGGCAGCTACGACCTGGTCGTGCTCAGCGG